>Ga0307939_1001436_pt1 | contig 12212 bp, 5 predicted proteins | sample OrgLakmetagen122_FD_201844 | JGI IMG/M metagenome (GOLD analysis project Ga0307939, IMG submission 201844) | Saline water microbial communities from Organic Lake, Antarctica - #122 | ecosystem: Environmental > Aquatic > Non-marine Saline and Alkaline > Saline | place: Antarctica: Organic Lake... | reverse complement strand
ACCCCTAGGCTTTTTGCGTAGGTTCTGTCAAAGGCATGTTCTGCATCTATAAATGCAGCAATTCCTCCTGCTTTCTGTGCTTCTGCTATAGCATGTAAAGTAAGTGTAGTTTTACCAGAAGATTCTGGCCCATAAATTTCAACCACTCTACCACGTGGATAACCACCCACGCCTAAAGCAATATTTAATCCTAAAGATCCAGATGAAATTGCATCCACATCTACCACGGCTTGATCGCTCATTTTCATGACGGTACCCTTGCCGTAGGTTTTATCTAGTTTGTCTAATGTTAATTGTAAAGCTTTTAATTTTGCATCTTTATCACTGCTGTCTTTGGCCATTTTAAATTTTTTTATGTAGAATTGTATTCTTTAAGGGTAAAAGTACAACTTTTTTTATTTTTAATTTACCAACGCAACCAATTTAAATAAGATCATCTATCCTATATAACTATGAAGTTTTTAAAGAAAACATGTTTTACAAATAGCCGCGGAAAGATTTGCTTTTTTGCGAGTGTAAGTGGCTGCAAGATAGATGGTGGCTGACGTTGTTGTACTTAGCATATTAAAATTTTAATGTATAACAACGAATTAGCCACCCTTGTTGTTTTTTACAACAAATAAATTTTAAAAGAAAAAAGCCTCGCTCTATGCGGGGCTTTTTTCTTTTATTTTGGATTCATTTACAGTTTGTGTAAGTCCAATTTAAAAACAGGGATAAACGCTTTTACAAAAGAGATTAAACCTTCAACAAAAACTAAAATAACCGAACTTTTTTAACTTGTATGAAAACCTTACATTTGCAAAAATATTTCTTTTAACTTAAAAAAGTATAGCATGCAACTGTACAACAAATTAAGTGCAAAAGAAAGAGCAGCGCTAATACAACAGGCTGGTGAAGACCGCTTAACGCTTTCTTTCTATACGTACGCACACATTAAAAATCCACAGTTTTTTAGAAACTTCCTTTTTATCCATTGGAACAAGATGGATGTTTTAGGGCGAATTTATATTGCTAATGAAGGGATTAATGCACAACTTTCTGTTCCTGCTAAAAATTTTGAGGAATTAAAAACTTTTCTAGATAGCATTAGCTTTTTAGAAGGCATCCGCTTAAACATTGCAATTGAACAAGACAATATGGCTTTCTTGAAACTAAAAGTGAAAGTGCGAAAAAAAATAGTGAGTGACGGATTAAATGACGAAACTTTTGATGTGACCAATAAAGGAATTCACTTAGATGCGGCAAGCTTCAATACGTTAGTAGAAGACCCCAATACAGTTTTGGTAGACATGCGAAACCATTACGAAAGTGAAATAGGTCATTTTCAAAACGCGATTACTCCAGATGTAGACAATTTTAGAGAATCTTTGTCTATTATAGAAAATGACTTAAAGGAACACAAAGAAGATAAAAATCTAGTGATGTATTGTACGGGAGGTATTCGCTGCGAAAAAGCCAGTGCATACTACAAACATAAGGGTTTCAAAAAAGTATATCAGTTAGAAGGTGGAATCATTGAATATGCCCGACAAGTTCAAGATAAAAAATTAGAGAATAAATTTTTAGGCAAAAACTTTGTGTTCGACCACCGTATGAGTGAAAAGATTTCTGATGAAGTTATTGCCAATTGTCATCAATGTGGAAAGGCATGCGATACCCACATCAATTGCGCTAATGATGGTTGCCATTTGTTGTTCATACAATGTGAAGATTGCGCGAAAGAAATGGAAAAATGTTGCTCGGAACACTGCAAGGAAGTTATACAACTGTCTTATGAAGAACAAAAAACATTAAGAGCAGGAAAACAAAACAGTAATCATATTTTCAAAAAGGGAAGGTCGGAAGATTTGAAGTTTAAGAAAAACAACATCAAGGTCGCAGAGGTGTAGGAAGTTGTTTTGTTAGTTGAAATACAATAAGAAAATCAATAAAAACATCACCAAAAGCTACAATTACAGCTTGATAAATCAATTTAATAAAAACACGGAGAGCCATTCAATTTGGGATGTAGCATCAAATAAATGGATATAACTAACAACAATAAAATTTCAAATTGAAGCCTCTAAGTTTGAGAAGTGGAAACAGTATTCAATTTAAAAACACCTTGCTTTAAACCAAAAAAGACCATCCTTTTCAAGATGATCTTTCTATAAGAACACTAATATATTCTTTTATTTCACGATTAGCTTTTTAGTAACTTGGCTTTCGTTTGAACTTACTTTAACTAGATATATTCCAGACAAAATACCATTTAGGTTAACGCTATTATTTTCATTTTCTAAAACGGTTTGCTTTATTAGTTTACCTGAAAGTGAAAATATTTGCACATTAATTTTTCCAGAAATTGTATCGTTATAAGAAATGTTGAATTGCCCTTGAGTAGGATTTGGGTAAAGAGACAAATCTGATAGTAGGTTAAAACCTTCTAAGGACAATGACATTTGAGCTTCAAGTGAACCAATATCTCTTGTGTCTCCAAATAATGCTTGTCCAATTTGGTCTACAAACAAATCTGATGGATCACCAGCATTATATGCAGGAGAATCATCTAATAATTGATGTGTTTGTGTAGTACCACCATTATTTTGCAAAGATCCTAATAATGGGTCAACACCTTCTAAATCATTAGCTTGTGCAGTGAATATATCCAAATCATCAAAACCAATCAAATTATAATTATTAGATGTTATTGCACCCGATACATCAGTTCCAGAGGCTGAGGTATTCATTGCTACAATCGTATTTTTTAATAATACAGTATTAATAGCATCTATACCACCTCCATTTGAATCTGCATTATTTTCAACAATTGTTGAAGCATTTATATCTAGCACTGCTCCGTTATTTGTTAAGCCGCCACCGTTAACTGATGCAGAATTATTTGAAATGGTACTGGTCATTACAGAAGTAATTGAACCCATATTATTGTAAATGCCACCACCTTCAGCAGCAGTGTTATTGTCTATGGTAGACATCAACACATCCATCGTTGTGCCATTTTGATTCCATAAACCACCACCTTCATTTCCAGCAGAATTTCCAGTTATTGTACTTGTTGAAATAGTTATCATTCCTGATGTTCCAGTAACATGAAATCCACCTCCATTTCCTGGATTTGCTGTGCCAGCTACTCCATCAACATCATTGTTAGACATCATTGAATTTGTAAAGGCTAAGTTTCCATCAATCAATTCAATTGCACCACCAGCTCTATTTGCTGAATTTCCATCAAATTCAGAATTGGTTACGGTTACCTCTCCAGCAGTACTTAGCAATCCGCCACCTGATGCAGATGTACCTGTAGCTAGGTTATCGATAATAAGGGTGCCATTAGTAATATTTAATGTTCCTCCATTATTGAAAACTCCACCACCACCATCATCGGCAGCATTACCTGTAGCTACATTATTGCTTATGGTGGCACCATCTATAGTCATAATTCCTGATCCATTCCACAATCCACCACCTTCTCTAGAGGCAGAATTTCCTGAATATGTTCCTCCTGTAATATTAGCGTCTCCAGCTCCTGTAATGTGTAAAGCTCCACCGTTTCCGGGAGTTGCTCCAGTTGAGTTTCCGGAGAAAATATTATCAGTTAAAGTTAATACACTACCCATCGTAGCGTTTTCTTCAATACCACCACCAGCTCTCATTGAGGTGTTGTTGCTTATTTCAGAATCAGTTACGCTTAAAGAACCTAAATCGTTTAGAATTCCACCACCAGAACCATTTGTTCCGTTGGCATCATTATTAGTAATTATTGTTCCATTTTGTACAACTAATGTTCCACCAGCATTAAAAATACCACCACCACCTTCGTTAGCCGCACCTCCGTTTGATGTATTATTATCAATTGTTGTTCCATCCACAGTCATAGTTCCAGAGCCATTCCATAAACCACCACCTTCAAGGGTAGCGATATTATTATTTACTGTACTACCACTTATTGTTGAATTTCCTGGTCCAGTAACATGAAGACCACCTCCGTTTCCAGGAGCACTTCCAGCTATATTATCATTTAAAGATATATTGGTTAAAGTTAGTTCACCTACTCCATTAGTTGAATTATCTTCAATACCACCACCAGCTCTATTTGCTGTATTGGACAGTATAAATGAATCTGAAACCGTTAATATACCACCATCTACATTTTGAATACCACCACCAGAACCAGAAGTTCCACTAGCTGTATTTCCGTTGATAGTAGTCGAATTTTGTACAATCAGTGTTCCGCCATTATTGAATAATGCACCACCACCATTGTCTAAATTATCACCTTGTGCATCATTCCCAATAAATGTTGAAGAATCAATAGTCATGGTTCCAGAACCATTCCATAAACCGCCACCTTCAGAAGCTGCTATATTACTATTAATTGTACTGTTAGAAGCATCTACACTACCACTACCACTAACGTGAAGACCACCTCCGTTTCCGGGAGCTCCTGGGCCAGTTACAACGCCAGTTTCGTTGGAATTTAAGTTCACATTGGTAAGCGAAATCGATCCTACACCATTGGTTTCAATACCACCACCAGCACGGTTGGATTGATTATTATTAATTGAAACTCCATTTGCATTTATAATTCCAGAAGCATTTAAAATTCCTCCACCAGTAGATTGCGCTCCGTCTGCTATATTATTAGCAATTGAAGTATTTCCTGACATATCTATAGTTCCACCTTCATTATAAATACCACCGCCACCTGCTGCTCCAGCTGTCATTGCATCATTACCAGAGGCAATATTACTATTGACGGAATGGTCTACAATAGTCATTAGTCCTGACCCATTCCACAAACCACCACCTTCATTCGCAGCAATGTTGCTGTTTGTTGTACCGCCTGTAATATTTGTAGTTGCGTCTCCTGTTACATGCAAACCACCACCAGAACCTGGTGCTGCTACTGCTGGAGAAACCCCTGCATTATTAGAATTTAGTGTTGTATTTAAGAGGTTTAAAGTTCCGCCTGCTAATTCTATCCCACCGCCAGCTCTATTAGCTTGGTTAAGATTTACAGTTGCACCATCAAGACTAACAATTCCTCCAATACTTAAAATACCACCACCAGAACCAGAAGTGCCATCTGCTGTATTATTACTAATGATTGTTCCAGATTCAATATTTACAGTACCACCGTTATTAAAGATTCCCGCTCCACCATCATCAGCAGCTGGTCCACTCGCTACATTTTCATTTATTGTTGTTCCAGAAACGGTCATAATTCCAAGACCATTCCACAAGCCACCACCTTCTCTTGTAGCGGTATTTAGATTTACAGAACCACCTGTTATATTTACATCAGCTGTTCCTGTTATGTGAAGTCCACCTCCATTTCCAGGTGAAGCTCCAGTAAAATTAGAATTTAAAGTTGTATTTACTATGTTTACTGTTCCGTCTATGGCTTCAATACCACCACCAGCACGAATTGCGCTGTTGTTTAATATAGAAACATCATCGATACTAACCGTACCTGAAGTACTAAAAATTCCACCACCAGACCCTAAGGTTCCAGAAGCCAAATTGTCCGTAATTGTAGTTGAAGTATTCACATTTAGTGTTCCGCCATTATTAAAAATTCCGCCACCTCCATTGTCAGCATCATTCCCAAAGGCTTCATTGTCAAAAATTGTCGTTCCATTAACTGTCATTGTTCCAGAACCGTTCCACAAAGCACCGCCTTCACTAGCAGCTATATTTCCATTAGAAGTTCCGCCTGTAATATCTGCCGAACCAGCTCCAGATATATGAAATCCTCCTCCATTACCTGGGCTTGCAGTTGCTGGAGAAACGCCGGCATTATTATTATCTAAGTTAACATTGTTCAAAGTTATTGATAAACCAGCACCAGAATTATCTTCAATTCCACCACCAGCTCTATTTGCAAGGTTATTTGAAATTTCTGTATCATTTGCAATTAAAATTCCTCCAACATCATTAAAAATTCCACCACCAGAACCAGCAGGCATGCCCGTTCCATTAGCAATGTTATTCGAAATTATACAATTGTTTAATGTTAGGGTTGCATTGGTAATATAAATACCACCACCATCTGCTGCAACACCATTCGTTATGGTTAGATTATTCAATTCTAAAGAACCAGATGTTACATTAAATGCCCTTCCATTGGAATTTGCATCGACAGTTACAAGGTTAGCTAATAAAGCTGATATAGTTAAGTCTTTATCTACCACTAATTCACTATTGAGGCTTATGGTTGTAATTGTAGGCAAAAAAGTGATTGTGCTACCAGAAGGTGCATCATTAATTTCATTTCGAAGAGTTCCGTCAGTGCCATCATCTGCACTACTTGTTACAATTTGCGCATTAGTAATTGATGCGAGTAACATGCTCATCATCGTAAAGCTAAAAAATAAGATTTTTTTCATTTTTAAAAGTTTTTATGTTTAATGTATTTACGAAGCACAAGAAAAGAAGGTTTATTTATTCATTAATATTAACCTCAACTTAACATATAAACCTTTATTTGTTAAAATATGACAATTTTTTTGATGAAACTTCATTTTTGACTTTTACTTTGAAGAGCTTTTTTTACTACTAACAGAATAATGAATGGCTAGGAACTAGTAGTATACTCTCTTTTTTAGCTGTTTTATTGAAAGAATAATAGTTTGGATTTTGAGGTTTCAGCAACAACAATTGAAGCCTCTAAGTTCAAGAATGGAAGCGTCAGTATACCAATTAAAAAGAATTACTATAGAAGCCAAACAAAATGAGTAGCCTAGCATAACTCAAAAATAACCAATGCAGCTTACAATAATTTGGTATCTTTACCCTTTTAATAGAAGTGATTTAAACTTTTAGCGAAAATTAGCTATTTTTTGCCCATTGAAACTTTTTTTGAGTTGCATAGCAGCGCTACAGAACGAAAAAAAGATAAAAAAAGGGGTGATAAAGTGTAATTTTTCAGCAAATGAAACAAGTTTAAACCACTTCATAATAATAATCGTCAACACAGCTAAAGGCTAGTGTTTCAATATATAAAATGAAGTATGGGATGTGCAAGTTGCTCAAGTGGAAAAGATGGATCGCCGAAAGGCTGTAAAAATAACGGTACTTGCGGCACAGATAGCTGCAACAAATTAAGTGTTTTTGACTGGCTTTCTAATATGGAACTACCTTCTGGTGAAAAAACCTTTGATGTGGTTGAAGTCCGTTTTAAAAATAGCCGAAAAGAATTTTACAAAAACAAAGAAGACCTCACTTTACAAATGGGAGACTTGGTGGCTACAGAAGCCTCACCAGGTCATGATGTTGGCATTGTTACACTAACGGGAGAGTTGGTAAAGGTGCAAATGAAAAAGAAAAAAGAAGATCCTTATGCAGACGATTTACCCAAAATATATAGAAAAGCTACACAAAGAGACGTCGATGTATGGCAAGAAGCAAAAGACAGAGAAGAAACGGTAAAAAAACGTTCCCGTGAAATTGCCATTCGTTTAAAACTCAAAATGAAAATTAGTGATGTTGAGTTTCAGGGAGATGCTTCAAAAGTAATATTTTACTACACTGCAGAATCAAGAGTAGACTTCAGACAGCTCATTAAGGAGTTTGCTTATGAATTTAAAATTCGTATCGAGATGAAGCAAATTGGCTTTCGTCAAGAAGCTGCTAGATTAGGAGGAATTGGGTCTTGCGGTAGAGAGCTTTGTTGTTCCACTTGGCTTACTGATTTTAGAACCGTAAAAACATCCGCAGCACGTTACCAACAACTTTCTTTAAACCCCTTAAAGCTAGCAGGGCAATGTGGTAAATTGAAATGTTGTTTGAATTATGAATTAGACACTTACCTAGATGCCATTAAAGATTTTCCAAAATTTGAAGATAAACTCACTACCAAAAAAGGAAAAGCAGTTTGCCAAAAAATAGACATCTTCAAAAAGAAATTCTGGTATGCTTACGAAGGTGATTATGGAAATTGGATTGAAATTGAACTAGAACAAGTACATGAAATTATTGAGGCACAGAAAAACAACAATCCTGTAGAAAGTTTAGAAGACTTTAAAGCAGATGAGCCTGTTGTGAAAATTGAAGGCAATTACGAAAATGTGGTAGGCCAAGATAGCTTAACACGTTTTGACAGACCCAAAAGCAAAAAACGCAACAAAAAGAAAAAACCAAACCCACAATCCAATCAAAAAACAGGACAGAAACCAGCTTCAAACCAGCCGAACACAAAAGGAAAAAAGAGGCCTCCTAGAAACAAAAACAATAAAAATAACAAACCCAGCACCAATAAAAACAATCCTAAAAATGCGAACTAAAGTTTTCCTTTTAATCGGATTAATCACTATGATAGTGTCATGCCAGCAAGAAGAGTTTGCGTATAGCAACTACGAAGCTGTAAAGGGGAAATGGCATAAAAACGATACGCTTCGTTTTGCATATACACCACAAGATACAATCCACTCTTATAATGTGTATATTTCATTGAGAAACAGCTTGGAATATGAATTCAAGAATATATTTTTAATATCTAGCATCACTTTCCCTAATGGAAAAGTAGTGGTAGATACCTTAGAATATCCCATGGCTTATAACGATGGGAGTTTTATAGGGAAAGGTTCAAGTATAATTGAAAATAAGTTATGGCTTAAAGAAAATGTTCGCTTTAATGAAGAAGGCGAATACAGCTTCAAAATAAGACAAGCCATGAGAGAAACTGGAGCTGTTGAAGCATTGCAAAATTTAAAAGGAGTAGTAGACGTTGGGATACAAATTGAAGAAATTCAGAATAAATAATGGAAACAAAATCAAAATCTAAAGAAGAAAAAAAGGGCTTCAGAAAATTCATAGTCTTTTTTTGGTGGCTTTTTGCAGCTGGCGTATTCGCAGTAATACTTTTATTTTTACTGGCAGGTTGGGGAGCTTTAGGAACTATGCCAACCTTCGATGAGTTGGAAAACCCAGAGACCAATCAAGCAACGGAAGTAATTTCAGCAGATGGAAAAACCTTAGGTAAATACTTCCTAGAAAACAGAACCCCAGTAAAATTTGAAGATTTACCAGCACATTTGGTTGAAGCCTTAGTAGCCACAGAAGATGAGCGTTTTTACACCCATGCCGGAATAGACGCACGAAGTACATTGAGAGCAGCCATTTATTTAGGAGAAAAAGGAGGGGCAAGTACTATTACGCAGCAGCTTTCTAAACAGTTGTTTACAGATCCTAATAAAGTAGGATTGTTTGAGCGATTGAAGCAGAAAGTAAAAGAATGGGTAATTGCTATCCGTTTAGAACGGCAGTATACCAAAGACGAAATTATTACCATGTATTTCAATATTTTCGATTTTACAAGAGGAGCACATGGCATCAGGTCTGCGTCCAGAGTGTATTTTGGTAAAGAACCTAAAGATTTAAAGATTGAAGAAGCAGCAACCTTAGTGGCGATGTTTAAAAATCCAGTTTTGTATAATCCGTACCGAGAAATCTTTAAAGAAAACTCCCTTGACCGAAGAAACCAAGTTCTTAAGCAAATGGAGAAAAACAGGTATTTAACTACAAAAGATAAAGATTCTTTACAGCAATTACCACTTACTTTAAATTATTCTCCAGAGCAACATGATGACGGTACTGCTACTTATTTTAGAGAATTTTTGAAAGACTTTTTAAAAGATTGGACTACAGAAAACACGAAACCCGATGGCACCCATTACAATATTTTTACAGATGGTTTAAAAGTATATACTACTGTAAATGCAGAAATGCAAATTGCAGCTGAGGAATCTGTTAGTCGGCATATGACGAATCTTCAAAAGGAATTCAACAGGCAAAATGAAAACAATTCAACTGCGCCATTTCGAAAGATTAGTGAGGCTGAAATAGAAAATATTTTAAAAAGAGGAATGCAAAATTCTGACCGATATAAAAGGTTAAAAAGCAGAGGTGCTTCAGAAGATACCATTGCCAAAATTTTCGATCAAGAAGTAGAGATGAAACTCTTTTCTTGGGAAGGAGAAATTGATACTATCCTAAGTCCTAAAGATTCCATACGCTACTACAAATCTTTCCTAAATACGGGAATGATGTCTATGCGTCCAGAAACCGGAGAAGTAAAAGCTTGGGTTGGTGGTATCAATTATAAATACTTTAAATATGAACACGTTAAGCAAGCCAGAAGGCAGGTAGGTTCTACTTTTAAACCTTTTGTTTATGCAACAGCCATAGATCAACTTCATTATTCACCTTGCTATGAACTTCCTAATACTTTGTATACAATTCCTAAGGGAAAACACGGCTTAATTGAAGATTGGACACCTTCCAATTCTGGAAACAAATATGGAGGAGTAAAAACCCTCAAAAAAGCTTTAGCAGAATCTATAAACACCATCACCGCTAGATTAATAGATAAAACGGGACCACAAAAGGTAATCCAAATGGCAGATGCTTTAGGAGTAGATGTTTCTGATATGGAGCCATTTCCGTCTATTGCTTTGGGAACTCCAGATATAAGTGTGTTCGAAATGGTTTCGGCTTATGGAACTTTTGCTAACAAAGGCGTATATGTAGAACCCTTTATGATCAGTAGAATAGAAGATAGAAATGGAACTATCCTGTATCAACATTCTCCTGTTACAAAAGATGTGTTAAGCGAAGAAACTGCGTACGTAATGATTAATTTATTAGAAGGTGTAACTAAATTTGGTTCGGGGACAAGGTTAAAAACCAATTCAGAATACGCTAAAAATTTACCCCATTATAAGCGTGCAGTTACAGGTTATCCTTATGATTTTAAAAATGATATTGCTGGAAAAACAGGAACTACACAAAACCAAAGTGACGGTTGGTTCATTGGGATGGTACCCGATTTGGTAACTGGCGTTTGGGTTGGAGGCGAAGAACGCTCCGTCCGTTTTCCAGGTATACGATACGGACAAGGTGCTACAATGGCTTTACCTATTTGGGGAATGTATATGAAAGACCTATACCAAAATGAAGAAATTGAAGTTTCTGACGAAGCCTTCGACAAACCAGAAACCTTGAGTATACCGATTGATTGCGACGAATTGAATAATTCTGAAAGCGATGATTTCGAAGAGGATTTCAATTTCGACTTTAATTAATCCATAGCGGTCAGTAGATATTTACTTAGAACTAGATTTGAATACTTGGCTAATGTCAGGTTGAGCCGCCGTAAATTTTAAATTTAAGCCAATCTTAGGCATCTTCCCTTCGAGGGAACCTGCCAGTCCGGACAGGCTGGGACGGGAGAAGGGTGTTTTTTGATTGATACTAACTTGTGAAAAAACACCCTTTGCCTCTCGGCAATATGCATTCCTCTCGTGAAAAACTCGTCGGATGCAGAGAGGGAAAATTTAAAAAATTAAATAAGCTCAAAAAAGACAAACAAATAAATAAAAACGTCATTGGTAGCCCTTCAACAAGTTCAGGATAAACTAAAGTCGAAACCCAACTATAGCAACCGAATAGTTCTCGACTGCCCACGAACTGACAACTAACACATTATTAAACATCTGATTATTATATGTTGTAAAGTTAACATTGATAAGTATTTAAATACTGACCTCTATTAATCCATTTAAATAAATTATGTATTAGCCTTTTGTTTTAGCTTTTTATCAAGAAAGGTTCATTGGGTTTTCTGTAATTTAGTGGTATGATAACACCTTTACTCGCATTCAACTCCAAAGGCATTTATTGTGAAGCTGCCGATGTGTACATCGATGCGTGGAAACCCGTTGACAAAGTCATTATTTCGCATGGGCATGCAGACCATTCTCGTTATGGTCACAAACACTACATCACCCACCATAATAATGTACCCATTGTAAAACATCGCTTGGGCGAAATACATATTGAAGGCAAAAATTACGATGAAAGCTTTACTATCAATAATGTGAAATTCAGCTTACATCCTGCGGGACACATCATTGGCAGTTCGCAAGTTCGGGTAGAACACAAAGGCGAAGTTTGGGTATTTACAGGCGATTATAAAGATGAAGTAGATGGAATTTCTACCCCTTTTGAACCTATACAATGCCACACTTTTATTACCGAATGTACTTTTGGCTTACCCGCATTTAAATGGAAACCACAAGCGGAAGTTTTTGATGAAATCAATCAATGGTGGAAGCAAAATCAAGAAGATGGGAGAACCTCGGTTTTGTTTGGTTATTCCTTAGGAAAAGCCCAGCGCCTATTGAAGCATGTAAACCCTGAAATTGGAA
>Ga0307939_1001432_pt1 | contig 12231 bp, 8 predicted proteins | sample OrgLakmetagen122_FD_201844 | JGI IMG/M metagenome (GOLD analysis project Ga0307939, IMG submission 201844) | Saline water microbial communities from Organic Lake, Antarctica - #122 | ecosystem: Environmental > Aquatic > Non-marine Saline and Alkaline > Saline | place: Antarctica: Organic Lake... | reverse complement strand
ATCGATATAGCCGCCTTGGGACCGGGCAACTGTGCGCCATTTGCCAGTTCATAGCCTTCCAAAGCGATCAGACTGTTACCCCTGCGCCGACGAACACCTTGATCAGAAGAGGTTCTTCCCGACGGGCCCCGAAGCCACATAGGGCAAAAAATCTTCAATCTGCGAGAATTTTCATTTGACTATCTGCACTGTGCAAGTGTACCGATTCGCACAAGATTTGAAATCTGTATGCTCCCCGAACGGGAGTGGCACTTTGCCCACTCTCAACGTTTCGGTGCAAGAAGGAGATTCGTATGAGCAGAAAGCACACGCTGTTCCAGGGGACGTTGGTTTGCGCCATGGGTGTGCTTCTGGCGACGCCAGGCTTGTCCAACGGGCTTTTCGAGAACCGGCCATGGCAGTTCCAGACATCTGCTGACAAAGCCAACAAGGCCTTCGTTCTCGACATCATCGAGAGGAAGCAAGGCGGCTTCTACGACGGTTTCAACACTTACAACACCACGAACATTGGCACGCAGGTGTTTTGCAACAACAACGCCAATGCGACGGGCAATATCGCCGACAATGGCCAGGCCGGCCCGAATACATCTAACAATGGTGCGCCCAGCATATCCGCCGACAGCACGGCCAATAGCGACACAACAAACTCGCAGTCCGATGGCTTTGGGAACGGGGGCACGCTCAGCACCTCGAACAGCAGTCAGGATACCTCTCAAACCAATGTGGCCAACAGCGGTGAGATCCAGCCCGGCGTAACAACAAATCAGGATACTTCGCAAACCAACTCTGGAGCGATTGACTCCGGTGTGGATAACAGCACGATCGATAACAGCCTCGGTGACGTGACCAACGGTGACACCAACCAGGCCCTCAACAACGATCAGGTGAATTCCGGGAACCAGACAGCGGGTATCGATGGGACAGCATGCAATTTCGACAGGCCCAACATGACAGGGTCAGGCACATCGCTCGGAAGTGGTCCGTTGAATTGATGAAAAATACGAGGGCAGTTCGAATGACCAGATATTCAAGAGCCGTTGCCGCGGTTGCATTGTCCATGACAGTCGCAGGCTGTGCAGTTGTTCCCGAGGACATGCGCCGCGAGCCCCTCAATGAGGGAGATGTGCCCGTCGTCATGACTTCGAAGCCGACGCCCAACAACACGCCGCTCACGGCAAAGTTGATCTGTTACGGTGAGCGTCTTGAACGCGCCGGGAAAGGTCACATCGGCATCGGTGTTGGCAATATTCGAGACTATACTGGCAAGCAGAGTGACCTCGAAGGGTTCGTTGTGACCCAAGGTGGCGCCTTGATGGCATATACCGCGCTTGGCCACCTCGTGCCTGGGATTACATTGCACGAGCGCTTTGATACGCAAATTGCGGACGCGGAGCTTCAATACATCGCCAATCGCCAACTGGGCGACGGACAGATGCACGAAGCCGTCGATAAGCAAACCGGACAGCAGGATCGCGTTCCCTGGAAGCCCTATTACGGTGGCAGTGTGTTGCAATCCGATTACTACATCGTTGGTGGCATCACCGAGGTGAATTTCAACATTCAGTCGGGTGGTGGCGAGCTCAATGTCAACAATGCCGGTGGCAAGGGTCGCATTTACACGATGAACGTCGGTATCGACCTGCGCATCGTCGGAAGCCAGACGCTCAAGGTATATGACACGGTTTCGGTGCAGAAGCAGATCTCGGGCTATGAAGTCGGATTGGATGTTTTCCGTTTCTTCAACAGCGATCTTTGGGACGTGAATGCTGGCGCCAAGAACCAGGAGCCGTTGCAGCTGGCCGTGCGCATGGCGATCGAAAGCGCGCTTCTGGATATCGTTCCAACCGTGACGGGTGTGCAGCCGGCCGGGTGCGAGCCATCGGTGCCGCTGGTTGAAGCAGATGTTTATTCAGGTGGAAAGGCAGGGAAGTTATAGGGTGAAACACCTGAATTCAAAGCGCTAATTCGCCGTAAAATTCTGGGGTGGCGAAAGCGAAAACTGGAAGGGGGAGTATATGGCAATCTTCACGGAAAGTATAGGCGTTTGCAGAGCACACGACTTGGGTCCAGCTAACGGAAGAAGGAAACTCGATGCGTGTTAAGCAGCAAACGTTGGGAACACCCGGCGCGTGCCGGATGCACGGTCCGCGAGAGGACTCAGTGACAAGTTGACCACAAGTCGCGGCTTTCGGGCCGGACTCACATGAAATATTTTTGACAGTATTCCAAAGGAGTAGAGGCAATGACCCTCAAGAACAATCTTCTCGGTACGGCAGCCGCCATCGCCGTCTCGACGGCATTCGGCGTAGCGGTCGTCCACGCGCAGGCGACAGCAGATACCGGTCTCGGTGCAGGCCAGACCATGACGCTCGTCGGCGACGTCGATATCGACAACGTCCAGCTCAAGAGCGCCAACGCGACGTCCACCGTCTCGGGCAGCACCTTCGCGATCGACTCGATCGGTGTTACCACCGATACGGTATCCGCGGCGCTCTCGCTCACCGACAACATCTTCCCGCCTTCGGCGACCGGTAACACGTCCTCGTCCTCGGTGATCCTGGCCTTCGCACCGACCACGGCGGGCGACACGGCGGTTGTCGGCAACCTGCAGTCGGTCGAGACCGATACAATCTCGGCCACCGCATCCGATGACACGCACAGGATCCTCGTCGAGACTCCCGGTGCCCCCGACGTGCGCACCTTCTCCGGCAGCGCGCTGCTTGACAACAATGACACCACGGCCTCGGCCACCGGCAATTCCGGTACCTCGGAAATCGACGTCGCCGCCGGTCTCGACGTGATCCAGGAAGCCCCGGGCCAGGCCAGCGCCGGGATCGACGCGACGCTCGCCGCAGTGACGGACCATGACGTCTCGGGCGACCTCGTGGTCAGCTCCTCGCAGGAGGTCGACGGTGCAAACTCGAGCGTGCCAACGCCAACCATCAACATCACCGGCACCGTGAGCAACGCCAACACCACCGCCACCATCGAGGATCTCCAGGGTGGCACCGTCACCGTGTCGGGCAGCGATCAGGCCTCGACGGCCACCGGCAATGCCGCCTCAAACAGCATCATCTCGGATGACACGACGGCCTCGATCACCGGCTCCGCCGTTGTCTCGAACCTGCAGACTATCGACCCGGACGAAACCGTGGACATCACCGCCAGAACCGTTGATTCGACCATCGGCGCGTTCGGAGGGTTCGAGTCGGATGGCTCCATCACCGGTGACGTCGATGACAGCACCATGACGGTCTCGGGCAACACCCAGACCGCCGACGCCACCGGCAACGACAGCGCGCAGACGATCACGCTCGACGCCGCGAACATCACCGGCGAAGGCGTCGCTGCCACCAGCAACGATAGCAACCCCGCCCCGGCCACCGGCGTGCAACTGCTTGCCTCGGGCGATGCAGTGATCGCCAACGTGCAGCGCGAGGATTTTGGTACCACCGTGACCGGCACGGTCAACAACAACACCATCATCGCCAGTGCGCAGGACGCGGGCAGCGGTGCCGCCGATCGCTCCACCATCGAGGTGGACGACAACAGCCAGACCGCCTCGGCCACCGGATCGCGCACCAGCAATGCGCTGTCGCTGACCTCTGGCGCGACGCAGAGCGCGGCAGGTGTGGTCGCCTCGGTCCAGAACGGCAACGCATCGGTCTTGGCCAATGCCACCGGCAACACGATTACGGCCGAGATCGCAGAAGATGGGGGCCTCACGACGGACGTCGATGACGGATCGCTGCTGACCACCAACAACAGCATCGGCAGCACCGCCACTGGCGGCGACGCGACCAACGATCTGTCGGTGACCAACGGCACCAACAACCTGTCGGCGGAAACCAACTCGGGTACCACGCTGGTCAACATCCTCGGGGGTGCAGAACAGCCCGACGTGGTTGCCGCGCAGGTCGTGACCAACGATCAGTCGCGCGCCGGCCTCATCGAGGCCACCACCACCGGCAACCAGGTCACGTCCTTTGTCGATGACGATGTGGATTTCGGCACCGTCAGGACCGATGGCAACAGCATGTCCTCGTCGGCCACCGGCCAGACCGCCGATAACGGCATCGACCTCGCGTTCAACTCGCTCACCGGCGGCATCGCCACCAATGTCGGTGCCGTCGCTTCGGTCGCCAACGAGCAGGACATGCTCGACGGCAGCACCGTCACGGCACGCACTGTCGGCACGGATGGCGAGCCGATCCTGACCGACATCGGTGGCAATGTGGACGATTCGAGTGTTTCGACCTCGGACAACACCGTGTCGGCGACCGCGCGCGGCAACGTGACCACCGGAAACGATGTGGTTGCCGCCGGCACGAACATCACCTCCGGCAGCCCGTCCTCGCCCGTGATCTCCGCCACGACCGGTGCGGTCTCCGCAGGCGGCAGCTTCATCTCGGCCTCTTCGCAGGTTTCGGGGGCCGACATCCTCGCGACGCAGAATGATAGCGAATTGGCTCCGACGACCTCCAACACCATCGAGACCGGGATCGGCGACGATCTGACCGACTCGACGCTCGTGTCGGATGGCAACCTGCTCAGCTCCTCGGCGACGGCCAACACCGCCGCCAACAGCGTGGCACTCGGCGGCGCCACCAGCGCCGCGGTCGATGCCTCGGGCACGCTGGCCAACTACCAGGGCACGACCGCGCAGGGCAGTGTGACGGCGATCCTCGGGATCGAGGGCACCGATCCGACGCCGGGTACGCCCGGGCAGACCTTCACTAGTCTTTCTGGGGCCTTCGACGGCACCGATGTGGGGAATGACAATACGTTGGGCCTCGTCGGCACGGATCTCGTGGTCGGCGCTGGAGATACGGTTACGATCGACACCTCGGCGCTTGGCTTGTCGCCGGCGGAAGAGGCGGCGCTTCAGAACGAACTGCTGAACATAGGCTTCAACCAAACGGGGTCCGTCTTCTCTGTTCCCGTTGCCGGTACGTACGACCTGAGTTCTTTTACCGGCGCAAACTTCGACAACGTCTCGGATGACATTGGCTTCACCGGTCTGAACCTGCCCGGCACTCCCGCCACCCCCGGCACATTCAACGGCGCGGGCGTGATCGCCCGGATCGACGCCGACAATGACGGCAGCGGCGAAATCCTCCGCTCCACGGTCTCTGTCTCCGACAACACCGTGGTGGGCGAGGCCACCGGCAACACCGCCACCAACGTCGTCTCGGCCGAGGCGACGGATGTGACCGGCCCGCTGGTGGATGCGTCCCTCAATCCGAGCAACGCGGATGTCGATGTCACCGGCGCGGAATTGGCCAACGGCAACGTGCAGGTCAACGAATCAGCGCTGCAAACCGATGTCGCGGCGACCTTCGCCATCATCGACGACGGTGACGAGATCGATGCGATCACCGACTCGAGCCAGACGCTAGACGGCAACCTGCAGCAGTCCTTCGCGACCGCGAACCGGGTCACCAACAGCGTTGACGTGACGGCCACCAACACAGACGCGGCCACCGCGCTGGAAAGCAGCCAGGTCTCGGCGGCAACGGTTAACACCACCTCCGATATCCAGGTCGTTGGGATTGCGGGCGGCACCAACTCGTCGCTCGACATGACCGGCAACCGCAACGAATCGGTCGCCAACGGCAACGTCGCCACCAACTCGGTCGATATCGCCGCCACCAACCTCGACGGTGCCGGGACGGATGCTTCGGTTGCTGTCGGGACGGTGACAGCCGAGAACGTCCTGTCCTCGGTCCAGTCGGTTACGGCCAGCATCTCGGCCGATGCCGACACGGACGTGTTCAACCAGGACGAGACGGCAACCGGCAACCCGGTCGTCTCGGGCAGCGTCGAGCAAAGCGGCAACGTCACCATTGCCCAGGCGACCGGGAACCAGACCACTCCGACCACCAACAGCCTGACCCTCGGCAATGCCGACACGGCCAACAACGACCGGAGCGGCGCGCTCACCAACGTGCAAAGCGTTACGGGGACCGGAACGGTCGAGGCAACGGTCGATCAGTCGGTGCGGGTTGAGCTTGACCAGACTGCGACCATCCCGGTCGATCAGAGCAGCATCGTGCAGGATGGCAACGTCACCTCGGCGCTGGCGCGCAGCAACGTGGCCACCAACTCGGTCACCGTGGACGGCGCCAATATCGATGCCGGCGGGGGTTCTGACGCCAACTTCTCCGAGGGAACCGGCATCACCACCGCGGCTCACGCTCTGGCCTCCAGCCAGACCAACCAGTTCGATGTGACCGCCACGACCACCCAGTCGCAGGTGCGCCTGTCGTCCATCAACTCGGACGGCAACGCGATCGACGCCTCCAGCGTGTCGCAGAGCGGCAACTCCTCGCTGGCAACGGCGCTGGCCAACTCGGCGGTCAACAGCGTGTCGTCGGGGGCCAACGCGGCCAATGTCGATGCCACCACGGCTCTGGGCAACGTCCAGAACAACTTCGGTGCAATTGAGGCCAATGGGAGCTCGTCGGTCGGTGTGGTCGCGGATGCCAACGGCGCGAGCGATCCCAGCGGGATCAACCTCTCGTCGGTGGACGTCTCCGGCAACGTCAGCAGCTCGAGTGCCGTGGGCAACCAGGCGCAGAACTCGCTGTCCGCCTCCGGGGCCAACATCAACTCGGGTGATCCGTCGGTTCAGGGCAATGCCTCGAGCCCGGCACTTGGCACCGGCAACGCCACTGTGGACAACTCTGGTGCCGATGCCCTCGCCAATGCCGGCAACCTGCTCCTGAGCAATCAGGCCAACACCGGCACCATCACCTCGACCAACAACGCCAACAACGTGTCGATTGACGCCTCGGCGGCAGATGGAACGGGTGCGGCGGCCAGCGGCAGCACGCTGTCGGTGGGCGGCAACGCGGTCGAGGCGCGGGCTACGGCCAACCTGGCGCTCAACAACATCGTCAATGTGGGCGACATGTCGACCGCATCGACGGGGGCCACCGGGATTGTCGGGAACTTCCAGTTCAACGACACGACCGGCGCTGTGACCGCGCAGGCGTCGACCACGACCTCGATCACACTCAACGGGGTCGCCGGGGCTGGTGCACTGTCGAACGGCACGGCGGATGTCTCGGGCAACAGTGTCCTGGCGCTGGCACGCGGCAACGTATCGCAGAACGTGCTCAACGCAGAGGGCTCGAATGTCGGGACCGGTTCGGCCAACGCTACCACCTCCTCGGTGGGCGCTCCGGACAGCGGCATCCTGAATGCCTCCTTCGGGGTGTTCAACGAGCAGGTGCAGCAGGCCAGTGTCGATGCAAGCTCCACCGGCGCGTCCTTCCGGGTCAACGCCACCTCAGGCACCGGCCAGGCGCTTAACGGCGCATCGGCCAGCCTTTCGGGCAACTCGGTCCAGGCCTCGGGCTTCGGCAACGTCGCGACCAACAGCCTGACACTGACGGCGCTCAACGGTACACCGGGGAACGACGCTACGGCCGCAATCTTCAATGGCCAATCGAACTCGGGCAACATCACCTCAACGGTGACTGGAGCGTCCATTGGCACCTTCTCGACCGGTGGCGTCTCAAATGCGTCTGCTTCGGTTGGAGGTAACAGCATCGGGGCAACCTCGGTCGGTAACTTCTCGTCCAGCACCGTTACGCGCAGCAACCGCTAATTGCGCAAGAAAAGGAGGGCCCTCGCCGAATGGCGAGGGCCCTTTTCAATCGTAAAACACATCAAACTGAACGAGGGAGTAAACTGAATATGCATATTTTGCGCATCACCGCTGTGGCCCTGCTTGCCGGAGTTGGCGTATCTCCCGCACAAGCCGCCACCGAGACTGGTGATTTTGCAGTCTACGGTTGGGGCGCACGCGACTGCACCGCTATCGTTACGATCCTTGATGGCGAACAAGGCGCTCAGGCACGTGGACAACTCGCAGAATGGATCTCGGGCTATATTTCAGCGAGAAACCGCGTCGTTGATGGCTATTATGATCTGACGCCAATCAAGAGCCAGTATCCGCTTGTAGCTCTGGCGCGGAATATCTGTACAAACAACGCCGACCAGCTTTTCGAATCTGTGGTAGACGCGATGATGAGCACTTTCTCCAAGCTCGCGCTGTCGGAAAACAGCCCGATTGCACAATTATCGCGCAATGGTCGTTCGGCCACCTTGAATGAGTCCACGCTGCTCAAGGTTCAGCAATTTCTCATCGCGAAAGAAATGCTTGAAGAGGGATCGGCGGATGGCAAGTACGGCCCCAAAACTGCTGAAGCCATCGAGGCATGGCAGGAAGGTGTCGGCCTGACGGCAACGGGCCTTCCCGATATTGCGACGTTGTTTCTGATGGCACAACAGGTCGATCAATAAGTGGTTCTCACTTTCAGGACGCGCGGAGATCGCGCATTTCTGTAAGCTTCGCAGCACGCAAGACGCCCATTTTAAAAGCTGACAAGAAGCGATCGTCCGGACTGGCTGAAGATGGAACCTTTCATCGGCACTTGAGCGCCAAAAGAAGAGGAGTTGCCAATGTTCGAGAATGTTGTTGCGCTCGATAGTAAAAAGCATGCCAATCACAAGCTGCTCTTGTCAGAAGACTTCTCATTCGCCCGGAATGTCTTGAGCGCGCCACTCTCTGTCGCCGAAGTCATCAAGGCAAGTCGGGAATTTCCGATCTTTTTCCCGACAAGTGGTAGATTTCTTCCGGTCGCCCAGATGGGATACCGTAAAGATGGCAATCTCTATGTTGATGACGCCGGACAATGGACGGCCCGGTATACCCCGGCCCATATTCGTCGCTTTCCGTTCGTCCTGGGGAAAAAGCAAAAGGCCGGCGAGTACGTTATGATGGTCAGGGAAGACCGGATTTCCGCCCAGTCGGACGGCGAGCCCCTGTTCAAGAACGGACAGATTCCCGAGGGCGGAATCGTGGAGCGCGCGCGTCAGTTCCTGATCGAGTTCCAGAAGGAGCTGGAGCAAACGGAGGCGCTTTTGAGACCCCTCAGGGACGCCGCTATTTTGGTGCCGCAAGTCTACACTGTGCGCCGAGGGGAAAAGACCTTGGGTCAGGTTAAGGATTTGCAGGTGGTTGATAAAGACAAACTCGCGGCCCTCGATGATGCTCTCCTGGCTTCGTGGGTGCGGAGCGGATTGATGGGACTTATCATGGCCCATCTGCACAGTCTTGATAATTGGAACAGTCAAACAGCGTTCAACTCAACTGAATCCGACGCCGCGTAGCCAGTGGGCCACGCGTCGACCACCTTAGCGTTGGGTCTTTGCGGCTGACGGAAGGCTCCTTCAGCCGTCGTCGTTGGTAGACCGGCTGTGATTTGAGCCGACCGCATTCGCTACCTTGTTTGCCAGATCCTGAGCCAATCTGGCATCCAGGGCCAGCCGCAATTTATCCTTGCGTCGAGCCTTTCTGCGCAGACGCGCGCTATCCCATTCCACAATGCGACTACCCGACGCGACATGCACCGTCGCCGAAGCTGGCGCGCCCGTCATGAAGGCGATTTCGCCTATGAAAATGCCTGTCGGAAGTGGAAAGCTGTGTTCATTCTTGACCGTCTCAATCCGGCCCGCCTCGATATAGTAGAGTTTCGTGGGCGTTTGCCCCTGAACGGTGAGCGTCTCTTGCCGATCGAGTGTGCGACGGGCGCCGCAACGCATAAGCGCTCGAAACTCTCCCGGCTGAATGTTCCCCATCTGCTCGTAAAGGTCCAAAAGGTGCTTCGGGATAATCGCTTTCGAACGGCCGACAAGCAGGGATATCAAGCCGATGGCAGTCGTTGCTGCCATTGCAATACTTGCAGTGGCGGCCTCCCAAAGCGGAGTCGGCAAGACGTGAATATAATACGTAACATAGAAAGAGGATCCCACGATAAACATTGTCCTCAAAACAATCTGGTTTCGAAAAAGCATCGCTGAGGTCTGGAAAAATGCTCCGACCGCTATAAGCATGTTCATGTCAAGCGCACTCAACATCCAGCCGTCAGCCTTGTCGCTTCCTGCAAAACGGTAACCCCTTCATCTGATTTCTTTTCGGTCTGAACTTGAGCCGAACGTGTAGCTATTTTGTGTGCCATCATTTGAAGGCGTGAACAATGGGCTCAGTCTCAGCATGCGTGCCTTCGCCATCTGCACCCCAAGCAGGGCGACGAGAGGGTTTGGAGCGTCAGCGCTGAAGATACTATTCAGGTCCACGCCCGGCGAAAACGTCGGTGACCGATATCGCGCTGCGCAGATCGGTCGTCCGGATTACAGATGGTACGTCTCGGCTCCAGAGGCCCGGCCCCGCTCTCGCAGAACCGCTTCCGGCACCCGGTAGCCCCCCATTGTCGAGGCGTGATCAGGCGGATAACCGCACCGGATACCTGGTGCCCGCCCCATGCCTTGCGGCCCGCTGGCAATCCCGGCGAGCGGTCCCGCTAGGTCCGCGTCAAGCGCATTGTTGATGAGCCAGCGTGCATCGAAAAACGCAGCCTTGACACGAGGACCGGTGGGACTCGAGATGTATCGAAGGGCTTTCCGGTGGGCGTTGTGTCACGCGACACCTTGTTTCTCTCCAAGTAACTGCGACGCGTGCACGCAGTCATGGCACGCTGGCCCTCAGGGCGCGTAACAGACGTAACGCCACACACCCCTTGGTCGTGCTGCAGAGACTGACAATAACATGTTTGACAACACCGTGCCGGACAAACACTATTGGGTCGTTGACTCAAAATGCGGTTTCTCCACTCCGATGGGACAGGACTCTTGAAATGATCAGATCTTTGAAACTGCTTGAGGCTGCGATTTTCCTCTTGGTCAGTATCCTGCCGTCCGTGCTGTTTGCCCAGTCCGTTGGCCAAGCCGTCGGTGTCTCGCAGAACGCCTTTCTCAACCGGGATGGACGCGAAGGGTATCTGGAACCCGGCGGAGACGTCCTGTTGGGAGATGTGATAACGACAGGAAATTCCGGACAGGTCCAGATCGTTTTCAAGGATGGTACAAAGATTGCAATCAGCCAGAACTCAAGCCTGGTAATTGAAAGAATCCTGTTTGACAGTTCGAATACAGCAAGCGAATTCACGGTAAATGCAGTTGGGGGGGCTTTCAGGTTTTTCAGCGGGAACAGCAGCCCATCTTCCTATTCAATCCGCACCTCCAATGCCACAATGGGGATACGTGGTACGGCATTTGATTTTGCTGCCTCGACCAGGGGTCAGGTTCGCGTTGCGACATTCGCGGGCGAGGTACAATTATGCAACCAGGCTGGTCAGTGTGTTGCTATTCCGGATGGCTGCACGACCGCTGGAATTGACTCCTCCGGGCAATTCATTGTTCCGGAAAACGAGGAGGAAAGAGCCGTTTTTCTGGAAGCCGGATTTCCATATGTTCGAAATCAAAGCTGGTTGCGCCAGGACTTCCGCACAGATGTCAGAAGCTGTGGCGCTGGTGGGTCCTCGGGCGTCGATGGTCGCGACGAAGGGCGTGCGCCGTCACCAGAGCCTCCTGCCCCTGACCCGACAAATCCGGCAACCGGAGGCGCACGCGCGGGCGGTGAGTCCAGCGCAGGCAGTGGCGGGTCTACAGCTGGGGACACCGACGCCGGCAGAGGCGGTCCCGGAGCCCCTGGTGATGCAGAGGCCGCGGGCGGTGAGGCTTCTGCCGGAGGTCCGGGTGGTGCCAGCGCCGGTGGCGGGGGCGCAAGCGCGGGCAAATGATGTCTGACGAACGAAAAAATGAGCCTCGAAGTCGTTCCGGAATTCAAACCCCGATACCGGTGGAGGGAAGGGGAGCATAGGATTTGAAACGATCTTTCTGGGCCTTTGGTGTTTTTCTGATTGTCCTGCTCGTAGGAATACGTTTCGTAGACCCGCCTCCCGTTCAGGCGCTTCGTTTCGTGTATTTCGATCAGTTGCAGAAGTGGCAGCCCAGACCGTTTGATCAGCTGCCCGTTCGCGTTGTTGATATTGACGAGGACTCTCTTGACGAACACGGGCAATGGCCGTGGCCACGCAGCAAGCTTGCGGAGATGGTCACGCGCCTGAACGAGGCAGGAGCAGCTACCGTTGTATTCGACGTTCTTTTTCTTGAGGAAGATCGCCTCTCGATCAAGAATCTCCTGTCTCAATCGGAACTGTCCGAACTTCTGGCGAATGCAGATCGTTCCGCATTGCCCTCCGTGCCAATAATAGTGAGACATTCGACCGGCTGAAGTTTACACTTGAGGGCGCAGGAGAACGAACCGATGGTCATGCCCTCACGGACACCACTTTCATCGGATGCCGGGTCCGACGCCAT
>Ga0307939_1001412_pt1 | contig 12340 bp, 10 predicted proteins | sample OrgLakmetagen122_FD_201844 | JGI IMG/M metagenome (GOLD analysis project Ga0307939, IMG submission 201844) | Saline water microbial communities from Organic Lake, Antarctica - #122 | ecosystem: Environmental > Aquatic > Non-marine Saline and Alkaline > Saline | place: Antarctica: Organic Lake... | reverse complement strand
TGAAGTTGAAGAGTTACGCGGATGCGGTGCGTCTCTCGGAGAATCCCCCACATGCAACCGCCGCAAAACACGCGGGAATTTCGGCGAAAACCGCACAAGGGAAGTGAGACTGATCTGGGTGGCGGAGGAAACGCGACTGGCGTCTAACCTTCTCCACCTCTCAAGTTATTGATTTTATTATGCTTATCTCGAAGGTTGAACTCCACTTGTCGTAAACGCGACTGAGATCTAACCCGGACCTCCTCAGCTAATCGCACACGCGTGATCCACAGCTCGCCAAGATTAGTGCTGCTTGCCATTGATCTTCACGAAAATCTCGTCCAAATGCCAGCGCCAACGGCTCGATTTAAATCCCTGGATCCGTCGCTTTCTGATCTCTGCCGCAAACATAGGGCCGAAGCGAAGCCACCAGTATCAGACAGTTTCATGGCTGACATCGACGCCACGCCCATGAAGTAAATCCTCGACGTTGCGCAGAGAAAGTGGAAACCCGACGTAGAGTATCAACGCCAGTCGGATAATCTCAGGGCTAGTCTTGAAGTATCGGAATGGGGAGCGTTTGGTCATCAGGCGACCCTAAGTGCCCGACCTGCCCTGCTCAAGCTAGTTTTCTCTGATAATACCCGGCGTGCTGATCGCAAGCTGGATTTCCGCGGCCCTTTACCTTGCCACTCCCACGTTCCTTGCCTTATCGGTCTGGCTCGCGCTCGGGGACAGAAAAGACGTGACAGATACAGCAGGCTAAGGCCAGATGCCTTTGGCGGGATCGAAGGTCAATCGCCGGTCACGGATTCTGCGACGGCGTCGCCCCAGGCTGTCATGGGTTCGGTGGCCCCAAAGCGGCGGTTGCCAGTATCAAGAACACCCGCAGGACAGGCAAACGGATAAGGCAGCATCGACTTGCGCGCCACAGTCACCGGCGCGATGGCCTCGAGGCTTTGGCGTGCCGATACCGGAACCGCGCTATCAACAACAATCCCACCGCCACCAGACACGTCGATCCGCGGATGATGGAACGCAGTTTCAAGATCCATATCGAAATCAGTCAGAAATGACGCAAGCTGCGTGACAGCCCCAACAATCTTGCGCCCCCCAGACGCCCCAAGCGCAAAGCGTTTGCCACCTGAATGCCCCAAGGCAGGGCAAACATTCATCAGACAGGTTTTGCCGGGTCCAAGCGAATTTGGCCGTCCCTGCACCGGGTCGAACCACATGATCCCATTGTTCATCAGGAACCCGGTGGATGGCGACACGATGCGGGCCCCAAAAATCGACAGCAAGGTTTGCGTATGGGCAACCATATTACCATCGCGGTCCACCACCGAGAAATGCGTGGTGCAGCCGGGTGCGCCTGCGCTTTCGCCGTCAGGGCCCATGCTAGTCAGCCGATCCTCATATGCGGCAAAAAGCGCGCGGGCATAAGCGGGGTATGCGTGATCGACGCCAGACAGGTATTCCCCCTCAAGACATTCCATCGCGCGGGCAAAGGTAGGCCCGGCGGTCAGCCCCGGCATGACGTGGAAAAGCGCGTCGCGATAAGGCACATTCAACGGCGCGTGAAACTGCGCGCGATTGCTGCGCAGATCCTTGGACGTCAGATAGCCACCTTTGTCGCGTACATCCTGCGCCATCGCGACCCCCAGATCGCCGCCATGCAAAGCAGCGGCACCATCCCTTGCGAGAATATCCAGACTGTCGGCCATGCGGCTTTGGTCGATCCGATCCTCGGCCAAAGCGGTCCATGAAAACGGTCGCGGCCATTGGCCGTCCATCAGGAACATCGCCGCGGCGTGCCCGTCGCGGGCCAGATCGCGGGTGGCGCTCGCGATGACGAGCGACGCGAACCAATCGATTTCCATACCGCGCTTGGCGTGCGCGATGGCCGGTGCCAGCAACTCGGCCCAAGGCAATCGGCCCCAATGTTTATGCGCCGTCTCAAGCCCGTCAACCATCGCAGGCACCGCAACCGCCTTGGCCCCCATGACATTGCGATCCTCGACCACGCGGTCCCATGGGAACAGATCGCCCGCGATCCCCTCACCTGACAGCGGGAAATCCTCGACCCGCAAAGCGCCAGGCGCTTTCATCCCGAAATTCAGCGCATGCGCCTCACCGGTATCGGCGCGCCAGTGCATCGCGCCTCCGCCGCCCGCTGGGCCGGACATCCAAGGCTCCAGCACGCCGCAGACAAAGCCGCAGGCCACGGCGGCATCCACCGCATCACCGCCTGCGCGCAGCACGTCCGCTCCGGCCTCGGCGGCTTGGCGGTGTTGCGACGCAACAACCCCGAGATCAGTTTCTACCACGTGTTTGCGGATCACCATTGAGCGGGACAGCGCGTCTGACATTACGCCCCCAACCGGCAATAAAGCGCTGCCGCCAGTTTGGCCCTCTCAACAAGACTATCGACGAAAATATGCTCGTTCAGCGTGTGCAGACCCTTGCCGCGCACACCGATGGAATCGAGCGTCGGCAGGCCAAGAAAGCCGGTGAAATTACCATCCGACCCGCCGCCTGCGGAACTGCCGGTGATCTCGATCCCGATCTCGCCCGCGATCTCTTGCGCCAACGACAGCATCGCCATTGTACCCGGCTGATACGGTTCCCAAACGGGGCGGGTCACGCCGCGCCGAACCTCCATGATCACATCGCCTGTGTCGGAATTAAGCGCCATCATTTTGGCGACGCCCTCATCCAGCAGGTCTTGCGTCTTGGCCATGGTCAGCACTTCTGAATCGCAGACCGACGAGACGCAATTCACCCATTGCCCCGCGTGGAACACTCCGACCGAAAAGGTGCAATCCTCGCTGGTCATGCCCTCAATCTCGGACACCTTCTGTGCCATTTCGGCAATGGCAGAGCGCCCATCGGCTAGCGCCCAGCCCGCATGGCTCGGCTTGCCGCGCGTCTGTAGGTTAAACCTTGCAATGGCATAGCGCCCGATCACCGCGCCGCCATCGGGCCGGGCGGGTTCAGGGACAAGGATATATTTGTGCCGCTTTGCCTCTTCCTCGATCAGGGCCCGAGTGAGCGGCGTTCCGATCTCTTCATCCGGGGTGAACAGCACCGTGACCGGCAGTGGCGTCTCAACCCCGGCAGCGAACAGTTTGCGCAGCGCATCCAGATAGACGTAGTTGCCACCCTTCATGTCCATCAAGCCAGGGCCATAACAGATATCACCCTCGCGCCTGTAGGGCAGCTTGGCCAATGTCCCGATGGGATGCACGGTATCAAGATGACCCAAGATCAAGATGCCACCTTGGCCCGTCCTAGGATGCGGCATCATTGCGCGGACGCTATCGCCCAGCCCCATGCGGCCTGGAATACGTTCAACCCGCGCGCCCATGGCGGCCATGTCATATTGAACAATATCCATCATGCGATTGACTGCGGCGGCATCAAAAGTCGGGCTTTCGGTTTCGATCCAGGGCTTAAGCCCTGCGAGCATTTCATCGGCATCAAATGGCAGGTCGAGCGGGTTGGTCATCGGCTAGCTCCTTAGCCCGGACGCCGTCTTGGCCGGTGCGGGATGTTTCTTCATGTCAGTCTTGCAACAGGTGATTAGCCCGCCGACCCTTTGGGCAGGCGAGTTTCCACGATGCGCGCATAGATCGACGCCCCCACGGGCAGGATCGCGTCGTCGAGCACGAAGGCAGGGTTATGCAAGGGAATGCTGCCCGCATGTCCGACGCGGCAATACGCGCCGGGCACAAGTTTGAGCATATCTGCGAAATCCTCGGACCCGGTTGCCTGTTCGGTCGATTCCGCAGACATGTCCGCGCCCACGATATCGGCTGCCGCCGCGACATAGGCGGTTGTCAGGTCGGCATCGTTCATCAACACGTCAAACACGTTGCGCAACTCGACCGCGATCTCGACCTCGTAAGCTTGGGCCATGCCTGCGCAAAGGTCGCGAATGCGCGTGTCGGCCATGTCGGACACATCGTCATGGAAATAACGGATTGTGCCGGAAACCATCGCCACATCCGGCACCACGTTATAGGCTGATCCCGCGTTGAACTTCGTCACCGACAGAACAATCGGCTTGGTCGGTGGCGTGTTGCGGCTAACCACGCTTTGAAGCTGTTGCACCAGCGCCGTGCCGATCACAATCGGATCTTTGGACTGATGCGGCATGGCGGCATGGCTGCCGGTCCCTTTGACAGTGATGTCGAAAAACGTGGCACCCGCCATTGCCGGGCCGGGGGTCACACGCACCAGACCTGGGTCGATATTGGGATCGTTATGCATCCCGTAAATCTCATCACAGGGGAATTTGTCGAACAATCCTTCGTCAATCATCCGCCGCGCGCCGCCAAGACCCTCTTCGGCGGGCTGAAAGATCAGGACCACAGTGCCATCAAAATCGCGCGTTTCCGCCAGATAGCGCGCAGCCCCAAGCAGCATCGTGGTGTGCCCATCATGGCCGCAGGCATGCATCCGCCCCGGATTGGTCGACGCGTAGGAAACACCCGACGCTTCCTCAATCGGCAGCGCGTCCATATCGGCGCGCAAGCCCACACGGCGATTGCCGCCGCCTGTTCCTTTGATCAGAGCGACAACTCCGGTCCCGCCGATGCCCTCATGCACCTCGTCCACCCCGTAGGCGCGCAGCTTTTGTGCCACGATGCCAGAGGTGCGGACCTCTTCGAACCCCAGTTCGGGATGGGCGTGAAAATCGCGGCGAATTTCGGTCAGGTCGGCGGCAAACGCTTCAATCTTTGGGATAACGCTCATGGGGTGGCTCCTTGACTGGCGGGCGCGGTTTTTAGCGCGCGGAAATTGGCAAAGTCCCAGTGACGTCCGGGAGCGGCTTCGATCAGGTTGCGGGTGTAGTCATGGCGCGGATGGGCCAGCACCTCTCCCGCAGGCCCGTGTTCGACAACCAGCCCTTTCTGCATGACAAGCACCTCGTCACAAATCTGGGCGGCGACCCGCAGGTCGTGGGTGATGAACAGCATGGCAACGCCGAATTTCGCCTGCACATCGTCCAACAGGTCCAAAACCTGCGCCTGCACGCTGACGTCAAGCGCAGACACGGCTTCATCCGCGACCAGCAGATCAGGCTTCATCGCCACCGCGCGGGCAATCGCGATGCGCTGGCGTTGGCCGCCTGAAAACTGATGCGGATAGCGATCAAGAGTGTCGCGCGGCAGGTCCACCAACTCCATCAGTTCGGTGGCTTTGGTCATCGCCTCATCCCGCGAGGTGCCAAAGTTTATCGGCCCTTCACACAAGCTGCGCGCGACTGTCCAGCGCGGGTTAAGCGACCGGTAAGGGTCCTGAAACACGATCTGCAGATGCTTGCGATGCGGCTGCAATTGACGACGGCTCAGTTGCGCGATCTCGGTGCCGTTAACCGTGACCTTGCCCGCCGTCGGGTCGATCAAACGCATGATGCAGCGCGCCACGGTGGATTTGCCCGACCCGCTTTCGCCGACGATGCCAAGCGTGCGGCCCGGCGCGATGGCGAAGTTCACATCGCGCGCTGCCTTGACACCTTCGGATTTGCGGAAAAACCCGCTGCCGCCATAGGTCATGTCCAGCCCGTCCACGGTGATCACATCCTTGGCGGTTGCAGCCCTGCGCGCGGGGCGCGGGGCGAGGTTGGGCACGGCGGTCAAAAGTTTGCGCGTGTAGGGGTCCTGCGGATTGGTCAGCAATTCGCGGATCGGCGCGCGTTCGACGATCTCGCCCTGTTGCATGACACTGACCGTATCGGCGATTTCTGCCACCACCCCCATGTCATGCGTGATGAAAAGCACGGCGGTGCCATGGCGTTCCTGCATCTCGGCGATCAGTTTGAGGATCTGCAACTGCGTCGTCACATCAAGCGCCGTTGTCGGTTCGTCCGCGATCAGCAGATCAGGATCAAGGATCAGCGCCATCGCGATCATGATGCGCTGGCGTTGCCCGCCGGAAAGCTGATGTGGAAAGGCGGAGTAGATGCGTTGCACATCCGGAAGATGCACCTGATCCATCATGTCGAGCGTGCGCTTTTTTGCCTCTGACTGACTCAGGTCGGTGTGCATGTTGAGCACTTCTTCGATCTGTTCGCCGACGCGCATAACAGGGTTCAGCGCCGTCATCGGTTCCTGAAAGATCATCGCGATGCGGCGTGCACGCAGGTCGCGCATCTGCGCCGGTGTGGCCTTGGTGATGTCAAACCCTTCCAGGTCGATCAAACCGCCTTGCACTTCCAACGCGCCCTTGGGCAACAGCCCCATGACCGCCAGTGATGTGACTGATTTGCCAGACCCACTTTCGCCAACAAGACAATGGGTTTCACCGGCACGGATATCGAGGTCGATCTCGTTCAGGACAGGCGCGGTATCTGCACGGTCGGTCAGGCCGACCTTCAATTTGCGGATCTTGAGAATTTGTCTCGCGTTGCTGAAATCGCGGAATTTGAAGTCCATCTTACCCCTCCCGCTTTTTCAGCCGGGGATCGAGCAGATCGCGCGCTGTGTCGCCCAAAAGGTTGATGGCAAGGATGCAGAGCGACAGCATCAAACCGGGCCAAAAGATTAGCCCCGGTTTGATCTGAAAATAGGTCCGTCCCTCGGCCATGATATTGCCCCAAGTTGGAATCTCGGTCGACACGCCCGCGCCAAGAAAGGACAGCAGCGCTTCGATCAGGATGGCCGAGGCACAGACATAGGTGCCTTGAACGATCAGCGGTGCAAAGGTGTTGGGCATCAGATGCTGGATCAGGATTTTCGGCATCGACGATCCAAGTGCGATCGCCGCCTCCACATAAGGTTCTTCGCGGGCGGACAGTACAACTGAGCGCACCAACCGTACGACACGCGGCACCTCGGGAATTGTGATCGCGATGATCACCGATCCAAGGCTTGGCCCGTTCAGTGCCACCAGCGCAATTGCCAACAGGATCGCGGGGATCGCCATGAGGCTATCCATGATCCGCATGATGATCCCGTCGGCTGACCGAAAGAACCCGGCGACAAGGCCGATGATCAACCCGATAGCCACGCTCACCACCGCCGCGCCGACGCCGATCAAAAGCGACACGCGCCCGCCCATCATGACGCGGCTGAACGTGTCGCGCCCGAACTGGTCGGTGCCCAAAAAATGGACCCCGGAGGGTGGTTGCAGCCGCGCGGTGGAGTCCATCGCCAGCGGGTCATATGGCACATAAAGCGGAGCAAAAAGTGACGCGAGAATGATAACCAGAAGGATCACGGCGGCGATCATAGGGCCGATCCCGATGCGCGCGCCTGCGGGCAGGGAAAAGAGACCGGTCAGCACCTGAAAGGCGCTGTGTCGCGATTGGGGGATCTCTGTCATGTCAGTACCGGATCCTTGGGTCGAAGAAGGAATAGGACACATCGACAATCAGGTTCACAAAGACGTAAATGCCTGCTGTCAGCAGGATCATCGCCTGAATCACCGGATAGTCGCGCGCGAGAATGGCATCGACGGTCAGACGTCCGATGCCGGGAATGTTGAACACCGACTCCGTCACCACCACGCCTGAAATCAAAAGCGCGAAACCAGTGCCAATGATCGTGAGGATCGGCACGGCGGCATTACGCAAGGCATGGCGGAACAGCACCACGTTTTCGCGTACGCCCTTGGCCCGCGCGGTGCGGATGTAATCCTCACCCAGCACTTCGAGCATTGAGGCCCGCGTCATGCGCGCAATCAACGCGATATAGATCGTGGCCAGTGTCAGCGACGGCAGGATCGCGCGGGCAAAGAATGCGCCGAACCCATCGGACGGATCGGCGTAGCCCTGCACAGGCACCCATCGCAGCTCAATCGCGAAAATCTGGATCAGGATGTAGCCGATCACGAAGACAGGAACAGAAAAGCCGAGGACCGAAAAGGACATGACCAGAAAATCGACCCATGTGCGATGACGCCACGCCGCGATCACCCCCATCGGCACAGCCAAAGCAACTGAGATGACGATGGTCATCAGCGCGATGTTGACGGTCGGGCCAAGGCGGTCGGCGAGCATACCTGCCACAGAGGTATTGGACAGCAGCGATGTACCCAGATCACCGCGCAGCAATTGCCCCATCCAGGTGAAAAACTGCGTCAGCAACGGATCGTTCAGGCCAAGTCGTTCGCGGATGCGTTCCAATTGCGCTGGCGTTGCCGCATCCCCCGCCAGGATTGCCGCCGGGTCGCCCGGAGTAAGACGCAACAGAAGGAACACGAAAATCGCGACGATCAGCATCACCGGGATCGTGGCCAGCACGCGTTTCAGGATGTAGAAGAACATGCGGGCAAATCCTAGCAGGGCGGCAGGGCATCGGAAGAGGGCGCGCGGTCAGGCGCGCCCCCAAAGGCAGTTCACTCCGCCGATTTAGTCATGTTCCAGAACACCGGGACCGGCGACGGGATCATGTTTTCGATTGTCGTCCGACGCGCCTGCGGGATCAGGTATTCGCCCATCATGATGTAGTTGACGTTGTCCATCACGTGTTCCTGAATCTGGATCGCAATCTCTAGTTGCGTCGCGGCATCCGTCGCTGCGACAAAGGCCGCGCGCATCTCTTCGATCTCGGGGTCGGTGGGCCAGCCGAACCACGCATCATCACCGCGCCCGTTGACCATCACGTTGATTAGCGGATCAGAGATTTCCGGCACCATCCAGTTGGTGAAAAACATGTTCCAGCCACCCTCGGAAACCGGGCTTTGCTGTGCGCGGCGCTGAACGACCGACTGCCAGTCCATCGATTGCAGATCAACTTCGAACCCTGCTTCGCGCAATGCCTGCGCCGCCACGACCGGCTGATTGATCAGGCTGGTCACATCTGTGGGCGCCATCAAAACGATGGGTGTGCCATCATATCCCGCCTCTTCAAGCAGTTCCCTAGCCCGTTCGATATTGGCCCCGCCGGTCACCAGTTCGGAGTTGGATTCATTGCCAAGCGGCGTAGAGCAGCCGAAGATCGCACCGCAGACGTTATAGTAATCCGGATCGCCCTGCATGGTTTGCAGCATGGAGGTTTGATCAAGTGCTGCCATGGCCGCCTGACGGATCAGTCTGTTGTCGAACGGTGGCAAAAGATGGTTCGGACGACCGATGGTCACATATCCCAGTTCATCGCGTGTCTCGATGATCACATCGGGATTGGATGCGATGATCGGCGTCAGGTCGATCTGCACCTGTTCCAGATAGTCGATTTCCCCTGCCGCCAGCGCGTTGATTGCCGTCAGGGAGTCGGGCATGGTGGTCCAGACAACCCGGTCCACATTCACAACCTTACCGCCCGCCATCCAAGACGCTTCTTCGTCGCGTGGCACGTAGTCATCGAACCTTTCATAGGTGACCGACACGCCGGGTTCGAATTCCTCTTCGTTAAAGACGAAAGGGCCAGAGCCGACATATTCGGTGATCGTCTCATCCGGCGATGTCGCTGCCACGCGCGCGGGCATGATGAAGGGCGGCACTGCCGATTGCTTGGAGATCACTTCAAGCAGCGGCGCGAAAGGCTCTGTCAGGGTCCAGACGATTGTTTGCTCGTCGGGTGCCTCAAGGCTGTTGGTCACGTCAAAGATCAGCTGACCGCCTGAATCGCGCTGGCCCCAGCGGTTGAGCGAGGCGACAACGTCAGCGCCTGTTACCGGCGCGCCGTCGTGGAACATCAGACCGTCGCGCAGGGTGAAGGTGTAGACCAGACCGTCGTCCGAAACCTCCCACGAAGCCATCTGTGGCTGTGGCGTGAATTCGTCGTCAACAGCAGTGAGCACGTCATAGATCATGTAACCGTGGTTGCGGGTGATATGCGCTGTGGTGATTACCGGGTCCAGAACGCGCAGACCCGAATGCATTACAGCGGTGACCGTGATTTCGTCCTCCTGCGCGACCAGAGTGCCGGGAACAAGCAGCGCAGATGTGGTCAGCAAGGCCGCAGCCACGCTGCGGGTTGCCTTAAGTGCGGATCTCAATATCAGCATGTTGTGTCTTCCATGTTGGTTGAAGGTTCATTTACGTTTATTGGACAGCGGCGGAGTGTGTCCCGCCGATATCAGAGTGCATCGCATCGTCACGCACGGCCACAAAAGCAGGCCCGTTCGGAGAAAGCCGCAGCCCGTCGCGCAAACACGTAAACGGCAGGTCTGCGGGATCAAGCGGCATCGGGCCGGGCGCACAGGCGATCAGGATCTCGCGCGCAATGAGTGCAAAATCGGCCCTGAAATGGGTCGAGCTTTTGACGACCAGAATGGCCTGATCCTCTGGCGTGATCCCGACAAAGCGGAACATTTCGCGGTCCGCCATCTGGGCAATCCGGCTGGTGACAACGACACGCACACCGCCGATGCGCAGGCAGGCCGAAAGGCCAAGGTCGATATGCGTGCCACCATAATAAGGGCCGGTTGCGTGCAGTTTGCCGTCTGACAGCGTCTCGACCATCGCGTCTGCCTCAACCGGGACGTCCCCCGCGACGCTGGCATGGCCACCAATGCGGAACCGCGCCGACGCGCCTTGACCCAACGCATGGGCCTGTTTGGCGGTTTGCGGATCGACGATCAGACCAAGAGCCGCGTCGTGCACATCAGCAGCGATCAAAGCGCGCAGCATCCCGGTCGTTGCCGAAACGCCACCCGCACCGGGATTGTCCTGTGTGTCCGCAATCACCACTGGCCCAGACGCGTCTGGGTCTGGGCCATCAGAAACGATCAGCCGCATCGCCTTGGCCACTGCGGACGCCGGATCATAGCTCACTCCTGTAAAGGCGGATTCCGCTGTCTCATACGCGACCGCGATGCGGTCCGCCGCGCGATCAGCGTCTTGTTGCGTTGTGGCATAGGCAATGGCGGTGGGGCCGCAATCGGAAATGTCCGCTGCGGGAAATCCCATGAACAGCGACGCGGATAGCGCGCCATCATGCTCAACGGTTGCAAGACCTGAATAAAGCCGATCTGCGGGCGCGGTGTCGGTGGTTTGAAACGGGATTGGCACAAGATACGACATGCGCCGAATCGCTTTGGCCGGACGTGTCCCATTTGTCATCATCTGCCCCAGATGCCGCGCTGCGGCAGCACCCGTCGCCGCCATGTCAACGTGCGGATAGGTTCGAAACCCGACCAGCAAATCTACGATATTCACAAACTCTTGCGAGATGTTTCCGTGCAGATCCAGCGCCGCCACAATGGGCACGTCCAGCCCCACGACGGCACGGACACGCCGCGCAATTTCACCTTCGCCATCGTCCAGATGTTCAGTCACCATTGCGCCGTGCAGATCAAGAAACACACCATCCAGAGGCCTGGCATCGGCGATCCGGGTGACAATCTCGGTCACGATCTTCTCAAACGCGTCTTGGGTCACATGTGCTGACGGGATTGCACCGGCCCAAAGCGTTGGAACGATTTCCCATCCCAATTCTGCGCCCACGTCCAGCGCGCCGGAGATCCCCAGATTGACGCCTTGCGCCGCTTTGATCATCGCGGCACCGCGCGTCATGGGGATATAGCCGCCGCCCAAACGGAAGGCGTTCAGATCCGCTGGCGTCGGCGCAAATGTATTGGTCTCGTGCAGACAGCCCGCAAAAGCGACTCTCATTCCTTTCCCCCTACCCCACATGACGTCACGGCGGATTGTGTCAGATCACGCAGCTTATGTCGACAGGCGATACAGATATAGTGCTATGCAATCATAGCTAGCGATTATGAGATTCGTCAACAATGAGCATTCAATGACCAGTAGTTTTCGCGCTGATCCCCCAAAACCGATCAATTTTCAGGCGGAAGACGACCGGTTGTTCGTCCGATCAGCTGCCAAGGCGATGCAGGTTCTCAGCGCGTTTCACCATGCAAGCGGCCCGCTTAGTCTGTCAGAGATTGCCAGCCGCGCGGGTATTGATCGCTCAGCGGCACAGCGGCTGGTTCATACCCTGATGACACTTGGTTATCTTCGGCGAAGTGCAGACGATCACGGCTATCTTCCGGGCATCCGCCTGTTGGACTATACGCTAGATATTCTGCGGCTTGATCCAGTTGTGCAAAAAGCAACACCAGTCCTGCTTGAGTTGCGCAAGACGATCCGTGAACGTGTGGATTTCAGCCTTTATGACGAGACCCGACTGGTTTACGCGCTCAGAATGCAAAGCAAGCGTGAAACCTTTTATGCAACGCTTGTCGGGCACAGCGTACCAACCTATTGCACCGCAGGCGGGCGCGCTGTCTTGTCGGTTCTGTCTGACCAAGAGGCCCGCGCGATTGTCAGCAGGTCTGACCTCTTAGGCTCAAGTTTCAAATGCAACACTCAGAGCCCTTTGGGCATAGGATGTTGTGATGGACATACGAAGCAAGCACCTCAGCAGCGAGGAACGTGGCGTGATATTAGCCGAGCATAATAGGG
>Ga0307939_1001398_pt1 | contig 12410 bp, 9 predicted proteins | sample OrgLakmetagen122_FD_201844 | JGI IMG/M metagenome (GOLD analysis project Ga0307939, IMG submission 201844) | Saline water microbial communities from Organic Lake, Antarctica - #122 | ecosystem: Environmental > Aquatic > Non-marine Saline and Alkaline > Saline | place: Antarctica: Organic Lake... | reverse complement strand
GTGGTCAAGGTGTAGTTTTAGAAGCATCAGACGAAACACAAGTAGTTTCGCTTTCTGGAATAGGATATGCTTATGGAGTTTACATTATTGCAGAACAAGAAAATTTAATTAGTCCAGATGTTGCTAGGCAACGCATTTTATCCATGCTTAGATGGCAAGAAGCTCAAAATTGGTACAACGGTTTAGAAGGGGTTTTTGGCATACCATATCACTATTTTGACATCAACGGAAATGGATTATATAATCAAAGTGCAGAAGCAGTTAGTACTATAGATTGGGCAATGTGCGCCGCAGGAATCAGAACAGTTCGACAAAAATATGCTTCAGATATAGAGATAGTAACAATCTGCAATACTTTACTCAATCGTCCTCAATGGCAGGAAACGGTTCATGATAACCCAAATGACACTTATAGGTTTGGAAGAATAACCAAGGGATTTTCTTCCAGTGGAACTAAAAATGGCCAAGTCTGGGCAGATGCCTTTTCAGAAGAAACAGAGATTGTGTATTTAGAAGCCATTGCCTCTGGACAAGTAAACGATTTAGATTTAAGTAGGATTTACAGAGAACTTAAAAACGGGTATTACGTAAGTTGGTTTGGGTCTGGGTTTACCTACAATTGGCTACAGCTTTGGACAGGCTCTATTGAGCCTTATCAATCAAATAGTATTGCTGCGTTTCAAAGTGACGCCTCGACATCTACGAGTAGTTTTGGACAAACGTATTTGGGTCTCACAGCCTGCGCTACTATAGGAAATGTGGAAAGTAATGGGCTTATTAACTGGAATAACTACATAGGCAATCAAGGCTCTTCTGTTTCAGGAGCAAATGCTAATGAAGTCATTCAGATTTCTCCAGCACCTTATGGAGCTGCCTTAGCTGTACCCTTTATTCCTTCAGAAGCAATACAATCTTTAAGAAACTATGCAGACCTTGGGTATTACCACCCTTTGTTAGGCTTGCCAGATAATATTAGAATGAAGGATTTACCGGGTAGTATAAATGTGCCTGTTCCCAATTGGAATCCTTATGACCTTAATGTTGGTGCTTTTGTTCTTGCTATAGAACAGCATCAACAAAACACAGTAGCTCAATATTATATGAATGATGATGCAGTAGAAGCTGCTTTGCAACAATTAATACAATCTTTTTAAACAAAAAACGAACAAAAATAAAAGTTATGAAATCTAAATTTACAGCAATAGCGGCGATGATGATTTTACTTATTTGGAGTTGTACAGAAAACGATGATTCTAATACAGAAATTTTCTTTGACCCAGATGTTAGCACAAATTCAACTAACTTAGGTGAGACCGTTACTTTTACAGATTATTCAACTGGTGTTAGAAGCAGAACTTGGACTTTTCCCGGCGGCACACCCATAACATCTACAGAAAAAGAAGTTGAAGTTCAGTTCTCCGAAGTTGGACTCATTAACTGTACCATAGAAAATACATTTATAGATGGGATAACGCAAACCAAAGATGTATTCATTCAAGTGGGAAGTGGTTTGATAGATTATGATGTTAGTGCCATAAAAGTAAATGCCGGAGAATCCATCACTTTTACCGATAACTCGAACAGTGTAACTTCAAGGACTTGGACATTTCCAGGCGGTTCACCTGCCACTTCAAACGATGCAGAAGTAGAGGTTACCTTCAACCAAGAAGGACCTGTAACTTGTACTTTAGAAGTTACTTTTTTAAATGGGGTTGTAGATGTTCAAGAGATAGAGATACAAATCGGTAATGAACAGTACCCAAGACCCGTTTTTGGCTTTGAAGATATTGAATTAGCAGCAGAAGTTTGGGGTGCTTGGATATCTAATGGCACTAACGATATGGTTTTTAGTATTGAAAATGAAATAGGAATGGGCGCCAACGAAACAGATGGTTTTGCTAAAATAGAAATCAATGCTGGAGGAGTTGAATCTCAATTATACACCAAAGGAGTAGACGGGTATCCCAATGCAGTTTTAGAAAGCTTCAAAACCTATGAATTTAGCTTTTGGATAAAAAGTGATGATTTCAACTCTATAACTGCCGCAGAAGTATCAAATGAAAGTGAATTTCAAACATGGAATAATTTTGCTTGGTATAGCCCTATCCCAGAAGTTGGAGCAGAATGGTCTTTTAAAACCATCACTTTTCAAACTGGAGACTTAGCTCAAATGTATTCAGAAGGAACGGCTAATAATGTTTGGACACAATTCAAATTTATTCAATCTGGGACTGGTATAATTTATATAGATGAAATTTCGCTGAAAGAAATAGAATAGTAAAGAACAGAATATCAAGTAAACCAATGTTTAACAAATAAAAATTAATATCATGAGAACTAAAATTACAATCAAATTGATGATTATAGCTGTGCTATTTTCATTCTCTGTAAATGCACAAACCTATGTGTATAATGAATCTACTTCATCGGGTATCTTTTTTCAAGGTACTGATGGCGCAGAAGTAAACAATCCTGTACAAGATGATGTAAATGATAGCGCAACAAGTGCTATGTCTGCTACCGATGGTGATTGGCAGCAAATCCAATTTTTCCCAACCTTTAGTCCAGCTACAGGAGATAAGTTGTTCTTTTCTGTATACAACCCTAATGATGTTGGTCCAGGTCAAGTTCAATTTGAATATACTTCAGCAGCAGGGACTTGGCAATATGGAGCAGATGTTACCTATGAAGCAGGTTCGCTTTCGGGATGGCAAGAGTATAGCGTAAATTTAAATGATCATGTTGGAGAAGAAATCAATAAAATTGTTATCATGCCAGCTGGACCAAATTCTGCTTCAGTGTATATTGATAATATGTATTTTAATGATCAATCTGTATCTAACCCGGCTACTTCGGAGACCACTTTTGTGTATAATGAAGATACCACATCAGGTATGTTTTTTGAGTCAGGTAATGGTGCAGAAGTTGCAAACCCGCTACCTAATGACGTAAATTCAAGTGCTAATTGTGCTTTTTCTGGAACAGATAATCCTTTTCCGTGGTTAGAAATTCAATATTTTCCAAGTCCGGGTTTTACACCAGCAACGGGAGATAAATTGTTTTTATCTATCTATAACCCAGACAATGCACCAGGTGCTCAAATTCAATTTAATTCAGGTGCCTTCTTTGGAGGAAACATTACTTACGAAGCTGCAGCAAGCTCTGGCTGGGTTGAATATAGTATTAACCTTGATGATATTGCTGGCAATGAGTTAACGCAAATTATTCTTTATCCTGCTGAAGGCACTTCAATAGGTGTTTATATAGACAATATTTATTTTGGTTCTGAAACTGTTTTGAGTACAGATTTCCCAGAACTATTAGAAGAATTTATGTTTATTGATACACAGGGAAGAGTTTCTTTTGAAAATTACCAAGAAAACACCAAATTGATGGTTTTTGACCTGAACGGTAGAATGATAATCAATGAAAATCTGGAAGGAAACAAATCAGCTAACAGCCTAAATCAAAAAGGAATTTACATTATAAAACTTCAAAAAGGGAATAGTGTAAATACCAAAAAATTGATTTTTAATTAAAATTAATTTGCAACCACTATCCAAGAAAAGCTCATTGTTAATTCATGGGCTTTTCTTTTAAAGTATATAGCATAAAAACATATATCCCATGAAAAACATTTTATACCTAGTATTCTGCCTTTTTACGATTGGATTTTTGAATGCTCAAAACAGTTTACCTCACCTTAGTAAAAAAGGAATTGCTACACAATTGATGGTAGACGACGAACCTTTTTTGATGATTGCAGGCGAAGTTCACAACTCATCTGCTTCAACTGTAGCATATATGGAGCCATTATTCCCAAAACTTAAAGCCATGAACCTGAACTCGGTTTTTGTAACTTTAGCTTGGGAACAATTTGAACCAAAAGAAGGTGTGTACGACTTTACTTTGGTAGATGCCATTTTAAAAAATGCCAGAGAAAATGATTTAAAGGTAGCATTACTTTGGTTTGCGACATGGAAAAATGGCGAATCTAGTTATACACCACTTTGGGTAAAAAAAGATACCAAGCGCTTTTTTAGAGTAAAGACAAAAGAAGGTAAAGAAATAGAAACCATGTCTCCTTTTTGTGAAGCCACTAAAAAGGCAGATGCAAAGGCATTTGCTGCACTTATGAACTACCTAAAAAAAGTAGATAAAGAGCATACTGTGATTTTGATGCAACCCCAAAATGAAGTAGGGATGTTTCAAGATATCGATTATAATAAAATAGCCTTAAAAAAATATGAAGAAGAGGTACCTAAAGCCTTGATGGATTATTTGCAGAAGAATAAAAATCACTTAGAAGAATATTTAAAAAATGCGTGGAGTAAATCTGGATACAAGAAGAAAGGCTCTTGGGAAGAGGTTTTTGGTGATACAGCAGAAGCAAAAACCTTCTTTATAACTTGGGAATATGCTACCTATATTAATTACATAGCTAAATCTGGAAGAGACGAGTATAACTTACCGATGATGGTGAATGCTTGGATTGTTCAAAACCCAAACCAATTACCAGGAGAATACCCAAATGGTGGACCCGTATCCCGAGTTTTAGATATTTGGAAAGCTGCTGCGCCAAGTATTGATATTCAGTCACCAGATATTTATTTAGACAACTTCAAGGAAATCGTAGCTATGTATCATAGAGAAGATAATCCTTTGTTAGTACCTGAATCCACTTCAGAAGTAGGAAGGGCTTATTATGCTTTTGGCCAACATGATGCAATTTGCTATTCGCCATTTGGAATTGAAGATGCTTACAATGATTTTCTATTTAAAAAATCCTATGCTGTTTTAAATGAAGTTCAACATTTAGTTAAAAACTACCAAGGAACAGGTAAAATGAAAGCAGTACTTCAAGAAAAAGGGGATACTTATCAAGATTTTTATATCGGTGATTATAAAGTTAAAGTCATTTATGAAAAACCAGATGAACCTTCATTCGGCATCATTATTCAAACAGCCGATGATGAATTTACAGTGATAGGTATGAATTTGACGGTCTATTTTACGTCTGAAGTAAAAGACAAAATAGGGTATATCGCTCAAGTTTTTGAAGGACGTTACGAAGATAAAAAGTGGATTACTACCCGCATGATGAATGGTGATGAAACTTTTCATAATTCCAGACTACGGGTTTTTGGAAGACAATTTACTTCTACTGAAAAAGTAGATAGAAAAGAAAAAAAGCAAGGCGAACCAGATGCTTATTCCCCAGAAACACAAAAGCAGATTACCACTCCTGGAGTTTATAAGGTTTTAGTTTACAAGCGATAGTATATTGCTAAAAACAAAAAATAGATTTTTAGATTATGATAATTATCTTAACCCTGCATTAACTGAAAAAAGAACGATAATTTCGTAAATTTGTAGATATAACACAAAATTTTTATAAAATGTCTAATAAAACAGGAAACACTTTAATCGCATTAATAACAGGAGCAGCTGTAGGAGCAAGCTTAGGTTTGTTATATGCTCCACAAAGTGGAGAAAAAACACGCAAACAATTAAAGAAAGAAGCAAATAGCGCTAAAAAAGCATTAGAAGATAAATATAATGAAGCTTCTTCACAATTAAGTGACTATGCTGAATCAGCAAAGTCTAAATTTGAAACTAAGTTAGAATCTACTTTTTCTAAAGCCAAATCTAAGTCTGATGATATGCTTTCTTCTATGGAAAAGCAATTGGCAGATTTGAAAGGAAAAAATGATGAATTACAAAAAGAACTGAAAACGAATAAAAAATAAGGTACATGCCTAAAAAGTTAAATGAGCATGTAGAAGATTTATCAGCAGACACGCAAGAGTATATAGAAAGTCTTATAGATTATTATAAGCTAGATGCGTACAAGAAATCAGCGAAAGCGATTTCTACATTGTTACGCTTCTTTGCTTTTTTAAGCATTTTTCTAATGTTCTTTGCGTTTCTGCTTATTGGTTTTGCTCTGTTTATTGGAGAACTTTTAAATAGTATATATCTAGGATTTTTTTCAATGGCATTATTCAACCTAATAGTTTTGCTGTTTATAACTACAAATGGTAAAAAACTTATTGATAGAATTGTTCTTTCCTATTTCGGTGAAATATTTAAAGATATAGATCAACAAAAAGATTGATATGAAGAAATACTACTCTTTTGAAGAAATTGATGATGATTTGAAAATTCTCAAATTGAGAAACCAAATAGCCAAGCAAAAAGCATCAATAGATGTTGTTTATTTAAAATCAGATTTAAGAATAACAAGTATTTTATCTGAGTTGTTTGCCACTTTCGGCAAACGCTATTTTTACAAACAAGTTATTGAAAGACTACTTAGAAAATTGGGATTAAGACGATAAGTTTAAATTCCATTCAAATTATATAATTCCTTCATTTCTGGAGGAATTTTTTTATTCATTATGCGAAACCAAATACTTGGCACCATTGCTAAAACAATAGAAGTTGGATAGCCATAAGGCAATTCTGGACTACTTTCATGATAGGCTAAAATCTGATATTTTTTAGAAGCACGATAATGGTGATCGCTATGTCGGGTTAATTCATATAATAAAATCCTTCCCAATAAATGATTCGAATTCCAAGAATGAATCTCCTTCACAGGAAGGTATCTACCACTTTTTCTTTTTGCCCTGAGTAAACCATAATGTTCAATGTAATTTATGCTTTCTAAAAGCAGAAAACCAACCACTCCCATTGCCATGGCATATCCTGTAATTTCTATTCCTGATATATAAAAAATGATGATTAAATAAGAAAGTTGGAGAAAAGTATTGATAAGCATTTCATTTTTAAAAGAAAAAAAAGGAATAGTGTTTATTTTATTTAAGTGTAATTGAATTTTCCATGCATTTTTATATTGTCCCGTTACAGACTGAAACCAAAAAGCATATATACTTTGTTTGTACTTAGCTGTTGCAGGGTCATCTGGAGTAGAAACGTGTACATGATGACCATAATTATGTTCCAAAGTAAAATGGGTGTAAAAAGAAGGCAGCAGAAGCAATTTAGCTGCCCATTTAGCAAACCAATTCTCCCTATGGCCTAATTCATGAGCTACATTTATGCCGTTGCTTCCAAGTACAATCCCAACGCTAAAAATTAAACCGATAATTTCAAAGCTTTGTAAGTTTTGAGATTGCAATACGTGAAAAGAATACGCTAAAATCCCAAAAACAAAAGCTAAGTTGAGGTATAGCAATACATCAAAAAACAACTTATTTGTTTTTGAAAGTTCTTCGCCTTCAGTTAAATTTCGTTTATTCTCTACACTAAAATATTCAATAATAGGTATCAAAATAAAGGTAACTACTGGAGTAAGGAAACTAAATACATCCAATTTCCAAATTCCAATAAAAGCGCAGATAGGAAGAATGTAAGCGGAAAGGTATTTTAGTTCTGAAATCTTCATTAGAGTGAATAATTTTCGTTTTCTAAAGTAAGAAAATTTTCAACATCATCAATAGAATACCAAATGTTCTATAAAATCTGATAAAAATAAATTGAAACATACTTAATTTAATCAAGGCAAAAAAATCAAGCATAGCCTTAGCTATGGGGTTTTTTTAATGAAGAATAAGCATATAGAAACAATTTATTTGCCTTATTTTATGGGATATTTGGTAAAATGTATTTTTTTAGACTAAATTGATAATAATGAACCCCCTTATAGCGCAATACTTTGTAAATTTGCTGCAAAATTGAAAATATGTATTCAGAAAATCTAAAACATCAGCTGCAAAGCGAGTTGAACGAAATAGAAGAACAAGGACTTTTTAAAAAAGAAAGAATAATTACCAGTCCACAAGGACCAGAAATCACTGTAAATAACAAAACAGTTTTAAACTTCTGTTCCAACAATTATTTGGGTTTATCTTCTCATCCAGAAGTTATTAAGGCAGCAAAAGACACCTTAGATTCCCATGGATTCGGAATGTCAAGTGTGCGTTTTATTTGTGGCACACAAGATATTCATAAGGAATTAGAAGCTAGAATAGCAGATTTTTATCATACAGAAGATACCATTTTATATGCTGCTTGTTTTGATGCCAATGGAGGTATTTTTGAACCTTTATTAGGAAAAGAGGATGCGATTATTTCAGATTCACTAAACCATGCCTCTATTATAGACGGAGTACGTTTATGTAAAGCTGCTCGGTATCGTTACCAAAATGGCGATATGCAAGATTTAGAAAAACAATTGCAAGAAGCCACAAAAAACGGGGCAAAGACTAAATTAATTGTTACTGACGGTGTTTTTTCTATGGATGGATTAGTCGCTCCTTTAGCTGAAATATGTGATTTAGCAGACCAATATGAAGCTTTAGTCATGATAGATGAATGCCATGCCACTGGTTTTATAGGAAAAACAGGAATTGGTACACCAGAAGAAAAAGGAGTTTTAGGTAGAGTTGATATCATTACTGGTACATTAGGCAAAGCTTTAGGTGGTGCGATGGGCGGTTATACCACAGCAAAAAAAGAAATTATTGAACTGTTGCGCCAACGTTCACGACCTTATTTATTTTCCAACTCACTTGCACCGGCTATTGTAGGAGCCTCTATAAAAGTATTTGATTTGTTGAAAAACGATACGCGTTTACGTGATCAATTGCAGGAAAATGCAACCTATTTCAAAAAGGAAATGAAAGCTGCAGGTTTCGATATCATAGATGGTGAATCTGCTATCGTTCCAGTGATGTTGTATGATGCCAAGTTGGCTCAAGAAATGGCGGCTCAACTTCTAGAAGAAGGAATTTATGTAATTGGGTTTTTCTACCCCGTAGTTCCTAAGGAAAAAGCAAGAATAAGAGTGCAATTGTCTGCAGCACATACCAAGAAACATTTAGACCAAGCTGTTGCTGCTTTTATAAAAATTGGTAAAAAAATGAACGTTATTTAGATATAAAACTAATTTTTTGACTTAATAATACTAAATAAACAAAAAAAATCTAAATTTGTCCTTTCAAAAATATAATACTATGAAACATATCAATACAATTGCAATAGCTGTTATACTGTTATTTGCTGTCTCTTTTTCTACGCAAGCTCAAAATGAAAACAATCGTTGGGCTATTTTTTTAGGTGTAAATGCAGTTGATTTTTATCCTACCGGGAATGGTATGGCTCCAGATTATCAAATGGCAAGTGAAAACTTCCTAGATGATTATTTTAATGTTGATGAACATTGGAATGTACTAGCCGCAATGACATCTTTGAACCTAGGTTACTATGTAGGTCAAGATTTAACCGTAAGAGGAGCTTTCAACTTCAATAAAATTGAGAAAATAGGAAAAACTGAACCAGCATCAGATTTATCTTATATAGCTTTAGACGGAGACTTATTATATAGTTTTAATCGTTTATTGAATTCAGGAAGATTTGATCCTTATTTAGGCGCTGGAGTTGGTTATTATTGGTTGGATAGTGAAGGAGCTGCTACGTTCAATTCCTCAGTAGGACTAAATATTAAATTAACGGAAAAACTATACTTTACACTAGAATCTTCATATAAACAAGCTTTTGACGCTGGTACATTAGACTTATTTCAACACACCGCAGGTATCAAATTTGTTTTTGGAGGAAAAGATACGGACGGAGATGGCATTTTTGATGATAAAGACATGTGTCCGGAAGTTCATGGCTTAGCAGAATTTAATGGTTGCCCAGATTCAGATAGTGATGGTATTCCAGACCTTGAAGATGAATGTCCAGAAGTTTCAGGTTTAGCCGAATTTAATGGTTGTCCAGATTCAGATAATGATGGAATTCAGGATAAAGAAGACGAATGCCCTAATGAAGCTGGATCAAAAGATTTTAACGGTTGCCCAGATCAAGATTCTGATGGCGTTCCAGATCATATAGATGAATGTCCTAGTCAATTGGGGCCAATCGAAAACAAGGGTTGTCCTTGGAAAGACACTGACGGGGATAGCGTGTTAGATAAAGACGACAAGTGTCCTGATGCTGCTGGTACTGTTCAAAATAAAGGATGTCCAGAAGTAACAGAAGAAGTTCAAAAAGAATTGAATGAATTTGCTAAAGTAATTAACTTTCAAAGTGGCAAATCATATATCACAGATTACTCTAAAAACATTCTAGATGAAAACGTGATTCCAATTTTAAAAGAATACGATTATGCTAATTTTGTTATTGAAGGGCATACAGACAACACAGGTGGAAAGGCTTTAAACCAAAGACTTTCTGAGGAAAGAGCCGCATCTGTTATGCAATATCTTGCAAGTCACGGTATAGCTAAAGAAAGATTAACTTCTGTAGGATATGGTCCAGAAAAGCCTATCAAATCTAATAGAACAGAAGAAGGAAGATTACAAAACAGACGTGTGGAAATCAATCTTGTAAGATAAGATTTACCCTTCAACACAAATTTTGAATTAATTAGAAAAATGTCCCTTGTTATTTAGGGGCATTTTTTATTTTTAGCTACGTAAACAAAACCAAGCACTGCAACAACTCAATACCAAAATTATGAAAGGCTTTTTAGAAGAATATGTTGCAGATTGTTTGTTGAAAGAAATTCCCCTTTCATTACAAATTTTTATTCTTCCAAGTAGAAGAGCAGTCAATTTTTTTAAAAGAGAATTAGTTAAACAGAATCCAAATAATTTCTTTCTTCCGCAACTGTATAGCATTGAAGATTTTATTGCTGAGATAGCCGATGTCCAAATTATTGAAACACTTCCCGTTTTATTGGAGTTTTACAATGTATATCTACAGGTTTTTCCAAAGGACAAACAAGAAGCTTTCGAAACGGTTTACAATTGGTCACAGACTTTAATTCAAGATTTTAATGAAATAGACAGACACTTGATTAATGCAGAAGATTTTTTTGGAAATCTAGCCAATGTAAAAGAACTTGGCCATTGGAGCAAAACAGAAAACCCAACCCACCTCGTTAAAAATTACTTGGAATTTTGGAGGGTCTTACCCAAATTATACAAACAATTAGCCCAAAGTCTGCATCAAAAAAAACAAGCTTACCAAGGTTTGGCTTACAAATTAGCTGTAGAAAACTTTGATGAATTTTTAAATACTTCGCAAAAACATCTTCATTTTATAGGTTTTAATGCGCTGAATACCAGTGAACAAATAATTTTTCAGAAAACTTTACAACAACAAAAAGGAAGCGTTATTTGGGATATAGATGCAGATTTATTAACAGATAAATACCATCCAGCTTCTGCCTTTTTAAGGCACTATCAAACCAATTGGAAGTTTTACCTTAATAAAGAAAATCAAATTGTACCGAGTACAAATTTGTATAGTGCTCCAAAAAAAATTCAAAGCTATGCCATTCCTAAAAAAATAGGGCAAGCCAAAATGTTAGGCCAAATATTAGCAAAATTACCTGAAAGCGAATATTCTAAAACTGCAATAGTATTGGCGGATGAATCTTTATTACAACCTGTTTTAAATTCAATTCCAGAACAGATTTCAAAAGTGAACATCACTATGGGTTTGGCTTTGCAATACACACCACTTGCCAGTTTTTTTGAGCATATTTTACAGTTGAATTTACAAGATAAAACAGATTTGTTTTACAAAGAAATACTTCAAGTTTGTACACATCCAAGCTTCAAAATGGCTTTTCCAGAGGAGAGCAAAAAACTTAAAAATTACTTTGTAGAAAACAATATACTAACCATCACTAGAGCAGATTTCTTCAATCAGTTTACAGCCGATGACAAAGCCTTTCAAAAAGTGCTTCAACTTGTGTTTAGTGAGAAAAACAATCAGCCAAATCAATTGCTTCAATCTTGTTTGGAGATTTGTCTTGTATGGAAACAACAGCATCAAGAAAATGCTTTACAGCTTCAATATGTATACAGTTTTCACAAGTTATTTTTGCAACTGAAAAATTTGAGCCAAAGCACAAACTACATTCAAAATAATACAGCTTTTTTTCATATTTATAAAGATATTTTAGCACATCAGACATTGGATTTTAAAGGCTCCCCATTTGAAGGAATACAATTGATGGGAATGCTGGAATCCCGTGTTTTAGACTTCGAAAACTTGATAATTGTATCTGTAAATGAAGGAGTTTTACCCTCTGGAAAAAGTGATAACAGCTACATTCCATTCGATTTAAAAATTGCATTTAACTTACCTACTTACAAAGATAAAGATGCCATTTACGCTTATCACTTCTTTAGGTTATTACAACGTGCAAAACAGGTTCATTTGCTGTATAATAATGATACTTCTGGAGGGGAAAAAGCAGAACCAAGCCGATTTTTAAGACAGCTAGAAGTGTTTCCGCAACCACAACATCAATACCAGCATCATTTGGTATCTGCTTCAGCAAAAGCAAGCTTAAAAGAATTGCAATCCATCCCTAAAACAGCTGCTGTAATGGATCAATTGAAGGGCTTATTTGAATATGGAAT
>Ga0307939_1001368_pt1 | contig 12597 bp, 8 predicted proteins | sample OrgLakmetagen122_FD_201844 | JGI IMG/M metagenome (GOLD analysis project Ga0307939, IMG submission 201844) | Saline water microbial communities from Organic Lake, Antarctica - #122 | ecosystem: Environmental > Aquatic > Non-marine Saline and Alkaline > Saline | place: Antarctica: Organic Lake... | reverse complement strand
AGCTCCTGGTATATCAGGTTGGGGTTTCCATGTTTCTCCTTTTCCGGTCAGCCAGGTCCTCGTTGAACGAACGGATGATCATCATCTTCGGTCGTCGGTGCATGTTGGGTCTTCGTTTGGCCCCGAACTCTCGATCCAGGACGTCGTGGTGTCGTCTCTCCGCTTCCATGCTCCGCTTCCATGCTCCGCCTCCACGTCTCCATATCGCAACAACGAAAGCCTCCCGCATGAGAAACGTCGGCCAAGGCTTCTGACACGCCCGGTTCATCTTTCGTCTTGTGGATGGACGCGTTATCCAACACGATGGTAGTGCCCTTTCTGAACGGAAGTGTGGTAAGGACGTCACGGAAGTCTCCCGACTTGCAGGAAGAGGGCGAAAGGCGTGCTCGGTATGCTCCATCGTCGTAAGAAACGGCAATGACTAGGGAGAACCTGGTTCTATCGGAACAAGTATTGTAAGGTACGATTGGAGAGGTACCCACGGGAGAGTAGGCATACGTGGGAACGCACCTTTGGTCGAATCCACACTCGTCGATGGCCACGATGGAACCGTGTTGGAGAGCTCTTTTGAATCGGGTAATGAACCGAATATACGATCGTTTGAGTGTTGCTTCGTCGGTCGTGACACCTCTTGCCTTCGTTCGTTTGAAGGAGTAAGAGAAACGTTTTCGAAGGATGACGTGAAGGAGTTGTTTGGAAATGGACATACCAATGCAGGAAATGATGTCTTTGGTGAGTGAAGCTAAAGAGAAATAGGTGTTGTACCGCAATAGTCTGTTGATCGTTTTGATGAGCTCGTCGACACAGACAGTAGGTTTTCTCTCCCCCAGTTTGGGAGCTAATCTGTCACACCATCTCGACAAAGATGCTTTACTGACTCCTGACTCTTAGAAAGCGAGCAGCTTCTCGTAAAGAGAAAGTGTTTTGTACGACTTTCATGGCCGCAGACCTGAATCCAATATCGTACATGGTTTTTGCGGAAGTTTACAGTTCTCCAGGTGTGTTCAATTATGGTGAAGAAAAAAAATAGCAAGATCACCCCATAACATAGTCGTTTCAGATTTGAATTGACGGACTGTATCATTTCGTCATATTCACTCCATGATCCGTTCAGAATGAAAAGGATAGAATGCACTCGTTCTTTGTTTTTATCGCTCTATGTGTCATCGGTTCGTGAATGGTATATGGTGACTTCGATGCCGTTGTTCGCCGCCATGAGTAATCGGGCCATATCATAAGTGCCGCAGTTCTTGCGACTAGCCAGATGGAGGGGGTGTCGCCTTGATTGTCAACAGCGTTCACGTATAAAGATCATGATATAACACACTTTCGCGAACCAAAAATCAGAAGCGGGGGGGATGTGCGACGTCCAGAAGGGTACCAACACCAGCAAGAAGAGATGTCGGAGTCGGAGTCGGAGTCGGAGTCGGAGCGGATGTTCCAGAAGGGATATTTGCAAAGTCGAAAACATCGAACGGGTCGAGGTGTGCTATCCAACAGATCCCAGCGGAGAATCTCACCGCCAACCGTATTCGGCTTTCATGATCAAGTGCCTCATCAGCCGCACCAGAGATGTACCGATCGAAGTCATCGAAAACTTTGCCACAAAACTGACGGATGGAGGCGAAAGCAAGATAGAAAATGAAACGATGTTCGATGTCGCTGTCTCCGCGGCGCGTCGAAGCGTCGACATATCGCACTACTTCATCTACATGCTCAACGTCACCGAAATGGTGTTGTTCATCAAGTACGACGAGGGCGAGTTCCGCTGCGATCCGACCACGGTGGGTAGACAGGTCATGGAGCACTTCGAAGAGCACTTGGACGTCATCGCCGCAACGTCCGTTCGAGTGACGGCGGTACATCATTTTTTCGGTTACGCCGTACAAAACCGCGTAGATCTGGTCCAGGCGTATTTGGATCGTCGCATCTTGGAGGCTTCCACGCCGATGGCGGTGCGCATCAAGCAACGCAAGGGCGCGACCACGCCGCCCTGGCGAGTCGTGCTAGACACCTCCGATCTCCTGGACGCCAGAGGGGAAGGCAATGACGACATGTTCCCCGTCGAGATCCCCATGCTCGACGCGGTACGATTCATCCAGAAACACCAGAATTTTCACGCGGAAACGTCGATATCTTTCACGGAAAGGGTCACGACTTCGAAAGATGCGTTAGACGACGACGTCGTTTCGTCCGCTATAGCCGTGATCCGCTTGCATCCCGACAAGTCGGCTAAAGAAAAAGTACAATCGATGGCGCGAGAGTACCAAAGATCAAAATCCGCCAAAGTCCGGAAGTGGCTCGAATACGTGGCCGTTCTTCCCCTCTCAAAACACGCCCGTGTTTTGTGCGAAGCCGAGACGAGTGATGGTTACCGACACGACGAAAATGGCACCACCGAAGACATATCGGCGGCACCTTTGTCACGTGCCGCGACAGCTCTGGTGAGAGCGAGGTCGGATATGGACGCGGTGATCAACGGGATGCAATGCGCCAAAAACGCACTTATCGAAACCGTCGCAACACTCATCGTGCATCCTAGCGCTCCGTCACGCGCCCTCTTGTTGGAAGGCCCTCCCGGCTGCGGGAAAACGACGTTCGCTACTCAGGCCGTTGGAGCCGCGCTCAAGAAACCCGTGCGCGTCATCAACGTCGGGGGTGCCAAAGATTCCTCCCTTCTGTCAGGGCACAACTACACTTACGAAGGGTCGCGCCCGGGTCGGATCTTGGAAGAGATATCTTCCGCGGGAGTGTGTGACGCCGTTCTCGTGTTCGACGAGGTGGACAAGATCGGAGACCACCCGTTGGGTCACGAGATCGCGAGCGTGCTCATGAGCGTGGTTGACCCGGTGCAGAACAATACGTTCACCGACAACTACCTTTCCGGTATATCGCTGGACCTGTCGCGCGTGTTCGTCGTCTTCACCTGCAACCGCCTGGACCGGGTGGACCGAGTGCTCCTGGACCGGGTGCGTGTCGCTACCGTCTGTCCTCCGACCAAAGAAGAAAAATACGTGACGACGAGAGACTACATCGTACCCAGGGTCGTCAAAGACATGGGTTTCGTCGATTTGAACTCGAACTCGATCTTCCCTTCTGACGCCGACGAAACTCGTCGGATCGTCAAAAAAATCGTCGCATCGGCTTGTAACGAAGTCAAAGACGAAACGGAATGTGTCGGCATGCGTTACGTCGAAAAGCTGGTAGAGCGCGTCGTCATGAACGCCAACATCCGACGCATCACCGACCAAAAAAAAAGAGGAGCGTCGCCTTGGATCGTTTACGCCGACGTCGAGAGGACATTAGAGGTGATGGCGGGAGAACGTCTCGATATTGAGAGGGCGAACAACGACGTGACGAAAAGAGAGCGCGGTCTGTTGCAATCGATGTACACTTAGCCGTTCGGCTCGATTCAGTTCTTCCACATACTTTTCCAGAGTCGATTCACACACGTGCTTTTGCTAATGCTACAATCGTCCGGTGTCGAGAGTAATGGAGCGGTCGACGAATCGCTGAAGTTGGGGACGTGGTCGTATCGGACGTTTCTGACCTCTTTCTGTTCTAGATCAGACGCCGCTTTCGCCAACATGTTTACGCATATTTTGGCTGACGGGACCAATATGACGAATAGCAGCTCGTATTTCGTACAAATACGGCGCCACACGCGTTCGATGTCGCGTAGCGTAGTACACGAAATATCCTCCAGTGATAGAAGATGGCGCAGTACACCAATTTTATCGAAAGTGCCGTACTTTGACGTCAGGACGGTTATTATGGTCGACTGTCCGGATCTAGCCAGCTGCTTCAGCTCATTGATGTCATCGGTGTCAATTATGGCTTCGATGCTGGAGGGACGGTCACAATCGACATCCGTGGGGTCTGATTGACTGACCCGCGCCCCTTTATCAGTCAATATTTTGACGAGGTCGACGCCCGTATTTTTCATTCCACACGCGGTCACGAGGAGGCGGTCTAATACGTTCTGTCGATCGGGGAACAACCTTCCTACCAAAAACTTGATTAACTTGTTATAACCTTCTAAAATGTGATAATCGTTGAAGCTTTGCATGGCCGACTTCAGGAAGACGGGGTTTTCGAGGGTTTCGCCGAAACCGTAAATATCGAACAAGCTGAAGTCGTCTATCCTGTCCACACAATACACGGGAAACGAATCCATCTCCGACGACACTCCTTTCAATAAATCTCCACTGCGACCTAGGTCTTGCATCGCTTTGAGAACGGCCTCGAGCTTTGACCGTCTTTCGTACGACAACCTCATGTAGGTGAGAAACGCATCCGGGCTCAGATGCGCACCGCCTTTCTCTATGAGCAACAGCGTGATAGCAAACATATGCCGTTTGGCCATGTCTCTGGCCAAATCGGTGAGATAACAAACGCGTTTTTTGTGTTCCTGTTCCTGGTCGCTCGATCCGGCTACTTTGTCGCACAACGTCGCTTTCCAATGCTCCAAAAGACACGTCACCACTGACTCGTTCGAGTATTCGCAGGATTTCCGCAGTGACGACTGCACGGTCTCCGGTCGGTCACATGCTCCGTGAAGAAAGAGCTCTCGCATCACCCGGACATCGTTCGGACCCCCTTTCGTCAGCATATCACAACAGGCCAATTCGTCGAGGTCGGCAACGACTTTCTTACGGCGGAATAATAGACGACGAAACAGGTCGAACGTGTCGGCGTTGCGCGCGGCCTCTCGCAAGACGGTTCGGTAAGCCTGCGCTTCGTCGTGTGTGTTGAACGAACTGGGATACATGGTGTCTGTCATGCGACACAAAACGGTCTTTAGCTGCTCCAGCCAACCCGCAATCTTTATGGGATCCCTGTCGTCGGCGGAATCCAGCTCGTCCGATGGTGATGGTGGTGGAGCAATGCGATCGTCCAGAGTGATAGAGTACAGTTCGGAACCGTCGTTTCGATCGAAAATCGTGGCCACCAATCCCCCATGTATGACATCGTAGGAGATATGGGATATCGCGACAGACGTTCCATCTGTAGTCCTCCGAGTCTCGTTCCACCCAAGAGGAAAGGTATCCGTGCTTGTGTCCGCGTTAACGTCCGCGTCAACGTCCGCGTCAACGTCCGCGTCAACGTCCGCGTCAACGTCCGCGTCAACGTCCGCGTCAACGTCCACGTCCGCGTCCGCGTCCGCGTCCGCGTCCATGCTCGATTTCAATATAGATACGTTCGCGTGATTGTCTTATATAATGAAACCTACCCATACGAGACATACAAGTAGGTTTGACCTGTTCCGTACATTTCGCAGAAAAAAAGGATATAAGGAATTGGATAAACCTATGTACGAACAAAAAAAGATTACGAAGCAATTTTATCAATAACGATGTACGCCATCGTCCAAATAGCATACAACGACAAGTACTCCGTGCGTGGTTATCTCGAACATGACTTGGACGTCGCCAAGAAATTGTATGCAAACCTGTTGCTTTCGTTCATGAAGCACATGTACGAACGCAACGACCATTTGGCGACACGCGTCATGCCACAACTCGTAAAGATCAATGACCAAGGTGTAGTTCCGTGTGACACGAACGACGAAATGATCAGAGAGGCCAGACAAATACATTTGCGAGGTAAAGAATACGACGACTCTTCTTACAGACGATTTCAATAAGGAGTTGGACCACCCCCGTTCCACTTTTTTTTAGCACTTTCGTATATTATCGATATTATCGAGATTAGCTTCACGCGAGTTTTTCTTCCAGGTCGCGGTTCTTCCAGTTCTGGAGCAATTCAACGTCCATACCCGTCAATCCGTGCACCTTCACTATGGCGGTGTTGCGCTGGTCAGCGTCCCACGACCTGTAAGTATGACGTCGCTCTCCCGCGATCATGTCACGGATCTTTTTGACCGGTTTCAATGCCGTTCGTTCCAAAACTTCCGTCGAAGCGTCGGGGTGTAAGCTGAGCTCGTCCGCCAAGAACTTGTAATCCGTGTATCCGTAAGTTTCGACCTTCGGTACTCCGGTGGCTTTTCCCAGAACCACGCCGTGATAACGACCCGTGATAAGGAGGCGCGTGCGCAACAGGAGAGCCCATATGTCTCGGACCGTCATCTGGCGGTCGGTCGCCGTGCGTTCGTTGTTGAGTAACCAAGACAGCTCGGGACGTTTGCCCTGGAGGATGCGCGCCTCTGGGAACAGCTCGCGCACCTCGTCGTCGTACATGTACCCACCCCCGTCAGGGTCGACGCCCCCCCAGTTCATGAACACCACCTCGTCGCCGTCGCGAGTTGCCTCTTGCACGTCCATCACCACCACCCCTCGCCTGACGTTGGTCCACTGCGTCACCAAAACCATGATTACGTTACGATCACGATCATCCGCGTTCATGCAAGCGGCGTTCAGTGAAAGAACGGGGCGTATACCATACACCATGTCGGGGTGGTACTCCAGGCTCGTCGAGTCCGACATCACGTGTGCCGCTAACTCGTAATCCACCACCGATCGGACGCTCACGTACTCGGCGTTGTCCAAGAACGCCCGAAACGCCGTCCGGAAAAACTGCACCGTCTTGTCTTCGTGCACCGCTTCGACGTCCTGGAACCCCACGCTCACGACGTAATACGGAATACCTCGCTCCACACACAGGTCGGTGTAAAACCAGAGCGAGTTCTTGTTGCGATGCAGGTAGCGCTGCTTGCTGAGCAGACCTCCCCCGCCGATGACGACGCAGTCGAAGGGCATCAGCCCTTCGATCTCGCCGTTCATGGTGGTGCGAAACTTGTTGAGGTGGAGGTAAGATCCGTCTTTCAACATCACGCACGCGTCCGGGCAGATCGACACCTCCATCCCATCGTCGACGCCGAACAATCGCCCGAGTATTTCTCCGTAACAATCGTCCCCGACGTTTCCGTAGCCGTAAGAGGCGACCACTAACACGCGGCGTCTATTTTTGCCGACCTCGGAATCTCCGCCACAACGATGGTCGCGACCGAAAGCGTAAAAGCACCGTTGAGGAAGGACGCTCGAGGGCGTTATCCGCGCGTCCTCGCGCATGTACCTCTCCACTTTCCGCACCCTCTCTCGCTCGCCGACTTTGCGCGTCCTGTCGAACGCCTCGACAAACGCGGTGGCACAAACAGCAAAACTGAATCGTCGCTTCAAAAAACATGCCGCTTCGTGTTCTCGTTCGTCACCTATTGTGGGTGTGGGCGTGAGCTCTCTGGTACCGACGATGACCTCGAACTCTTGTCGCATTAACGTTCGACAGTGTTCGACGGATGGTGCCGCCCAGGTCTGTTGTGCCGGGATGAATCCGTCAAAATACCTACAGTGGGGCAACAACGCGCACTTTTCGTGTTTCTTCGACCACGTTGTGCAGAAGCAAGCGGGCTCCAGGGCGTTGTCCACGAAACGCACTCGATCGTTCCCTCCTATCAGATAATCCACCTGTCCACCGTAGCCCGTTATGATCACACGGTTTCCATAAAGCGCCGCATAGCATGCGCCCACGCCGTGTCCCTCAGACTTACAGAGCGACACGTAACAGTCCGCGCTATGGTGAACGTCGTCGATGTACGCGTCGGACACCCTGGCACAGTCCAAGAGAACGTTGTAGACCTCCGTTTCGCCGTGTTCTCGGGCCACCGAAGCTATGAAAACGTCCGCCTCTTCTTTCCCGATGTCTCCGTACGTCTTCAGGTACAGCATCGCTTCTTTACTGCCGTGGAACTCGTGCAAGAAAGACCGAACGACTTCCGCGAGACCCTTGCGGTTCGTCCACTCCGATATGTTGTAGAATATGCACGCGTACCTCTCTCTCCATCCATCAGTCGTCAAAATGGACTTGTCCGTCCGGCCGGTGGCCATCGTAGTGTCCATCGCGATGGGGTGGTGCACGACGTCCGCCTCGATCCCGGCGTGTCTGAATGCCACGGCGCTGAATCTGGAGGGAACCGAAACGCGATCGACGAACGACACGTACGTGCTCCATCGGAGAGGCAGACGGTCGGACTCCCATACCGTAATTCCGTGTATGCGCACGTTTCGGTTGCGGGCACGTTCTTTCGCACATATCGCGGGCCACAACTCGGGTGGCGAGTGCACGACTACTAAGTCATATTCGTATTCGTATTCGTTCTCGTTCTCGTTTTCGTTTTCGTTTTCGCCACCCTTCGCGTCGTCTTGGCCAATACGGAGTCCTATTCCGAGTCCGAGTCCTATTTTCAGTCGGAGCTCGGATGCACCGGGACCGAGACTGGACAGTAACGCGTCGTCTTCGGAATTCGGGCGGTAGTTGTGAAACTGTACGGGTTCGAACAGGACGGCGTAATCCGAATGCGTGTGCAAGCTCTCGACGATGTTCCTGGCGACCTTGGCATAGCCCGAAGTCCCCACGGGCCCGTAGTATTTGAGGACCGCCCTCTTCTGTTTTCTGACGGGGACGACGCCCGGGACACTACGACGACCTTGATTCGAAAACGATGACCGACACTCCTCTAGATATTTGAAGTCGTTCGTCTGTGACACGTACTCCACCACGGTGGCTTCAGTCAGTCTAGAGTGGGGGGTATCGAATCGGATGAACCTCATGAAATCCGCCTTGCGAGGTAGGTAGTTCAGAAGCCGCACGAACACCTCCACCAAGGTGGCCGCGTTGCGTCCGGAGTTCGAACTACTCGAACTCGAATTCGAATTCGAAGCGTGACCATCGCGCGCAAAATGCTCAAACGAACTACGGAACCACCGTGCACACCTGGCCTCTGAGCTAGACGAAATCTCGCGATCGATGCTGGACAATAACGCGTCGCCATCCGAGGTATGTGTTTGTTTCCGCCTCTCTAAAAACGACTCAATCGCACCGATGTCTGCGCACCTTCCGAGCGCCCTCAAATACGTCGCGTGTAAACCTCCCAACGACCCGTTGTCGTCCATCGGGTGTGTCGCGTCGAACGATCCGACGTCGGCACCTCCTGATGCATCTATTGTCCTTGTTTCTCTTTCTCCTTCTCCTTCTCTTTCTTCTGGTTCCGCTCTTGTTTTGACATGTGTAAGCATTTGTCGCTTCCGGTGCATATGCATCTGCTGTATGCGTAGGATGTTCATCCGGCGATCGTGTACCTCGACCGTCTCGTCGTTCGCCGCCGCTCTCTCGAGCTCCTCTTCACTGTGCTTATTACTAGTGTAGATAAATTTGGGGAACATGCCGTTATTTCTCTGACGATTACGCGTCGGACGGATTGTCCTCCAGAGTGCGGAGATGTCCTCCCACTCTCGCTCGTACACCAGATCGTACCCCTCCTCGAACATCCCCTGTATCAGGCGGTAAGTGAACGGCGAGTCTATCATGCCCGTCAGTTCGCGCGAAACTTTCGCGACCAATTCGGCCCGACAAGCGGTGTCCTGCACGTCTTCTAAGCTCCGACCGAAGCGAGACAACGCGTACGATTGGAGATCGTTCCACATACGACGATAACGGTCCCCGTCGTTTTTTTCATTTCCGTTCTCGCACTCCGCGTCCATCTCACGCACGCTCCTTCATCATACTGTGTCAAACAAATAATGTGACACTTCTCCGTTGAACACGAAAACGTGCACATCTCGGAAAAAAAAATGCACCTAATCAAAACGTACTCAGATGGTCACTCCTCCTACTCCTATCTCCCGTGGCTACATAGTGTGTCTCAAGAAACAATGCGCTTCCGCGCACTCCCGAGCCGACTCTGAAGCCGACGACGGACGAAATAGGGCATGCAGGACCGTCGCGGCCGCTCGAGGCGCGAAGATCGCCAACGTTTGCTGCTCCGAGGTGTTCAACGGATTTTCTTGTCGAGGTGAGCTTTCCGCAGACTGCCTCGCCGCTCTCAAAGATATGACGGAAGCGGGAGAGATCGACCACGTCGAGCCCGACTTCGAGGTCAGAGCTTGCATGGCGAACAGTTTTCCGGACGCGGCCATGGGAAAGCGAGCGCCGTGGGGCGTCGAACGCGTCGGCACGCTCGACCGCGCGTCCACCACCAAAATAGGCGGTAGCGACAGGGCCCCGGGCGTCGACGTGTTCGTATTGGACACGGGCGTCGAGAGCACGCACCCTTACTTGAACGTCGCTTCGGTCAAGTCCGTACTGGACGCCGAAACCGAACCGAACGACTTGAACGGTCACGGCACGATGTGCGCGGGCATCATCGGTGCGATCGACCGCGGATGGGCATCCGGAGAGACCATCGACGTCGTCGGCGTGGCGCCCGGCGCTCGCATTCACGGCGTCAAAGTGCTCGACAAAGACGGAGCTGGATTCCTTTCCGACATCATATCCGGCGTGGAGGAGATCGTCCGGTTCAAACGCGACCATCCAGATGCTAGCGTCGTGGCGAACCTGAGCCTGGGTGGCTACGTGGGCACGACCAATTACACCACGCTAGACCAAGAAATCGTCGAAGCCGCCGAAAAACACAAGATCGCTTTCGTGATCGCCGCTGGAAACGACTCGTCGGACGCGGCGCTCGTTTCGCCCGCGCACGTCAAAGAGGCTATCACGGTGGGTAGCTACGACCGACACAACCGATTCAGCTCGTTCAGCAACTACGGTCACGCCGTCGACATCCTGGCGCCGGGCACTGACATCCAGACCACCACCATCGGGTCGACTGTCGCAACGGCATCGGGAACGTCGTTCGCGGCACCCTTCGTAAGTGGAGCCGCAGCACTCTATGTGGCCGCTCGTAAATCAAATCACGACCAGTGTGTGTCCCCCACGCAGGTAGCGGGAGCCATTCTCAGCTGCGCCCGAAACACGCCCCTCGTTACGAGCGTACCCCACGGAACGTCCAAACTCAGCGTCGACGTCACGTCGATTTGAACTCCGACCCGCGATTTTCGCAAAAAAATCAGTCATTTTCCTAACATCGACACACCTCTATTATCGTGGTCCGTCATCCGTTGTTTTTGCACGTCGACCTTCTCTGGGATCTCTGGGATCTCTGGGATCTCTGGGATCTCTGGGATCTCTCACGAGGGCATCTACTTGTTCCCGGGGGAGCACGTCGTTCAGGCTCGGGACGACCTCGTTCGTCATGAACGTCTCCACTTTTTTTGTTTCTTCGTCGGCGTCGTCGTAGAGTACTTCCACACGTGATCCTCCACGCAGATGCGTAGATTGGCAATACACGATTCTATCTCTTTCACGGCGTACCATGCGTGTTTTACTTCGTCTGTGTTCAAATGAAACTGAAGTACCTGTACCGACTCGAATATGAGGAGACGAAATCGACGGTAACATACTAGCTGCTTTCGCCCATGTCGCACGCAGGAGCGTCCTCGTCGGTGTATGGGTAGCCGGGCTCGAAAGTCAACAGCACATGGACATCTTGCAGATCGTGTGGATAGATTTTGATATCAAAACGGGAATCGCGAAAGCTGTAAAAAGCACGCATACGACGGTGGGTGGCGTACAAGGTGGACTGGATGGAAGAAAGGTAGGGATGGTTGTGCGCCCCGCCCATTGACACCCTGTCACCGAATGATGATCGGTGGAGCGCAATGGGAACGCTCTCACGCGTTTTACAGGCAAAGTCTTCGTTGTACAGCTTGATATTGACCCATGCACCAGTCGCGCCATCCACCGGACAAACCCTTGCCAAGTAAGGGATGGAACGGTGGAAAAATAGGAAGAAGCGCTTGTGGGGAGTCTCCAACAGTTGAGACAGGGTGAAGTGTATTCCCCGATATGTGTTGGTGTCTATGAACGCTTTGTAGACACTATCGAATAGCTCGAATTTATGGTGTCGTTGGAGGAAATGTGCTGTGGCAAACGCCTGACGCTCCTCAGCGGCTGAGACATTGGCTTCCGCATCTTCCATCTTCCAACTTCCAACTTCCAACTTCCAACTTCCTCAGGTTTGGCCGATTCCGTATATTCTGTGGAAAAACTATATAAGGACTAGAGGTATCTTTATACCGTTTTCCGGGAAATATTCGGAATCACACGTTTGGTAGTAGGTCATCGAACACGACGAAAACATTTTGAGGATAAAGAGGAATTTCCCAAAAAAAGAGGCGCTACGCATTACGGACTTACTCTGAATACGGTGAGGCGTTGTCGTTTTTTTCTGGGTGTCGACAGACACACACACACACAGCGTGACCTGAACGATCGAGAACGACGACGAATCAGTCTCTATACATTGACGGACTTACTTTGAATACGGTGAGGCGTTGTCGTTTTTTTCTGGGTGTCGACAGACACACACACAGCGTGACCCGAACAATCAAAAACGACGAGTCAGTCTCTAGACACTGACGGACTTATCTTCAATACGATACGCTACTGTCCTTTTTTTTCTGAATAGGTCGATTACAACGATTATCCTTCCAACCGGCGGAGACGTTCGTCCATGCGGAACATCAAATTACGCATTTCCGCGTTTTCGGCGGACTGACGCTCGATCTCGGCGGACTGACGCTCGATCTCGGCGGACTGACGCTCGATCTCGGCGGACTGACGCTCGATCTCGGCGGACTGACGCTCGATCTCGGCGGACTGACGCTCGATCTCGGCGGACTGACGATCGTTTTTGGAGGCCAGACCCTTGATAGCTTCCGCCATGAGCGCCACCATGTTACC
>Ga0307939_1001362_pt1 | contig 12635 bp, 10 predicted proteins | sample OrgLakmetagen122_FD_201844 | JGI IMG/M metagenome (GOLD analysis project Ga0307939, IMG submission 201844) | Saline water microbial communities from Organic Lake, Antarctica - #122 | ecosystem: Environmental > Aquatic > Non-marine Saline and Alkaline > Saline | place: Antarctica: Organic Lake... | reverse complement strand
AATTTCAATAGGCCTTGTACTAAAAAACTGAAATAACAGAGTAGGGCTGTAGCAGGTTTAAAATTGGTATAAGTTCACCTACTATTCAAAATCTAAAATTTGAATTGCTTCTATTAAATTTTTCAGCGTATCAATTTTAGTATACATCTTATTAAAAAAAGTACTGCGTTCTTTTTCTCCCGCTGTATTAAGTAGTTTTGAGTTCAGTAATTGTTTATTTAAAAATGCTTCTGCTTCTTTACAAGTATGTTTGTCGGATGTTTTGTAATAGGACAACAAAGTGAAGGGCACGTAAAGCATTTGCATAGCAGATGCGTTGACTAGTACATTATTGTTCATTAAATACAACTCATTGTAATACAACTTGTAAGTTTCGTTGTTTTGTACAAGTTTTGAAAGAATGGCATCGATTAGATTTTTTAGTAAGTCGCATAAGTCTAAAGCAGTTTTGTAAGAAAGTTGTCCGGCATGGAAATAAAAATGAATTTGTTTTAAAGTACTATTAATGGTAGTAATGTCCCAAATCTCTTGGGTATTCAAATTGTGATATAAACTGCCGAGTTTTTTTCCAGCTTCAATTAAAGTGCTGCTTGGGGAGAAGTTTTCAAAACTTTTGGTCGCTAATTTAGGGTTAAGTAGTTTTAGCCAGGCGTAATATTTAAACCTACTCAAGGCATCACCATTTAAACTATAAAACAAAGGAATATCTTTAGCCGAATATAAAATAGAACAGTCCTTTTCTTTTAATAATGGAGCAAGAGACTGATAAGTATCTTCAAAATAAAGTTGAAGCTCCCTTTCTGTGGCTATGCTATTTGTCTTTTCTACTGTTAAAAAAGACTTGGAAGTAGTTTCAAATAAGCGATCTAATGAAATGTTGTAGTATTTAGCTAATACAATAGCTTCATCCAGAGAGAACTTACTTTTCAAACTAACCCGCCTGTGTGCCGCATCATAACTGATTTCTAAAGCTGTTGCAACAGCATCTATAATAGAGGTGTTTTCGGGTAATTCAGCCTTTAAATGATGAAGGAAATTGGATTGATACATGTTCAAATGTACTTATAATTTGTGATTATCGCAAAAATTACTTTTCGTTTTCGTGATTACTTCAATTTGAAATGCGATTATAGCAATACTTTTGACTTGAATTTTAAAACTAAAACAGATGAAAAAGTATGTGCTTATTGTATTGATCATTGCAACTTCATTCCAACTGAGTGGACAAGAAGTTGAGGAAAAAAGGAAATTTCGATTACCAGTTTGGATTACACATAGTAAAAACACGGATATTGCTGGTTTGTCTTTGGGATTCTTTCCAACAGATTTATCTGATGAGGAAAAATTAACGAGAACGTTTGGGGTTAGAGTTGAGGCTTTTCCCTTATCGTTTTTGTATTTTCTGGCACCAAGAACTCCATTGTCAAGAAATAATGAAGACTACACTTCCAAGCTAAACGGTTCTGTAACTCAACAAATTTACGGATTGAATTTATCTACCGGTACGTTTGAAAATATTGATGCTTATGGTATTTCACTAACTGGTTTTATGCATTACAGTAGAAAAAACAATGGAATTGCTATTGCTTTTTTGACAAACACCATTGAAAGGGCAAATGGTTTGGTAGTAGGATTTGGAGGAAATGGAGTATATCAAGGAAATGGAATTATGTTAGGAGGTGTCTTTGGAAATGCTGCAATGCGTTTCAATGGAATACAAATTAGCACCGAAAATTACATCTTAGAAAAAGGTGCAGGTGTGCAAATAGGAATCTATAATAAAGCCAAAAATTTTAAGGGAATTCAAATTGGGTTTTGGAATAAAAATGACAAGCGTTCCTTACCAATTATTAATTGGCAATTTTGAAATTAATCTATTAATTAAAAAAAAATGAAAAAACCAATAATCATATTTTTTATCTGTTCATTTTTATTAACTAGTTGTTATTCAACTAAGAAGTTAATAAGAAAAAGTGAATACACGACATCTGATTTTAATAAAAATAAAATTGACGGACTATACAGTAATGATTCAAATGATTCAAGGGGTTTTGTACTCTGGAGAACCCTGAGAAAAAGTTACGAACTCGATTATTACAAATTGGATTTAGATAATTCTATAGTAAAATTAGAACTGGTTGATGATCAGAATTTGAGTGTAAAACTTCTTAAAGAAGATAAGGTGATAGACGAGTTTTATCTGAAAGGAAAAATCAAAGGTGATTATTTCTCAATTAATAGAAAACTGATTTATATTCCTTTTTTTCCAATTTGCTATATCCATAATGAAACTAAGACCATTATTGGGAATGATAAATTAGGAAACTTAGTTGTAGTTGATGGATTTATCGGAGAAGGGCATTTATTAATTATGGCAGCTGGTTCGAGAAGAATAAGTAGTTCAAAGTATCAAAGAATAAAAACTAAGCAACAAACCTATAACTAACTAGTAATTAGCGATATAAACACAATCTAGCTTAAAATGTTTTTCATTTGGTCTAGTTTATATCTGAAACCTTGCTAAAAAATCTTTCTTCTGGTTTTGTTGAATTTAGATAGCTAGATTTGAGTTCTCATAATTTATTGATTATCGATTTAACCTTGCAGGACTTTTTTTAAAAAATGAAGTTCCTGTAATTCTTTTCGAATATGATATGCAATGAATACAGCCAGTGCAACAAAAACTACAATCCCACTAATTTGAATGTAAAGGAAAAATCCGCTAGAAAGATTTTCTTTAAAAACAGGAAGCATACTAATGAATCCAACTGCATACAATATGTAAATAAGAGGTGTAAATACAAAATGAATCCATTTTCTGTTTTTAAAATAGTCTTTATGTCTGGCTACAAAATCTTGAAAATCGACAGTACTGTCAATGTTTTGCAATTGATATTTACTCTTGATTTCCAAGGCTATTCTTGTAAACAACATCACAATCATAAGGACTAATCCTAGGCTTTTCGTAAAATCCTGATAAGCTTCAACCCCAATATAAAAGCCAATCAATACTAAAAAGCTTATGCTTAGTATGCTGATGCTAATGATTTGTCCTTTTTTGAACTCACTGGTTTTTTGTTTCGCTTTTTCAATCAGGTCTTTGGCCTTGGTTTCAGGCTCATTGTTATGTTGATTTTGCCAAGTTTGGCTTAAGTTTTCGAAATTCATAATTGTACACATTTTGAGAGTTTGTCTTTAATTCGATGTATTATTACCCTAAGGTTATTTTCTGAAATCCCCATAATTGATGAGATATCTTCGTAGGGTTTTTGGTCTAAAACTAAAAGGATTATTGTGCGGTCCTTGGGTTTCAGTTGTGCAATGCAAGCATACATCGCTTGCAATTGATTTTCAGTTTTTGGTGTTTCTTCATTTACTATGGCTATTTCTTCCTTTAAGGAAATGGTTTGGAGTTTATTTTTAGATTTTCGCAAGACGTTGATGCAGGTATTGACTGCTATTCTGTAAATCCAGGTGCTAATTTTTGCTTCCCCTTTAAATCGACCTAAATTCTGCCAAACTTTAATGAATACTTCTTGACAAGCATCTTTTGCCAAATTGCTGTTTCCTCCAAAATAGCCCAAACACAATCGGTAAATTTGATTTTGATAGGTTTGGTAAATGCTTTCAAAATTTTGATTATCCATTTGCTAAAATTTTGTTGATTTCTGTGTAAAACCAATCCGGTTGGTCAAACATAATATAGTGAGCAGCATTTTCAGCAAACAAGAGGGTATAAGATTCAAGTGTCTCATATTGCGTTTCATAAACTTGCTGACTCCGTTCTTTACCAAAATTGGTAGCCGAAAATATATTGACTTTAGAAGTTATATTTTTCAGATAAGGTGTTGCATTAAAATTGAGGTAATCAATATAGCCATATACATAAGTTGTTCGGTCTGATTTTATAAACCATTCTTTGATTAGGGGATGCTTGTCTTTGTTTTTGCACATCATATTAAGTTGCTGCGCTATCATTTGCTCAAAGCCTTCGTTTGGCATTTCAAGTTGAGATTTTGCATACGGATTGTCATAACTAAACGAACCCGCTTCCTGATTAGGAAACATCAATTTTGAAGTATTGGGCAATGCATCTACAAGGATAATTTCTTTGATATGATTTTGAAGTTCAGCTGCTAAATACAAGGCTAGAGTACCGCCTAAACTATGCCCGACGATAGTCAAATTCTTTAAATCATTGGCCTTCACATATTCTATCAAAGCAAGTTGCACCTTAGGAAGCCAAGGTGTTGATACAGGCTCGAGTCCGTTAAAGCCAGCATAATCTACCAAATGAAATTGATATTTGCCTTCGATGTTTTCTACTGTTTCCTCCCAAACCTCTGAAGAATTAGCAAATCCAGGCAACAACAATATCGGTTGACCATTGCCCTGAGTTTTCACTCGAATTGCTTCTTGTGAAAAACTTAGACTTGAAATTAAACAAGCCATTAAGATGTAAATTGAATAGGTTTTCATTTTGTGTTTTTTAATGTTCACCCTTTTGACACCATTTTTTTAATTTATTACAGTTTTTTTTCAACTATTTTTTGAAGGTTCTATTTACACTCCTCTTTTTTTTAGAATTGCTTTGTGCTTTTTTAATACCAATTTTATTTTGAAAAGTCGTTAAGATAACAAAATTGCTTTTTCTTTTAATGACGCTGTGAGTGATTTCCATCCCGCACGTGCGGGATGGAAATTATGAACAAGGAAATTAAAAGGGAAATGAATACGTTAGATAGCGACTTTTTATGGTCAAATTGGTATAGGTTGAATCCAGTTCTATGCGTTCCGATGGTTCATTAAAACCAATCCAAAGAGAATCGTTTAAATGCCAACAACGAAGTTTCTGTTTTTTTCTAATTGGTCACTGGTAATTGGTTCGAGTATGATTTTATCATCTTCATTATTGAGGTAAATTGTAAAATGTTCTAAAAAATCATTACCAATTAGTGCTTTCTTGAGTGATGAGAATTGAACCGGGATAGTGGTGTTAAAATCACTTATCTTTACCTTCAATTCTTTTACCACCATTGTATCTCTGTTACTTCCAAAAATTCCTGATGTAGATTGGTCGATGAAGAGCTGCGTTTTATCAGATTGAAATTTAGAAGCATATTTTTTAGGCACTACTAAGCCACCATTATATCCCAAATCAAAAATGACATCTTTAATGATTTCTTCTTCAATTACGATATCAATTAAATGCACTTATAGTTGCTCCCTATTTTTTGCTTTTATTCCAATTTTCTATTCCACACAACTTTCACAATATACATTTCTTAAATAATTATCTTCCAACAGTTGAAAGGTAACGCCTCCAGTTTCAATAGGATTAAATAATTGGCAGAATCGAGTTTTATTCATGTTGATAGCATTCAAAAGGATTGTCCTGTAATCTGCTTCTTTGGTTAACTGCTTATTTATAATGCTTAAGTTGATGTAATAAAACAACAAATCTTCATCTATATCGATGCTTCTTGACTTGTTCTCTAACAATTCTACAGCTAAATCTGTGTTTGCATAATAACTAAAAAATTGAGCAAGACTAAGGTAATCGTAATCAGATAATGGAATGTCTTTGTAGTTTTGATGAATGTATTTTACAGAAACATCTTTGTTTTTATAATCTCTTTGACGCATTAAATTTTCAGCTTTTACGATGTGGTAATTAACTAACATTCTCGAAATAAGTATGCTGGGTATACCGTAATTTTGTAAAGATTGGATTTGTCTTTTTAAAGCAGAGTCATCTATTTCTATGGTTTTGTAACGCCAAAGTCTAATTTTGAGAGCTGTTATATTGTATTTCACTTCACCATCTTTCGGCACTAATTTTTCTAATTTAATTAATTCATTATAAACTATAAAAATCTGCCTTTCGTCTTGCATATACTTAAATGCTGAATTTTTATTTTTAAGTTTCGCAAAATTTATTTGCTCAGGAACATTCATCTTATCTAATACATCAGGAGAAATGGCATTCGATTTAATTTTTCCAAAAATAGAATTCTGTAGTTTTCTTGCTTCATCTAGCTCTTCATTTTCTATTGCTGTATTGAATTTAGATAAAAGTTCATTTTCAGATAAATTTTCATACCTGTCAATTTTTTGTAGTTCGAGTTTAATTACTGCTTTTCTATGGTCTTTCAAAATATATTCAAGTTCATTTGAAAGCGCACCAACTAATTTAGCTTTCACTTCATTTTTGGACAGCGAAATTAATTTGGCATATTCTGTACCTTTGATGTCATTTAAAAATTCTACCCAATTTTCAGAAGAGGAAACCTCTGTTTTTATCGTCGGTTTTTGAAAACTTTGCAATGCTTCTACTATGGTATTTGCCCGCTGATTCTGCAATTCTAAATTACGTTCTAAACTACCTTCAACAGAGGCATATGCCTTAATGTTTATTGCTTTTATATTAAAATCAGTAAGTTGTAAAGAATCATAAATAGGTTTGATGTCTTCAGAAGTATATTCGGACTTGTTTTTCTCAAAAGGAATGATAAACTTCAAAGTTTTGTTGCTCAGTTTGTAGGCTTCTTTTGCTGTAGGTTTTATTTCTTTTGTATTAAAAGCTAAGGAATCTAGATACATGCCCATTTCTAATAAATCCCAAGGATAAGATGCTAAATTATAGACGATTTGGTAACGGCATAGGTTTTTATTGCTAAGGAATAAAATGTTGTATTCCAGTTCATGGTCAGCAATATTTGCAGGTACTCTTCCCACATTTACGCGAAACAAATTTTCCCCATTAGGTTTTAGGCCACTACGCAATTGCTGTCTGTAAACTGGTTTAAGCAATTCGCCTTTAATTTGTTTACCTTCTATACTTTTTAGGCTGCAATCAAATCGATTTTTATCAATAATATCCAATGCAATTCCATCATAAGGATTACTAAATATGCTGTTGAACCAATCTTTATCGTTAACCTGGAAATACAGATGATTTCCTTCCCTTTGGATAGAAAAATTTACCTCTTTGGGTTTTTGCTGAAATAGACTTGTAAAGTTTTGGCAGATTTGTTCTCTATTCTCATTTGGAAAAATAATATCGAAATTATTTTGAGCTAAGCTGAAATTCGATACACACACAAATAGCAGCATAAAAAGTAGGCGAGAGTCCTTCATTGAATTGGTTTCAAGTTAAGTTTAAAATTTATCAATATTAAAAATAATAAATTTGAGATGTATTGAAAAATTAAATTTTTTTGTCTTTCAATTGAATAACAAATCTTGACGATTTTAAAATAGGATAAACTAGCTAAGAATGAGACTTGAAACGCTGTTTATTTTGGCTTTATAATGTATAAGACTTTATTTTTACCACCTACGGTTTACTGATTTCTTGTTTCTGTATAGCTTCTAAATAGGTTTTTATAGAAAAATTATCGCAATGTCCACAAGTGGCAGAAAAGATAATTTCGGCATCAGACTTAGGATTGGTTGTTGTTTTCAAATAATTGTCAAAATCTCGCATGGCATTATTCAGGTAATAATTATCCATATCTCCCATCCAAATGTGAATTTTCCCTTGAATTTTAGGTGCAAGTTCTGTCCAGTTCGCTTGTACGTACTTTAATAAATCGTATTTCTCCCAATGTTTTGCAACTACAGTATCTATTTCACCAGTATTAGGATCAAAAATAGGTTGGGGCAATCCGTTTTCAGCCTTTGGACTAAAAACTGCATTCCATCCACCCCATTGATTTCTGGAGGTGATATAAGAATTTGAATAGCCTTCTACATTTTCTGTGGACACCTCTTTTTTAATGGTAAACTCAGGTTCACCCAGCGTGCTTCTTTTGCTAGGTCGTTCAATGGCATGTGAATTGTAAAATGCATTTTTATCTTCATAGATATTGATCAACTGCATTTTGTAAAAAGAAACAGAATCTGCGCTATATGAAAAGCAACCTCCAAAAGAATCTGGATAATATAGCTGAAGCGCTAACGAAACCCAACCTCCAGTTGAACACCCCGCAGTATAGCGTGTTTTTGCAGAATCTGTTGTTCTAAAGGCTTCATCAATTGCTGGAATTATTTCCTCTATCAAGGCATCACCATAAGGACCATTATTTTTAGAATTAAGTTGATAAGAGTCCCCAAATTGCGCATAACCATCTAAAAAAACAGTTATAATTTGTGGGGCATCTGCTGCATTCCACCATTGATTTAAATCTGTATTTTCAACCATTTGGTTCGCTCGTGTATACCTACTACCATAACCACCAATAGAATAGCAAACAGGATATCTTTTGTTTGGATTGTCTTTGTAGCCAGAAGGAAGCAGAACTGCTGTGTTGAGATTTATTGGCTTATTCCACCATTTGGAAAGGATTTTACTTTCAACAGTAAACTTTTTGATTACTTCATTTTCAATCAGTTTTGATGTGGAGAAGCTGTTATCAAATTCAACTATAATTCTATTAGGACTGTCCTCATTTATTTCAAAAACTTTGCTGTATAAGAAGTTAGGATGTTCTTCTCTATTTTCAATTTTAGATTCGTCCAAGGTAAATTGAAGGTAATATTTTTTGAATGGAATATTGTTTAAATCCCAATCGGCTGTAGAATTCCAATTAGAATTTCCTCTGAGCTCTAATTTATCATTTTGCTGCCAATCTTTAATTTGTGTACCAAAGATCCAAGAACCAACTTCATTTGCTGAAGTATTTTTCGGAGGTCTATCTGCATTTAAGGAAATGTGAGCCGTTAATTTCCCTTCACCGTCAAAAGCGTTTTGTACCTCTGCTGAAATTGAAAACACGAAGGTTTTATCTTTATCATTTTGGCCAAAAGCAGTCAGCGAAATTATAATGAAGAAGGCTAAGTAAATTATTTTTTTCATATTCAAGTTTTATAGTAATACTACTAAATTGCCAGCATTTGATTATCAAAAAGTTTCGTGTAATATCATTTTTCAATTTTTAAACCTCTCAAGCAAGTATAAGTTTAAACAATAAACTAAATACTAAACTAATACCACTTAGAAGTAAACTCAAACATTTTAACTTTTTGCAAGGCTAAGCTGGTATTTTCTCAAAATACTAAAATGAACTATCGTTTCTCGTATTTTGGAGTACCTGGAATTTTACCCGTACTTGTTTCTAATAATTTCATGATTTCTTTTATACCAGCTTCAATTTGAGCGTCATTTCCTTTAGCTAGCTGCTCAAAATCTTCTTTTACTTCAATGTCTGGGTCAACTCCATATCCTTCTTTGAACCATTCACCATCTGGACCATACATCCTAAAAGTTGGCAGTGTAATCCTTCCATTATCTATAAGCGTTGGACCACCGGAAATCCCAATAAGTCCGCCCCAAGTTCGTGTTCCAATTAAAGGTCCAAGTTCTCTTTTTCTAAAATAATCCGGAAAAGCATCTCCGCCTGAACCACTGAATCCGTTAATCAGCATTACTTTTGGTCCAAAATTACCTCCCTGAGGATAAGTCATTGGTTTGCCATCTCTTGTAGCAAAAAAGGCAAGTGGTTTTCTATCTAAAATTTCAACAAATCTATCAGGTATCTGTCCACCACTATTAAATCTTTCGTCTATGATAAAAGCTTCTTTATTAAACTGACCATAATATTGACGTATAAGTTCATTCTGTCCATCATAACCTGTGCTTCTTACGTATACATAACCAACTCTACCATCTGTTGCTTCATCTACCATTTTACGGTTGTTTTCTATCCAGGCTAAATGACGCAATCTGGTTTCTGACCCAAGTGGTTTTACAATTATTTTTCGGGCATTGGTAAATGTAGGTTTACTATTTACTACCAATTGAACTGTTTCTCCAGCTAATCCTTGTAATGCAGCGTAAATGGGTTTATTAGTATCTAATTCAATTCCATTAATAGACAAAATATAATCACCTTCATCCACATCTAAACCAGGTTTCAATAGGGGAGAGCGTGTATCTACATCCCAAGCTGCTCCTTTGATAATATTTTTAATTCGGTATTTACCGTCTTCAATAGTAAAATCTGCTCCCAAATAACCTACATTTAGCCTGTTAGCACTATCTGTATCTCCACTACTTACATAAGCATGCGATGCATTCAATTCACCTATTAAATCTCCAATAATAATATTTACATCATTTCGAGAATTGGCTTGATCTATTAATTTTCCATATCTTTCTTTCATTAAATCCCAATCCACTCCATGCATTGCAGGGTCATAAAAGAAATCTCGCTCAAATCTCCATACATCCATAAAAATCTGTTTCCATTCTTCTTTAGGAATTACCTCCATTGCCATGTCACTAGTAGGAACAATTTCTTCCATTTTTTGATTTTCGGCTATATCAATAATCCCTAACTTAGAGCTTTGACTTACTATTAATTTTTTAGCGTTTCCGGAAACCATATAGCTGGATAAACCTTCTATAATTGTTTTCGTTTCCATATCTTCAAAATCATAATAATCTACTGAGGGACTAGATGCACTTGAAGAACCCAAATTAGGTCTTCTTGAAAACAATAATTTACCTTCTACAGCAGATAAATCACTAATATTACCAGCTGCAACATTCAATATTTCTACACGTGTTTCAAAATTTTCAGCTTCAATTGAGGTTTCGGTAATTTCTTCATCAGAATCATCATCATCGCTTTTTTCTTCTTTGGAATCCTTATCGCTGTTTTTCAATTCTGGTTCAAATTCATCATTTTCTATATGCATTAAAGAGGCAGTTGAAGGATCTAATGTACCTACTGCAATAGATGATGAATTGGGATATATAAATGAATTATCCAAATCTGAATATACAGGATTTAAAGCACGATTGGTAATATAAAAAAGATGCTTTCCATCTGCACTAAAAACAGGGGAACTATCTGTATAAAAACCAGATGTAAGTTGTAAGACCTTGTCTTTTGCCAAACTATAAACGAAGATAGCAGATGTTAAACTATTATCTGTTCCGCGGGCATAAGTAAACCATTTACTATCTGGAGACCAGCTAGCTTTAAAACCACTTAGATTATAATGAAGCATATATTTGCCCTTATCTACATTTTTAACTTTACCCGATGCTACATCAATATAGTTAATTTGCATGGCCTGATTTATATAAGCTATCTTTTTACTATCGGGAGACCAAAACATCGTATAGTTATATCCCTTTTCTAGATTGGTAATGGTTTTTGGGGGTTCATTTCCAGACATATCCATTATAGTTAATTGGTATTCACCATTTTTATCACTCCAATACGCCAAGGAATTTCCATCTGGAGACCAAGCTGGACTGCGCTCAGCATATCCAGAAGAATTGGTAAGGTTGGAAATAAAACCTTCTGAAGCAGGTAGATTAAATAATTCTCCTCTTGCTTCTGCTACCACTCTTTTTGCATCTGGAGATATAGTGTAACTATGTAAATAAGATGCTACATTTTTGTGTTTAGGGATTAACCCTTTTTCATCTGAAATCAAATTAAGGCTTACCTCATTCGTTTCTCCTGTTGAAATGGTATAGATATATAATTTACCGCCGGCTTCAAAGATGATTTCTTTTGAACTGTTTTCTGGAAAGGTAATATCAAAATCTGTGAAATTGGTTAATTGAGAATTCCTTTTTGTGTTGATATCGTATTTCCACAAATTGTTTCTTTTATTGGGGCCATTGTCAGACATATAAAAAATATTGTTGTCCACCCACATTGGCAATTCGTCATTTGCATTATTGTTAGTGATATTCGTAGTTTTAAATGTAGTTAAATCAAAAACGTGAATATCTGGAGCAGTACCACCTCTGTATCTTTTCCAATTTCTGTTTACCCTTGACATATCTGTGTAGGCGATTTTCTTAGCATCTCCTGAAAAACTGCCATATTCGCCATAGGGAACTTCTAATTTCGTAGGCTGACCACCTGATGTAGGTATGGTGTAAAACTGACTGTAACGCTGTCTCCCGCTTTCTCTTGAAGATGCAAACAAAACAGATTTGCCATTAGGAGTCCAACCCAATACACGGTCAGACATACCGTGATAAGTAAGTCTTTTGGGTACACCACCTTTCACGGATATTACATATACGTCACTATTTCCCTGGTAATTTGCTGTAAATGCAATTGATTTACCATCTGGTGAAAATCTAGGATAACTTTCTGGTCCGTCTGGTGAGCTTAATCTGCTAGCAGAACCACCAGATTTTGATGCTATCCAAACGTCGTTGCCATAAATAAAACAGATTTGGGTATCAGATACATCAGGATGTTGCATTAAGCTTCCGCTCACTTGAGCTTCAACTGAAACAAAGAAAATTAACAGTAGGATTGAGATATTTTTTTTCATTTTCTATTTTTGATTTTATAAGTTGTTTAAAATAAGTGTAATATAAAAAAAGCTATAATTATACGAATTAAAGATGCCTGTTTTTAGTTTTATTGAAGTGTGGCATTACATTTCAATTTTTCAAATCTAAATTAAATCAGCTTTAGTATTTGAAAAAAAATGATAAATAATAAACATAACTGCTTATTGTGAGTAGTTTAGCCCCCAATAAAGTCGGAGTGTTATTTTTATTTTCAAATAACTACTTTTGAATTATGAGTTACAAGAAATGGAGTTTAGAGGAGAAGTTAGAAATACTTACCTCATCAGAAGAATTAGGT
>Ga0307939_1001350_pt1 | contig 12693 bp, 10 predicted proteins | sample OrgLakmetagen122_FD_201844 | JGI IMG/M metagenome (GOLD analysis project Ga0307939, IMG submission 201844) | Saline water microbial communities from Organic Lake, Antarctica - #122 | ecosystem: Environmental > Aquatic > Non-marine Saline and Alkaline > Saline | place: Antarctica: Organic Lake... | reverse complement strand
AGCTTTAAATATTTGAATTAATATTCGAAATTAATTGCTCTATAAACATGTAGTCGGAGATTTAAATCTCCGACTTTTTTGGGTAAATTTATTAAATGAAATATTTTAAATAAAAAAAGCTCTAATATAATTAGAGCTTTTTTTATTGTGCATTGCTGGCTAAAATTCAGGTTGTGGTACTTTTTCAATTTCAAGTAACTTATAGTAAATTCTCCCTTTGATGTGATATTTTTTTAAACGCCTATCATCAGCCCATCTCGAAATCGTTGAGTTATCAACTTTGAAATATCTAGCAGTTTCCTTTTGTGTTAAGTATTCAACTCTTCTGTTTTTCAAATTATAATCATCAATAACTTTTTTGACTCCAATTTCTACAGCATTGCTGACTATTTCACCCAATTTTTTTTCTGATATTACTATCATTGTTGTGTTTTCTTCCATCTCATTTCGCTTTCTTTTTATATTATCAGAAATGAAAAAGTTTAGTTTTTTTTAATAATTTTAAACATCTAGTTTAGATTATTTTTAATGTAAAAAAGTAATAATTCGATTTTTTGAAATCTGGAATTCAACTATTAAATGCAACTTTTAGATTTGATTATTATAGATTTTTTTTTAAAACAGTCTTTACAGAAATTACTAATTGCAATGGTAAATAAGCTACTTAAACACTGTTTTGCTTTTGCAAAATCTGGTAGACCTCATGATGAAATGTACGTTCACATTTTACCTAGATATGTAGAAGAAAACACAACAAAAAACTCAAAGAATCATGAATGTGAATCTCTGAGTCTAGAATAATAGTGCCTCAAAATTAATGGAGAAAAGAGTTGTTTTTTGCCTCAGTTCTTTGTTATAAGTAGTTTTTTATTCCGTTTATAATGTATTTTTATTTCCTTTTTGTAAAACTTCCCACGTTTGTCAGTTGCAATAACTTTTGGTTTTTCTCCATTATTCCAAATTAGTTCAAATGATTTTAGAGAGTCAAATTTGGAATTCAAAATTGAACGATAATTATTTTCTTTAATACTGTAGACAATTCGTTTGTTCTTTAGGATACTTGTGTTTGGGTATTCTCTTTTTAATTAGGATTACAATGAGTGAAATTTGGCTTGGGTAATGTCCATTGGGGAGTATTATCTCTAAAAACAAGGCAACTCGTAACACCATTTACATCCCAAGAACTTAAGTTTTGATTGAAAGCATTTACTTGCCTGAACATACTTCCCATATCAGTCACATTACTCACATTCCAGCTCCCTATATCTTGGTTAAAAGCATCTGCATCCCAGAACATACCAAACATATTAGTCACATTACTCACGTCCCAATTACCTATATCTTGATTGAATACTGTTGTATCACCAAACATACCTCTCATATCAGTCACATTGCTCACATCCCAGCTACCTATATCTTGGTTAAAAGTAGAGTTTACACTAGTATAGTTTCGAAACATACCATTCATATCTATCACATTACCCACATCCCAATTATCAATGTTTTGATTGAATGACTCGGCAGAAATAAACATACCGTTCATATCAGTCGCATTGCTCACATCCCAGCTCCCTATATCTTGGTTAAAAGCATCAGCGTCCCTGAACATAAACTTCATATCAGTCACATTACTCATATCCCAATTACCAATGTTTTGGTTGAAAGAAGAATATCCATAAAACAACTCTCTCGTCTGCACAATTTTCGTTGTTGCAATTCTGCTAACATCCTGGCCATTTAATATCATATCTTTTAACATATTATAACTAACTACTAAATAATAAGTCCCATTTATTACTCCGCCATCTCCATATGACGCCCAATCCCTTGCTTTTACAGTGATGCCATTATCATCTAAATATACTGGGTTATCATCAATTACATCTACTATTCTTGTAATATTTGCTGTATTACCAGCAGTATCACTAACACTATAAATCACATCATAACTACCAATAACTTGGGTGTTTACCGAAGATAAAATTTCAATATTATTAGAAATATCTCCATCTATATTATCTATAGCTGTTGCTCCTAATTCTGCATAATTTTGATTTTGAAATATAGTTTGTGGATTTTCACCTACAAGGGTGATTACTGGAGCTGTGGTGTCTTCAATTACATTTACTATTCTTGTAACATTTGCTGAATTACCAGCAGTATCATTAATACTATAAATTACATCATAACTACCAATAACTTGAGTGTTTACCGAAGATGAAATTTCAATATTATCAGAAATGTCTCCATCTACATTATCAACAGCAGTCGCTCCTAATTCTACATAACTTTGATTTTGAAATATCATTTGTGGGTTTTCTCCTATAAGAGTGATTTCTGGAGCTGTAGTTTCTTGATTGCTATTATTGTCCTCATCACTGGAACAAGCTAAAAAAGCAACCGCAATTAATAAATAAATTAGTTTTTTCATATTTGATTTTTATTTTTAGGTTTTTCCTGAAATTACTTATTAGAGTAGAGCCTGATTGTTTTATTATATACGCTATACGAATATAATAAAACAATCAGCGACCCCTTCATCAAACCGTGCATGAAGTTTTCCCTCACACGGCTTACCGATAGATTTCTTTATTTGCTTTTCATATAAATCTACCCAGCATAGGTATAATTCATAGGCTTAATGAACCACGAATGCTTTCTCTTCATATTTGAACAAACATATAGCGACATTTAAAATCAACTATTTGAAATTTCAGCCAATAGGACTAAGCCAGTACTGATAGTATTGATTCTATATTCGCACATCTAAAGTAGTGTCCCTTTCCTAATTAGAGTTTTGTTGTCTCTAACATCATAGGTACTATGAACACCTCCGACTTCTCTTGCTACAGCTAGTGATTTCGTAATACTTATCTACTAGCTTTTATAGTTGCCACCATTTGTAACAAGAGACCTCCCACAGCCTGCTCCGTTTTTTCGGGGTTACGTAGTTTTCCCCCTATAACCACGCCATCCCTGTGACTACCGTAAATTATTACAACTCATATAGCTATTTATCATTGTAATATAGCAGGGTTCTAGAACGTCGAAACTTTCCCCAATCTACAGATAAGCGTATCGAAGCTACTACGGATTAACACTTGCGTATTACAGCTTGGTTATTTGAACATGCCGGGCTTCAGCGAAATCCTCAAAAATTATCTGTCGGCAGCTCTTCCAAATGAACAGCAAATTATTTAGGTAAGATTTACACCTACTGGAAAACCACAACTTCGTGGCGCACCAACGGATTTGTATATGACCCGTAGCGGGCAAATTAGCGACTACTATTCGGTTGCACACAAGCGAATTTTTAAATTTTTCTTATTATCTTTTTCTCTCAATAAGCCAAATTTAAAAATTTGGAGACCTTGTAAAAGTGCCTGAAACATTGAGTTAAGCGTCAATTTCCTTATTATTTTTATACGTTATTGGCAATAGTTGTTATTCCGCCCAGCTTCTGTAAACTTCTCCAAATTCGTTTAAAAGTTCAGAGCTATTTTCTATTGTTTCTTTATCATTTACTCTTAATCCTTCGAAATATAGTTCAAGTCCTTTTATAAATTTTTTCTCATATGCAACCGCTAATTCTTCATCCACCATTTTTAGTCCATTTAGAGAAACTTTAGAACTCTCATTTAACGCTTTTTTTCGTAATTCATTAGATTTGTTGTAATATGATTTATCAGTAAATAAACCATATCCAGAATTTACATTTTCTCCTTCTACTGCGAAAGCCTCTTGTAAATAGACAATAGAGTTTTTAAATTCATTTGCGTCACTAAATTTTTTCTTTTCTTCCTGTTTTTCGCTATTGTCTAGAAGATAATATGGCCAAGCAAAACCTTTAAGAGTTGAAACAATTTCTCCAAACATTAGCCAATCCCCAAAACTATTTTCTTTCGCATAATCGTAATTATATTTTATTGCAAATCCGCTGCCAATAAATAAATAGATGTATAAGATATATTTTAAGACTTTCATTTTTTTTTATTGATGGTTAACTTGCTGTGTATGGTTAGTTACGTTGGCTAGCAACTAAATTAGTAAAAAAAACGAACCAGAGGAAAATCCGTAGGATTTTCCGAGTACACACATAACAAGCAATTGACTCTACACATTGTTACCAAACGGGTTTTTTTTAGAATTTTTCGGTTTTTGTATTTCCATATAATTCCATTAAATATTCAAATGCTTTTGTTAAACGAAGCCTTAAATTGTCATCATCTAGTGATTTATCTAGCATAAATGAAATATTTTCTTTTTTAGACCAGTTGTCATCTCCTTTAGTAATTAAAATAGCATCTTCACTATTTTTAATTTTGATTTCTAACCAGTAATTATTTTGGTTTTCAACAAACTCAATATTGTTAATTTTATTGAGTGGAATAAAAAAAGCACGACTAAAACCCCAAGGCTTGGTTGTTTCTTGTATATGAGTTCCTGCTAAATAATAATTACCTTTTATTTCTATTACGCTGTCAAAATACTGTACTTGTTTTGTTCCTTCTGATTCAAATTGATGCTCAACGAATTTACTATTTATCCATTCGATAGTTTCTTGCGTTTCAGTTTCTCGCTTAATAGTTACTTGAGAGGTTATATTTAAACTTAATAGGAAAGTAAATAATAGAAGTAAGTTTTTTCTCATCTTTTATTGTTCTTGTAATAGTGTTTTAAAATGCTCAATATCTGTTGAAGTCCAAAAAGTCCCGTAGATGCTTCTATGAAGTGCAACTATTTGAAAATCCATGTCTGTATCTTCGGTCAAGTCTTTGAAAAGACTATCATTTCCCTATAGTTTGTACCAATCAATTTCAAGATTATTTTCTCATAAATATTTAATTGGTAATATAAAAAATCAATGAATCGGAAATCTGTTTTTCGTATTTGACTGGTTTTCTAATAGTTTTAATTTTTTTAACAAATCGTTAGCTTCTTGGATTTTCATGGTTTTCCTTAACTGTTTGGTAAAGTTGTTTTACAAGATTAGTTGCTTTGGTTAAGCGATAAAGTTAATAAATAATAACTGAATAGAAAGTCCGCGAGGACTTTCCTAAATAAGCCAGAACTAAAGCAATTAATTTTGTACGGTGTGTGTGCCCAGCATGGTCATCTTTTTAACTACAGTAATGTAGTTAATTAATCTAGAGGGTGCAAGTTCCTTATGGGCTGGGTTAACCCCTCAATTTTACTCAATACAGGCTCTTTGAACCATTAGTAAGACGCTAGCTTTTTAAGGGCGACCATAGAAGTGGAGTAAGCGAAACTTCAAAAATCTGAACCGACCCTTCGACTAAGCTCAGGATAAACCAAGTAGTAACCTTTTATGAGACATTTTTACACTTATAAGCAAGCACATTATTGGCTTGTCTAAAGGATACAAAATGTGTATCTATATAAATACTTCAGAAAACTAATTAAAGCCTCCTGTCTATCTTCTTAGCGTAGGCTGGAAAGATGTCATTAGCTATAGGGCGGGGAAAGAAAATAACCTAAGAACATTTTAGCGAACAAGCCAGCTTGCCGCCTAGATTACTTAAATTTGAATAGGCTTAAGTTGGTAAAGAGCTACACAATAAAAAAAGAAGTACTCGTCTTAACCAAAAAAACTATCCCTAAAAATCAAGTAATCCCCATAAGTTTGTCGACAAACAATCGGTTCAGTCAATAGGTTCTTCATGTCCGGTTACCGAAAATACAGCATAGGCTTTACCGACAACACGAATGTTTAGTTATTGTGTGCAGTTTTATATATTAAAATAATAATGTAATCCAACTCCAAATGAGATTGAGTTAAAATTATAATTAAGGAAGTCTACTTTACTATATCCTATTTCAATGCTGCATTTTAATTTATCTGATAATTGAGGGTAAGTAAATTCTAAACCACCACCAACTCCATATCCAAAGCTACTTTCAGAATCTTCTATAAAACTTAAACCATAAGATTATATATAATATTTCCATATACCAGCTTGTGCATATATATATGGCTTTAGTAGTAAATTTTCTCCACTCTAGGAAAAATTATAAATATATCTACCATAGTAACTTGAAAATGGACCAAAAATTCCAATAACTGCTTGGGCTGAATGTTGTTCTGTCAAATCAGCTTTAACACTTAGTACTCAAGCTGGAAAATTAGCTTGGAATCCAACTCTTAATCTTGGGTAACTTAAATCTTGTGCTAATAAAAAGCTTGAGCTAAATACAAAAGCAACTAATAAAAAAGTTTTTTTAATCATAATCAAAATTATTTTAAATCTCTATTGGGTTTAATTCCCCGAGGCTTATTTACTTTTACCTACTTCAAAATTTATTGACTTTTCGGTTAATTCCCAACATTATATTTAAGTCAAATTCAGTTGTTCGATTTGACAGCTAATAATCTAAAATTGTATTTCTAAAATATAAGATAAATTTTTGTAGATTATTTACCGTATTCCATATTTTTAATATTTTTTTCAAATTCTGACTAACGTTTTTATAATATTCTGAAAAATCAATTGTTAGTGTTTTCAGTTTTGTTTTTTGCTTTTTTTTCGCTAACCGAGCGTTAGCCTAAAGTAATTATTTCCTTTTCCGTAAAAAGAGGAATTGCTGCAATAACGGTTTTGATACAAAACGTAGTGCATAAAATTAGTAGTTTCGTTTAAGTTGCGAAAATTGTTTAATTATTTCAAAATAATCATCCCAATTATTGGCATTTCGTTTTTATTCGCTCTGTTGCTTTAAAATGCTCAATACTTCTTCAAACCTTTCATCCACGACTTCCATTAATTCTGAATTTTGTTCGAAGTGAAATGAAACCCATCTTATATTAGTTGTTTGAATACTATTATAAAAATAACAAGCTTTTGATTCTTGATTGAATTTGATAAATGGTAGTAATTCAATTGGCTCATTATGGTTTTGATGTACGAAATATAGTTTGTTTTCATCAAGTGGTTTTAATGAAATTACTTCTATTTCGTTGAAAGGTGTTTTATTTCCAACTAATTCCTTTGCCTTAAAATTGAATACTCCATTCTTATAATTTCCAGTCGTTGCACTTATTAATCTACAATCATCAAACGCTCCTTTAATAACTTGTCTTAAACTATTTAATTCATGTTCAAGTAACGTAAGCCGATTGATATTATCCTGCTCGCTCGAAATCCCACCGTGTCCTTTCCAATCATTACGATATTCTCTTACATTTTCTAAAACAGGAATGATTCCTTTGCTTGTTATAAGGTTTAAAAATTCACTACTTGGTTTTCCTAAAAGGTTAAGAATGATGTCTTTTTTATCAGCATCATTAATTAGTGTACGAATCGCTTTAAGAAGGTTTGCTGTCAAATTATTCCAACCTCCAAATGTTGCTTTTTTAATCCAATCCTCGTATTGACCATCATTGTTTATCCATCTGTGACTTTCGGATTTGTAAAATTGCTGGTCTTGATTAAAAGCACTCAATAAGAGCATCGATAAAAATTCGGAAAATGCCTCAAAAAAGTGAAGTAAATAATCAACTTTACTTTTATTTTCTGATATTGCTATGTATTTCCAAAGAATAGAGGAAATCGGAAATGGCAAACTGTCTAACCATTTTTCAATACTATTATCTTCTTCGTATTTAACAATATTTTTATTTATTTCTTGTGCTTGGCTCGGACGTTTCCAAAGTTGATTTTGATATTCAGAAATTTCCAAAAGCAAATTCTCAATCTTATTGTTTACTTCAATTAAACTAATTTGTTCTTGATAATTTGGAATGAACAATGGTGCATCTTCTAATGATGATAGTGTAATATTTTCTATTGTAGTTCCGACTTTTCTGCTTTCTCTTGTAAGTTTACCTAAAGACGTATTGAGATATTTTGCTAAATAAGTTGGACTAACTTGATTTTCTAAAATTACTTGAATATAATTATGTGGCTTGATATTAAAATTGCTTGGGTTTTCGACAACATCGCTATTTCCAATGCGAGGTAAGTAAATTATGTTGTTTGAATGCTCCATTTCCTCGGGACTTACATTCTTAATTGTTCTGAAATCAGCAATATTTTTAAAGATAGTTGGCTTTGAACCTGTTCTTCTTCCTATTTTAAATACATCCTCGTCTTTTTCAAATGCTTTATATGATGTAAAATTCTCTAATGCGATAAAACTACCCAAAGAAGTTGTTTTTCCTTCTTTTTTTTTGTTGAAATTATCAGCAATATTATTATTAGTACTAACGCTTGAAGATAATTGAGCTATAAAAGTTTTTTGCGTAGCTAATTTGGATACAATTACAAGATATGATGGTATTGAAGTTGTTGGTGAATGACTGCCTTCTGGAATATAAAATAAAGCATTTACAAATAGACCGCTATCTTTCAAGGATTTTTCGATTTTTTTATCAAATACAAATTTTCCTGGCATTAAGAAAATCAGTTTTCCGTTTTTCGTAATATGTTTTGAAGACTCAATTAATAAATCCGTAGAATAGTCTTTTGAGACTGATTCACGAGTTTTAGCTCGCATTGCAAAAGGCGGAAATGAAACCACCAAATCCGATTTTTCCGTTTCTTGTGTTATTAGTTCAAGCGGTTCGCCTAACAATATTTTTGATTCGTCAATTTTGAATCCTTGAACAATAAGGTTTTTTTCTTGCGGATTAATGCAAAAACCTTTAAAATCTTTTTGGACATTATTAACAAGAAACGAGTTTCTGTTTATCCAAGGGTCTAAAATCTTTTTTGACCTCACATTTTCAGTTAAGTAATTAATGAAGTCATTTATCCAATTTGGTATATGAATTATTGGCGAGATTGCAATTTGGGTAAGCTCTTTGTTTGCTAATATTTTTTTTAAATGTTCTATTCCAAATTCTAAGCCCATTCTTTCAAGACTTGATATATCTGAAAATCTGCTAAAATTCAATTCCCCCGTATTTCTTGAGCTATATAGACTTTTAGTTATCAAATCCTTTATTTCTCTCATAGTTCTAGTGTTTTTTAAAAAAGGATGCTAACATTTATGTGGTCGAGTAGACTAAGGGATTTCACCCCAAGCCTTTCACAGAACCGTGCTTAAAAGTCTCCCCTCACAGAGCCTGCCCCGTTTTTTCGGGGGACACCTCATCGATGGCTCACTTAAGTTTATCCTGAGCTTGACGAAATTTCAACTCCTTTATTCAAACTTCTAATCTCTAGGACTAGATTCTCCTAAACGCTCAGCACCATTGCTCCTTACAACAGCACCTTTTGGTGGTTTAAGACCATAAGCTATACGGGGAACCTGATGGACCTACCATCATCTTAATTACAGCATTCAACCATTTTATTTATTGCCTTGGCTGATTCTTGGCACAACATAAAAGGTAGCGGCTTAAAACACATAAATTTTTGGCTTATCACTATTCTTCATTGATAGTCACTTACTTTGGTCTTAGCACTTACCAAGCCATTTTTATATATAGTCTTCTGCGTTGTTGTCTATGGAACGACGTTAAACTCTATACCACTGTAAGAAAATGCTATTGCTCCATTTGCAAATCCTCCATAATAGGTTAAAGAATAAGTTCCAGCAGGTAACCATAAAGGAAATGGAGACATGTTGTAGTTTAGCGTACTAACATTAACATAAGCAACTAAATGCCCGTCAATTCTAGCCCATGGTTGGAGTCTTGATGCGTTTGAACTAGGGATTGCACCTATAGTGGCTGAAGTAATCTTCCAAACTTTGCCTTCTGGTACAATGATAGTTTCATTACCATAAGTACTTCCACTAAGTGGATAATTTTCTTTAATCACTCTATTGAATTCTAAATTACCTTGAGCAGAAGCCGAAGAAAAGGAAAGAAATATAATAGCAAGAATAAAAATAGTTTTTTTCATTTGTTTAAATTTTAAATTAGAAACCATCGGATAAATATGACATTGTTTTACTTTTTTTACGTGACCCAGAATTTTCAGAATACAAAGCATAAGGCACACTCAATAACTGTGTTGTGCCAGTAATTGTATAGGACGAACCACCTGTTGGGTCGGTTTCAGTTTTAATAAAAAAAGGGCCGTTTGCCCAGTCAATAGTACTGAAATCCCCAATTAGTATGGTTCCTGCCCCAATCTTTAAACTTACTAAACCATTGGCATTAGAAATAGGTACTTGTGTTTCTACATACACCGCTGTGCCAGATGAAGAGCCTTGTAAAATAGAAATTTGCATGCCAACGGCAGTTGAACTTACGAGATTATTACTAGCGTCTCTTACAACGGCTTGGTAACTCATTTTTTCGGGTGATTGTGCACTTGATTGCTGGGGCAGGAAAACACTTGCAGTCATTAGTATTGCAGCACATATTGTAATTAAATTTTTCATGATTTTTAGTTTTTAATTATTTTAAATGATTGAACTTTTTGATTTTCTTGATTTACAACATTTATGAAGTAAATAGCAGTTGGCAAACTTGTCATTTCAATATTCGTTTGCTGAGCTACTATTTGTCCGTTGTTTAACAATCTACCCTGGATATCATAAAGCTGATATGACAATTTTTCGTTTTTGTAATCACTTATTTGTAGGGTTAAATTATTTAATGTAGGGTTTGGAAATGCCTTAAGGGAAATATTCAGTTCTGTTTCTTTAATACTGAGTGTAAATATTTCGAAGGCTTGTTGTACACCTTGGCTTACTGTACCGGAAGCATTCGTATTTGCAGTATAAACTACTTGTCCTACGCTGAAAGCAGCAGTTCCTCCGCTGCCCGAAGCATCACCGCCTGAGGCAGTAGTTGCTTGTTGTGCCTGTACTGTCATGCCAATACCTAACAACAAAACACTTAACTTGATTTTTATATGTTTCATTTTTGCATTGTTTTTAATAGTTAATACTTATTGTTATTTATCATCTCGGCTTTTCCAATAAATGCTAACATTTTTGTGTATAGTTAGTTACTGTGTTAAGCACTAAAGTTACTAAATAATTCACAGATAGAAATTCTAGCGGTTCCGACGCTTCGGGATTCGTAACTAGGCAAGAAGCAAGCATTAAATTATGTACGGTTTAAGTTTGATTTCTAATAAAATACTTAGTTTTAGTTATTAATCAGAAAGAACAAAGGAGAGAATTAAGGTTTCAATATACGGTGAAGTTTCAAACTTCGACAATCAAAAAGCCTTGGAAATAATCCTTTCTCTTTTACTACTAAAACCACGTTCAGTTCCATAACGCTTTAGGTCTTTATTTTAAGTTGTTATGATACCAGTAGCTAGTTCTTTTATAAATCAATTCTTGTAAATAAATATAAAGAAACTTATGGAGTTGACATCAGTAAAGATGTCTTTGATTTTCACGGTACTACTACAGGTCTTAATCAATACAAAAATGATGAAATAGGTTTTAAGAAGTTTCTTAAAAGTTATAAGCTTATTGTAATGTCATAGTTTTTTATGCCTTCTTGATTAGTGGCTGAAAACAAAATTCATGAAAAAGAAATGATTTTATGTATTAAGCACAGCGTGTTTGTATAACAAAAGCAGCAGCATAAAAACGCTTATTTTTCGGTTAAACTTTTACGTTTATAAAAGTACACAAAACTCTCTTTTCATCACAAAATCTCGCAATTTTTGCTATGTGCTATTGTGCAACGTTTTACTCCACTTACCCAATTAAGATTATTATTATAACAGTTATTATATTTAATAAAATATGAGCAAATTTTGCTCCTTGCGAAGTACCATGTAATTCTTGTGGCAATTCTGAATAAAAAATATAATTAATTATCCATCCTATAAAAAACCAACCTATTACAACAGCTATGAGCAATTTACTTAGTTGTTGTACTGGGTTCTAACGTTCTAATGTTCCTAGATAATTAGTTTATGATATTTGTGAAGACAGAATTAATTTTCAAACTCTTATTGAATCTAACGTACATTTCAAATTCAAAAGCTCTGCTTTTATTCCAACTCTTTTTCTTAATTGTATTAGCCATTTTTAAACTTACTGTAACAGAACCATCATAATCAAGATTTGTTTTAATTGTATTGGTGAAAATGTTTGATTGGGGATATGGATATGTTTCTGCATATTTTTGATGTTCGGCAATTGCTTCATATTTGTCTACATTAAATTTGTTGTAAAACCTTGTAAATTCTGGCGAAAATAAATTATCCAATTTAGCAAAGTCATTATTACCCAAAGCTTTTAAATATTGTCTTATAATTGCAACAGCTTGTTCCTTGTAATTGACATTTTCTTGGTTTATTGGTTTTTCTACGATATTATTTATTTTAAAGAAATCAAAATTTACTGTATTCAATGCAAAATTTAAATCGGCTTCCTCAAAACCCATTGTAGTTATTCCGACAACTTCTCCGTCATTGTTGAATAATGCACCGCCACTACTACCGTGAGTTATTTGAGCTGTTGTCTGAATATAGTTTTCACGATAACCAGAAATTATACTTTTTGAAAGTGTTTGTGTCAAGCCTCTTGGATTACCAATTGCGAAACAATCTTCTCCAATTTTAGGGTTTGATTTTGCAAACTTAACAGGTTTGAAATTATTGGATGCACTATTGGAAATTTTAAACACAACATAATCAGATTCTCTACTGTAGTTGACGATTTCAGAAATCATATATCGTTTTCCTGTATTTGTATAAATAATTGCATTTTCTGCATCTGCCAAAACGTGATAATTTGAAACACCTAACC
>Ga0307939_1001347_pt1 | contig 12700 bp, 13 predicted proteins | sample OrgLakmetagen122_FD_201844 | JGI IMG/M metagenome (GOLD analysis project Ga0307939, IMG submission 201844) | Saline water microbial communities from Organic Lake, Antarctica - #122 | ecosystem: Environmental > Aquatic > Non-marine Saline and Alkaline > Saline | place: Antarctica: Organic Lake... | reverse complement strand
GCTTTGTCATTCCGAACCTGCTGACCTGGCAAGGCTCCGCCGTGACGCTGGATGTGAAGGGGGAATGTTTTGAGGCCACGGCCCGGCACCGCGCAGCCCAAGGCGACAAGGTCTACCGCTTCGCCCCCACCGATTGGGAGGGCATGCGCACGCACCGCTACAATCCGCTGCTGCGCATCGCCGAGCTGAAAGACCCCGCGCGTCAGCAGATGGAATTGCAGCTCCTGGCGACGCTCTTCCTGCAAAGCGACAACGACCGGGTGCAGGGGCTCCTCAAGGGTGGGATCGATCTCTTCGTGGCGGCAGGGCTTTTGGCCTTCCAGCGCAAGCGCCCGACCCTGGGCGAGATCTACCGCATCGCCGCCTCGGGCGGGAACAAGCAGAAGGAATATTTCGCGCGGGGCCATGAGGTGGATAACAGGGCCGCCAAGCTGATCTTCACGCGGCTGGCCTCGACCAACAACGACACGCTGACGTCTTACGTCTCGCTTCTGATGACCTCGGGGCTGGATCAATGGCAGAACCCGGCGATCGATGAGGCCACGGCCGTGTCGGATTTTGATTTCCGGACGATCCGCAAGAAGCCCTTTTCTGTCTACCTCGTCGTCCAGCCGCTGATGGTGAAGCCGCTCGCGCCGCTGATCCGGCTGTTCTTCTCTGATCTGCTCTCCGCGATGCAAGAAAAGGACCCCGGGCCCGACGAGCCCTGGCCCGTGATGATCATGCTCGACGAGTTCAACCGTCTCGGCAAGATGCCGATTGTGGTCGAGAGCATCGAGACCCTGCGCACCTATCGTGGCCATTTGGCCGTGGTGACGCAAACCATTCCTGCCCTCGATGAAATCTACGGCGAGAACACCCGCCGCGCTCTGCAGGGCAACGCGGGCGTAAAGCTTTACCTGACACCGTCAGACGAGAAGACGGTCGAGGAGCTGAGCAAGGCGGTCGGCAAGACCACGAAGACCGTGATTACGCGGTCGCAGTCGATCGGGAAAAACCCCTTCGAGGGCCGCAGCCAATCCACACGGACCGAAGAAAGCTCTTTGCTCCCTGAAGACGAGGCGCGCCGCCTGCCGCTCGACGAGATCGTCATGGTCATCGACGCGCAAATGCCTGTCCGAGCAAAGCGGATCCAATATTTTGATGATCGGCTGTTCAAGGCGATCCATGCGGCACAGACGGGCGAGCTGCCGTTTCCGGAGCCGGGGAGCGGGGGACCGCAGGGCAATCTGCCGTTGAGTGTGCGCGCCATGCCGATGACACCTCCGCCGAGTGGACGACGTGGATCTGAAACTGACGCGGTTGTTGAGAGCGCAAGCCAAGTTGCCGACAGCGGTCAACCGTCAGGGCAAACCGACGCCGTCTTAAAGAAGACTGCGCCTGTCGTTCAAGCCGTCATCGCCGAGGAGAAGCGCCAGGTGGAGATGGATTTTGGGAGCCAGATCGCGGCCGCCGAGGCAGCCGGCGTCTTGGATGAGGCGCAGATGCGCTCCGCTGTTGATGGCTTGGACGACATGGAAGCGATGCTGCGGGAGGACGGGGGTGAAAAGCGGGTTGCTCGATAGGGTGGCGAGGATGGCGACCTGCGCGTAGCTTCTGTAATGCTGACTGTCACAAACGATGCTTTTTTTTGACCCCGAAAAAGGGGCTGGTTTGCATGACCGTTTGATCTTTCGCTCGGAACGTCGTGGGGAGGGACCAGCCATTTCCACCTTGTTCAGGTTATGCCCCCAGACGGCGCAGCCGCTTGTCGATCTGGGCAGGAGGCAGGAAGACCGCCTCATCCGCCCGCCAGATTTGCAGTGCGGAAACAAGAAGCTCGACCTCGCAGACTTCGGCGGCGTGCAGTTCGTCGATGATCCACAGGACGCCATGAACGCGCACGTCGCGGGCGGTGGCCACTTTGCGCAGAAGATTGTCGCCAGTCAGAAGAATGCCGTTTTCATGACAGGTTGTCGTGACCAGAGCAAAGCAGTCATGGGCTGACAGGCGGCTGTGTTCACGTTTCAGCGCGACAACCCGCGCGACTTCCTCTGCAGGCAGATCATAGGTGGTAAGGCCACCATCTTCGAGCATCCGCCATTCCTGCGCTGTGAAATCGAGAAGCTCCTCTTCACGGATGGGCAGAGGCACAATGAAGCGATAGGGCAGCCGCAGCAGGACATGCAGTAGCTCCCCCTTCTTCAAGTCGATCAGGCAGGACGCATCATTGACGACGACATAGGTCACTGTTCACGAGGCCCCCTGATGTCGCGTTCGACAACGCTCAAGGGGAGCCCGAGCATCTGCGCCGCCCGCACGGGTGAAATCATTTCCTCGCCGAGCGCACGCCAGACGAGGCGCTCAAAACGCTGCGGCTTCTCGAAGGCCGCGAAGCCCTCGCCGGGACCGATAGGCTCAGGCTCTTCGCGCCGCCAGCTTCTCGCATAGGTCTTGAACGCATATTCCACAGCGCTCTTCGACAGAATGCCCACCTGGCCGAGGCGGACGAGCATCGCTGCGGCAGAAACGCCATAGGTGCGTTTGAGCCGCATGATCTCGATCCAGGTCATGCCGTGCCGGTTCCGGCCAGCTTCCTCTTCCAGATGCTCACGCGGAATGAGGAACGCGCCCGCGAAGCGGTGCATGGAGGCTTCCTTCTTCAGCGCAGCATTGCCGGTTTCGATGATGATCCGGTGCGCGAGCTCATGGGCTAGGTTGAAGCGCTTGCGTTCGACATTGGTGTGCCGCGAGACGACGATCACCTCAGTCGGTGCGCCCTCCGCCCGTTCGACGTGACAGGCCAGCCCGTTGATGCGTTCCGGGAGGTCGGCCTCGATAACCTTGAGCCCCTTGTCTTCGAGCAGGGCGGTCATACTCGGGATCGGGTCAATCCCAAGCTGCCACTCGCGCCGCACTTCCCGCGCCTTGGCGTCGATGGCCTCTTCATCGGCCACCATGTCCACGCGCAGTGCGGCGAAGGGGTCTTCGGCGGGTTGCAGATCGAGGATGTCCTCGATGGCGAAGTAGTCTTCGAGCTTCTCGATGACGATGGATTCCGCCATCGCGCGATCCTGCGCCGAGGCGGTCGAATTCTTTCGCCACTCGACGCTTTCCAGGACTTCGACCTGACCGCCGAGCAGGAAGTCCAGCGACACGCCGAGCGCCTTGCCGAGGCCGACCAGTACCGATGAGGACGGCATCATCTTGTCTGCTTCGTATTTGCTGATGGCTTGCGCCGACACGCTTGGGGTTGCGCGCTCCGCGAGCGCTTGCATGGATAGACCCGCCCGCTTGCGGGCAAGTCGCAGTCTTTGTCCGAACATGATCCTCTCCCGGCGGTTATTGTTTTGGTTGATAAGCGCCATTTATTGCTATATATATAAACACAAGGTTGCCGAATCGTCAACCGAAATCGACACATGAGGCTTAAAATGTCTAATAAAAATCAGCATGTTGTGCCGCATGATAGTGGTTGGGCAGTGAAGGGGGCGGGCAACTCCCGCGCGTCTTCCATCCACGGCACGCAGCGCGAGGCCATCTCGGCCGCGCGGGAATCCGCCATTCGTCAGGGTAGCGAGATGCTGATCCACGGCGAGAACGGTCGCATCCGCGAGCGCAACACCTATGGCAAGGATCCGTATCCGCCGAAAGGCTGAGGGGCATAAGCGGAATGGATGTCAGGATGAACAGCGGTGGGAACAAAGGGCAGATACGTCGCATCCTCTCCATCGACGGGGGTGGGATCAAGGGCACGATGCCGGCTGCTTTCCTAGCGGGGCTCGAGGAAGAGCTGGGCCAGCCCATCGGGCGATATTTTGATCTCATCGCAGGCACATCGACGGGTGGCATTATCGCGCTTGGCCTCGGTCTCGGCCGCACGGCAAAGGAACTGCTCGATCTTTACGAGCGTCGCGGGCCTGTAATCTTCGGCCAGGACAAGGCGGATGATGAGTCCCCGGGGTGGATGCAGCAGGCCTGGCGCACCATCACCTCTACGGGGCGGCACGCTGTCGGTCCAAAGCATGATGCGGCAATTCTTGCCCGTGAGCTCAAGGCGGTCCTGAACGACGATTTGATCGGGCAATCACAGACCCGGTTGGTGATCCCGGCGTGGGATGCCGATCTCCGCAGCCCCTACATATACAAGACCGCGCATCACGCGCGCCTACAAACCGATTATCGCAAGACAGCGCTGGATGCCGCTATGGCAACGGCAGCGGCACCTACGTATTTCAAGCGACATCGCACTGCTGATGATATCGGCCTGACCGATGGCGGGACATGGGCCAACAATCCCACAGCCATTGCTGTTGTCGAAGCCATTACTCTTCTGGGGTGGCATCCGTCAGACCTGCGCATCCTGAGCCTGGGGTGTCTGGATGAGGTCTACATGCTGCCCGAAAGTCCAGGGTTTGCCGGGCTCGGCCTCAAAGTCCTCAACCTTTACGCGGATGGGCAATCACATGGCGCCCTCGGCATGGCAAAGCTTCTGACGGGACACCCTTACGATGGGGATCGCATCTACCGCATTTCGCCGTCTGTCCCGAGCGGGTTTTTTACCTTGGATGACACCACGAAGATCGGCCGCCTCAAGGGCCTTGGCATGTCAGAAGCCCGAAAAGCAAAGCCCCACCTGACCCCGATCTTTTTCACCCAGCCTGCCGACGCCTTTGTGCCGGTCTATCAACTCAAGGAGAAAGCGGCATGAATCAGATGTTGCGACAGCCGCTGACCAACAGTGATATTCGGCGGCGCACGCAGATATTCACCATCCTGGACGAGATAGGCGAGGATCTGGACCTCACCGAAACCCAGTTTGACCGAGCGCGCCAAAGCTATGGTGCCGTCGGAGACTGGTTGTCCGGATCGACTGACCCGCTACTCGTCAGTGTTCTGGTCTATCTTCAAGGGTCTAGTGCGCTTGGAACGGCCGTGAAGCCAATCGGGAGGCGAGAATTCGATGTCGATCTCATCTGCTTTTGTGCGGGTATCGCGTCTGGCATCTCCCCGGCGGTCCTGAAGGCGGCAGTTGGTAACCGGCTTAAGGAGCACGCCACCTATGTGCGCCTTCTCGAAGAAAAGAAGCGCTGCTGGCGCCTCAACTATGCGGGCGACTTCCACCTCGACCTGTCTCCGACGATCGCAAACCCGGTCTGCGTCAACCGGGGCGAACTGGTGCCTGACCGGGCTCTGAAGGAATGGCATCCGACAAACCCGCGGGCCTACAAGACCCTGTTCGATGAGCGCGCCGCACTCCGACCTACCTTTGTGGGCAAGTTCATAGCCATGCAGCGGGACGAGGCGACGGTGGAGCCGTTCCCTGTCCGAGAAGCGGTGAAGGGCATCCTGCGCCGCATCGTGCAATTGCTCAAACGGCACCGGGACGTTTTTTACGAGAACAACACGCAAGACGTCGCCCCGATTTCCGTCATCATCACCACCCTTGCGATGCAGTCCTATGCCTATTGCGTGCGCAAGCACGTCTTTCAGGACGAAATGGATCTGCTGGTCGAAACGATCCGGATGATGCCGCACTTCATCGACCGCCCCATTCTGGACGGAAGGCGGGGCTATGCCATCCTGAACGAGACAACCGACGGGGAAAATTTCGCGGACAATTGGAACAAGGATGAACGCCGGGCACCAGCGTTCTATGCGTGGCACGCGCAAGCTCTGTCCGACTTTGAAGCTCTTCGCGATGTTGTTGGTCAGGACCGTCTGTCCTTGAACATGGAGCGTTCGTTCGGCTCCGGTGTCACCGGACGGGTTCTCGGCAACCGCGTTAATGCGGTGTCAGATGGCCGCAAATCGGGTTTGCTCTCTGTCGCACCCCTAATCGGGCTGACGACATCTAAGGTCGCAGCATCAACGACTGTGCCCGCAAATACGTTCTTCGGTGATTGATGATAGGACGAGGCGGGCAATACGACCTGACCCTGTCGCAGCAGCTGCTGTTCCTGAAGGCAAGCCCAGCTATCAGAGGTGTGGGGCAGGTCCGCGCAAACAAATTGACATGGCAAGAGCCTATACAACCGACTGCCTTGGCGCGCTCCTATCTTGCCACCATCACGTTTCAGCCGGGCCAAACACCTGATGTTCAAATAGACGACCCGGATCTGGAGTTGCTGGCGGCAGGGCGTCCTTTGCCTCACGTCTACAGAGATCCGCTGCGCCTTTGTCTTTATCTTCCGGGAGCCAGGGAATGGGACGCGCGGAAGCGGATCGACCAAACCATCATTCCGTGGACTTACCTTTGGCTCTATTATTTCGAAGATTGGCTTTGGTCAGACGACTGGAAAGGTGAAGGGCAACACCCCGGCGAAGAGCCTGAGCCAGTTGGCAATCGGGCGATGCGCAGGGTCGTGGCACGGTGCTAAAATCGTCGATTCCGCCTGTCGCAGAAACGGTTGTTTTTGGCAACATGCCTTGCGTCGCGGCGGATCAAGCGGCTAGCAATGACAAAAACCTCCGGCGAAACTTTGCGGATTTGGCAAGTTTTTGGCACCGAGCTGTTCACCGCCTGCCCAGTCTTCCTAGCCTTGAAAGCTGTGCAAGCATTCGGGCACCTGTTCCGGTTGCGTCGCTGGGACGGGCCGCAGTTGGCCCTCCAGCTGAATTTGGCCGGCTCGGCAAGGCTTGCACGCCGAAGAATTGTCGCGCTCGAAGGGCTGCATATTCAGCCCCAGTTGCGCCACCGATCGCATAGCGATTGTAAACCTGTTGGCTACCTGCAAGCCCTCTGGCGAAGGCATAGCTTCCCCCGAACCCGGCCGAGAGTGCCGGCATCATGATGTTTCCAGAAATTGCCCGAACCAAGAAGGGCGTTGCTATGATGAAACCCTTTGCCATCAGCACCATCATGAAGAATGGAATGAGTGCGCCGATGTTTGATGCTCCTTCCGGGTCCCCTAGTTCGGCGAGAAGCGCCCGAGAGACCCCCGTGATCGTCGCAAACACACCGGCAACGACGATAGGATACATTGCGAACGAAATGAGCGCTGACAGCCAGCGCGCGAAATAATCCTTGGTCACTTCGAACAGGGTAAGGAAGATCATGACCGGCGCAATGCCAATTAGAAGAGCGATCATGAGCCGGGACGCCACAACAATGAACGCCGCCAACCCGCCAAGGATCGAGAGCAGCAGAACCCCGAGTGTGTCCAACAAGGCACCTGCCATCCAGTTCAGCTCAGACCCTGCTGCATTCAGATAGTCCCCGAGCGCTGCGATCAGATCGTCGAATTCCTCTGCAAAGGTACCGGACGGACCTGGTGAACCGCCGCCGACAGAAGCCACAAGGGCCCCGGCAATGCTGTCGATTCCATTCAGTATCGCTGAGGCGAGCGCGTTGAATTGGACCCAATTGGCTGCGAAGATCCCTATCAGCCCCACCTTTACTGCCAGCCAAAAGGCAGTTCGCCCGTCCATGGCGCGATACTGGTAGATCATGTTGATGAAGACCAGAATGACAACCAGTGTTGTGCCCAGAACCAGCAACGTGCCCACCGTTGCTGCGACCGCGCCAAACTGAGTTTCGGCAGCGGTGTCTAGATAGCCTTCAGCCGTTTCCACGAAGTAGGTGACGACACTCATGGACTACTGCCAGTTTCCAGCGGCTTCGCAGATTGGCTTGGCGGCGCGGCGCAGTTCATTTGCCTGCCGTCGGTGTTGGGACGTTGCCTCGATGACATCCCAGTATTCAGATGAGGCGAAGCGCTCGACGTAGACGCGTTCGGCTGCCTCCCAAGAGGGATACCGTGTCGGACAATCGCAGCTTTCCGCATCAACGATGCGTTGCATGCTCTGCGCTCGATAGATTTGTTGGATCAAGAGGCGCTTGTGAGACTCGCGTACATCGATGTCTTGCATCCACTGTGGCTCTGGAGGCTGGTCAGGGCAGACATCAGGCTGATTGTCGAGCGTTGGGATCAGGTTCCGCTCGGCCACGCCAGCGGTTGCGCCAAGAACTACGAGCAGGCCTCCAATTGCAACGGCTCGCATCATTGTGATGCCGCCTTCGACCTGACAGCCTCACGTTTCAAGAATGTGGTGTAGCCGTAGTCACCGGCCTCGGCGGTAATGACATCCCACCCCTCAGCGCCGCGCTCATTTAGGATCCTTCGCATCTCGCCGTAGTCCTTTTGCTTTTTCACTTGGAAGAACAGAATGTCATACTCAAAGGTTTTCATGGGGGGCTCCGATTTGATCTGCACCGGGTAGGTAGAATTCGGTGATGCCGCGTTTGCCGTCATGGCGGCCGGCCTGGATGATCACATCGATGGAGTTCTCGATGTATTGGATCATGTCGGCATAGGTCATCGGGATCTCGGTCTTGAGCGCTGCAATCGCGAGCCGCTGCACGGCCAGTTGCGGGGTTTCTGCGTGCAGCGTGGTCATCGAGCCTCCATGGCCCGTGTTGATCGCCTCAAGGAAGGTCATGGCCTCCTTACCTCGGACCTCACCAAGGATGATCCGGTCGGGGCGCATGCGGAGCGTGGCAGTGAGAAGCACATCGGCGGTCTGGAATTCCGCGTCACGATTGGCGATGAGGGTCACGGCATTCGGCTGGGTTGGCAGAAGCTCGGCGGCTTCTTCAATGGTGACGATGCGTTCCTCGGCCGGTACGTGAGAGAGGATCTTGCGCGCGGCCACAGTCTTGCCAGTGGAGGTGCCGCCCGAGACGATCATGTTGAGCTTGTTCTCGACGCAGAAGGCCAGCGCATCATCGATCAAACCCGCGGCCACCACGGCGCGCAAGGCGCGTTTCTTTTCCACGCGCAAGTCTTCGAGCTTGCGTTCCTTGCCGTAGAGAAAATCGAGCGCAATGCCCTCGAGTGGCAGGCTCGAGAAGAACCGCAGGCTGATCGACATGGCCGAGAGCACGGCGGGCGGGGTGATGACCTGTGCGCGGATCGGGCGCCCCTTATAGGTGATCGAGACCGAGACGATGGGGCGGTCCTTGCTCATCGTGGTATTGGCGGAGGACGCGATCTGGTTGCCAAGGTCCCTGACCTGAACGCCCGTTAGCCTCTGGTCCAGCGCACGCATGAAATGATCGCCCTGGAATTCACCCCAGCAAGTGCCATCGGGGTTGATGCAGATCTCGATGACATCGTCGCGGGCGGCGGCCTCGATCTGGTCAAGCGATGTCTCAAGATAGCTCAGTGACATGGGCTCAGAATATCTCCAGATCGCGGTCGACCATGACCGTGACGCGCGCGCCCTGGTCGACATAGATGACGGGGCCGATTGAGAGATAGTCGCCGATGACGCTGTCCGTCGCATCTGCCAGATCATCGCCAACGTCTTCGAGAACGTCGGCGGCAGTTTCATCCTGGACCTCGGAGGCGGCGGCACCAGGTGCCGCGGAAATCAGTGAGATCAGGGCGGCCGACCCGAAACGCTCGGCAAAGCGTGTGTCCACAAAGCCGGTGACACCGGAGCGGCCCAATTCATCGCCCCCGAAAGAGCTGATCTGGACGGTCTGGTTGTCGGGCAAGATGATCCGGTCCCAGGCGATGGTCACGCGGCGTTGCGCAATATCGATACCGGCGCGATAGCGCCCGATGAGACGGGACCCGCGAGGGATCAAAAGGCGCGCACCATCGACGCTGTAGACATCCTCGGAGACCACGGCCCGGGTCTGGCCGGGCAGCGAGCTGTCGAGGGCGGTTTCCATGACCGCCTGGATCATGGTGCCCTGGATAATCGTGTTGGAGGGATTGGCGATCACCTCGGCCTGCGTCACGGTGGAGGGCAGAGCACCGTTCAGAACAAAATCCGTAACCTCGCCGAAGGTGCGTTCGGTCAGAGCCGTTTCATTCGCACCGGAGGCACCGCCAAAGGCGACGGTGGGCGAGGCAATGCGCCGCTCCTGGAAGGCGCGTTCCTCCGCGGCGCGGCGCTCCAGCTCGGCCATGCGCCGGGCTTCTTCCTCGCGGCGCAATCGCTCTTGCTCGCGTGCGCGCAATTCGTCTTCCGAGGGCCCGGCTGGGGCGGGTTGCGGGCGATTGGCTTCGAGTTGGACCAGCTCCAGATCCATGCGCAATTGCTCGAGGCTGCGATCTCTAGCCGTCAATTCGTCCTGAAAGCGTTGCTGTGCGGCTTCCGAGGCGGCCTGCAGTGCTGCGATCTGAGCGGTCAGCGCGTCGATCGCCTCTGCGGCGGCCGTGTCTTCCTCGACCACGGGTTCAGAGGCGTTGCGCAATTCTTCGATCTGGGCCTGCAGGGCGGTGATCTGCGCCAGAAGCTCGGCATTGGGCTCGACCGGATCGGGTGCGACGAACACCACCTCGGGCTCGGGCGGGGGCAAGGTCTCGATGGCGCCAAAGCCGTCGCCCTCGTTTTGGAAGACATCCGGGGTTGCCGTCGGCAGGGCTTCCTCTTCCTCGGGTTGTGAGAGGAGATAGAGGAGTGCTCCGCCCGCGCCGATGACAAGGACCACGACCAGGGCGAGAAGGGGTGACCGGCGCTGCGCTGCAGTGGGCGCGCGGGCCCCGCCTTTCTCAAGGGCGGCGAGGCGTTTTTCGAGCTCAGTATTCTCGGTCTCGCTCATGAGGCAACCTCCGCGGGCGGGGTCGCCTCAATACAGACCACCTCTTCGCCCAGTCGCAGGACCCATTGGCGGTTCACGCCGGTGACGCGGATCACGCCATCTTCGGGGGTTTGCGTGTTGACCGTGCGTTCACGGCCGCCCGCGTAGCGGAAGATCGCTGGCACAGGCGCGTTTCTTGGAAACGCGAAATAGGTGAAGGTCCCGTCATCCCAGACGCGAGTCGGGGTGAAGTCGGTCCGCGCGCTGGCGCCGTAATTGTAGTTCGGGGCTTGCGCCGCGATGGCGCGGGTCGGCCGCGCAGCGTCGTCCGGATAGCGGAACTGCACCACATAGAAGGTCGGGCTGGGGGTTTCCTGGACGTTGAAATAGTAGCTGCGCCGATTGGTGTAGACCGTCACGTTGGTGTGAACGCCGCGCGCGACGGGTTTGATCGCGAATGCCTGCCCACCCGGGACGCCATCGATCTCGAAGCCTTCGGTATCGCCCGCGATGATCGAACGGATGCTCTCGCCCTCACCGAATTCAACCGTCGTCACATGGGTCAGCGAGACGCTGAGGCGGTAGACTTGGCCCTCTTGGTAGGTGGCCAGCCGCACACGACTGTCATGCGGACCGCCACGCGGAATGGCTTCGGCCGCAGCAAAGCTTGGCAGCAGGGTAAGCCCGAGTACAAACAATCTGAGAAAATGCAAATTAATTCTCCAATCTGTCGGAGCGGATGGAATATTCGCGCACGGTGAACCCGAACGGATTGGTCCAGACCTCGTCGATGGAGCGGCGGGTCTCGGGGCGGAACTCGAAGAGCAGCGTGGCGGTGAAGAGGCCGGTCTGGGTGCCGTTGATCGAAGTCAGACGCTTGCGCAGCCGCACCGTGGCGCGGTCAGTGCCGATCCGGTTGATGCTGAGGATTTCCACATCGAGCCGGGCATTGGGGCCATAGACCGTCGGCGGGTAATTCTCGTTGGCGCTGTTCCAGATCTGGCGCAGCCCGCTCTCGGCGGCCCCGTCCGAGCGGCGCAGAACGCTTCGGATGCGCAGATCGTTGTCGAGCTGGTTGTAGACCTCGCGGTCGGTCACGTAGCGAAAGACCTCCGCCTCGATGATGGCCTGGTTGGCAGTCACTGACGTCGCACCCACCGAAGCCTCGGGGAGCGCAAAGCCGGTGGCGGGATCATAGGGGACGACCACGGGCGGGGGATCGACATCGAGGATTGCGACAGCCGCAGCACTCAGACAGCCGATGATGCCGAAGACAAGGCCTGCGAGGCCAAGGCGTTGCCAGAGCCGTTCGCGGCGCAGCGCACCGTAGACCAGTTCTTCCTCGATGATTTCCTGTTCACTCGCCACGCGTCACACCTCGGGTCATTCCGCACGCAACTCTGGCATGGTGAAATCCATGAAGCGCTGCTCTTCGGCGATGGTGGCGGCATCGATCACGCCGCCGGTTCCATCACCCACGGTTTGAATTGCCTCGAGCTGCCACATGGCGACCAGCGCAATGGCAAGCTCCGCCGTCACGCGCGTGTTGAGATCGATGCTTTCCTTCAGCTCATCCATATCGCCGATCAGCCCAACCAGCCGGTCGACGCGCGCGAGCGATTGGCCGGCATCCTCGTAGCTGTTCTGGGCGGCGGCTGAGACGAGCGCGCCGGTTGTGGCCTGGGTTGCCACGCGGTTGGCCCCGGGATTGCCGCTCGTGGCCATTTCCGAGAGCGTGTCTTCATCGAAGCCGAGATCGGCCAGCACCCGGTCCATCTGGGTTTCGATCTCGCCTGCGCCGGAGCCGGACAGGCCGGAGAAATCCCCGGTCTTGATGGCCTCAATGGTTGCAAGAATGTCGCCGAACTCCTGATCGAGCAGACCGTTCAACTCGTCTTCCATTTCCGTGCGAATGATTTCGGGGAGCTCGGCAAGGCGGGTCAGGGCCTCGTAGGTGCGCTGCAACTCGGCGAGTTGATCCGTGAGGGTGGCAAGTTGTTCGCGGAGCTGCGTCAGCTGCTCGTTCTGCAGGATCTCGTCTTCGATCATCTGCCGCAACTGCTGGATGTTTTGTGCGATGTTCTGGGTGTCGACGACGGGCACGCCTTGTGCGAAGGCAGGGGGTAGGGTGCCAAGATGCAGGCCCAGCCCAAGCGTCGTGGCCAATGCAGTTCTCAAAAACAT
>Ga0307939_1001336_pt1 | contig 12747 bp, 11 predicted proteins | sample OrgLakmetagen122_FD_201844 | JGI IMG/M metagenome (GOLD analysis project Ga0307939, IMG submission 201844) | Saline water microbial communities from Organic Lake, Antarctica - #122 | ecosystem: Environmental > Aquatic > Non-marine Saline and Alkaline > Saline | place: Antarctica: Organic Lake... | reverse complement strand
CGCTCCCCATCATCCCTCCGCGCCGCATACTTGACCAAAGACCTGACCCGTACAAAACGCGCCCAGTTTCAGGCCAGCCCCAGGATGTCCCGCGCCTGCGCCGGCGTTGCAACAGCGCGGCCATGCTCGCGACAGATCTCGGCCGCGCGAGTGACAAGGGCGGCGTTGGAGGGGGCCAGCGTGGTCTTGTCCATGCGGATGTTGTCCTCCAACCCGGTCCGCAGATGCCCGCCCGCAGCCGCGCACCACGCGTTGATCTCCGCCTGATGGCGCCCGATGCCTGCCGCACACCAAGGGATGTCGCCGAACAGACGCTTCACGGTCTGAACATAGAAATTGAACACCTCCTTGTCGGCAGGCATGGCGTTCTGCACGCCCATGACGAACTGGATATAGGGCGCCTTCGGGAGCTTCCCCGCATCCACCATCGCTTTGGCCTGAAGGATATGGCTCAGGTCGAAGACCTCGATTTCCGGCAGAACGCCGTAGGTCTTCATCTCACCGGCAAGCCAGTCCACCAGATCGGACGGGTTCTCGTAGACGTGATTGGGAAAATTATTCGAACCCACCGATAGCGACGCCATGTCGGGGCGATGCGGGAGCATGCCGCCGCGCGTCTTGCCCGCACCGGAGCGTCCGCCGGTCGAGAACTGCACGATCATGCCAGGGCAATATTTGCGCAGCCCTTCCTGAAGCCGCGCAAAGCGGTCGGGATCGGCGGAGGGAGTTTCGTCGTCGTTGCGCACATGGGCATGGCAGATCGCAGCGCCGGCCTCGAACGCGGCCTGCGTGCTTTCGATCTGTTCGGACACGTCGATGGGAACGGCAGGCGTGAGCGCCTTGGTCGGGAGCGAGCCAGTGATGGCCACGCAGATGATTGCAGGTGTGTCGGTCATAGGGTTCCTCGGTCAAGTATAATGTACGGGCAAGGGCCGGAAGCTTAACGTTCAACATCCCTTGCGATGTCGATTATGCGACGCAGGGCGTCGTCATCGGTGTCCCTGGCATCGCCTCGCGGCCAATCGAAGAACCCCTTGCCGCCGCGCTGTCCCAACTCACCCCGCGCGACCTTGTCGGCAAGCGTCGGGGATGGGGTGTGGCGGTCACTCAGGTCGGGATAGAGGTACGTCGCGATGCTCAGATGCGTGCCGAGCCCGTTCAGATCGCGCTGCCGGAACGGACCGGCCAGCGCCATGCGGATGCCGATGGACCATTGCACGATCTCGTCGATGGCGGCGGGGTCTGCCACGCCTTCGTCGACCAGATGCAGGCATTCACGCATAATCGCGTGCTGGATCCGGTTGGCGACGAAACCGGGCGGCGCGTGGTCCAGCCGCACGGGGCGGCGGCCCAAAGCGCGCAGGATATCCATCACCGCATCGCACAGCCCTTCGGGCGCGTCCTTGGCGGCGACAACCTCGACCGCGGGCACGACATCGCCGGGGTTGAAGAAATGCGCGATCACGGCGCGTTCGGGATGGACCATATTTACGCTCATCTCCGACAGGGTCAGGCCGGAGGTGTTGGACAGGATCGGTGCATCATCGGGCATGTGTGCGTCCAGTGCAGCCATCACTTTTTGCTTCAGCGCCAGATCTTCCGGCACGCATTCCAGCGCCAGCCGCGCCTGTCCGGCGTCATTGAGGTCTGCGCCTGTGGTGGCTCCCGGAACCGTGCGTGCGAAGGCATCACGGGCCGATGCCGTTGGATCGACCGCGTGAACGGCCCAGCCATGCGTCCCGAACAGCCGCCCGATGGATTGCCCCATCGTGCCACCCCCGACGATGATGATGCGGTCTTCCATGCTGGCTCCCTTTGTCTTTATATCGGTTTACTTATCACTGGAATTTGGTGATAAGTAAACAGGATATAATGCACTTCGGAAGGGATGAAGCAGATGGTCGCTTCGACGCAGAATTTGGCCCGGCACGCGGTCGTGACCGGGGGAGCCAGAAACATCGGCCTCGGCATCGCGCGGCGGCTGTCCGAGGATGGCTGGCGGGTCTTCGTTCTGGACATCAATGAACCCGAGGACGCTAGCCTGACGGCCGATGCGCAACGGGTCGATCTGTCCGACCCGACGGCGACCACGGCGGCGCTGGAGCGGATCGTGCAGTTGGGTCCGGCGACCTGCCTGGTGAACAACGTGGGCATCGTGAAACCCGCCGCCTTCGACGACCTCGACCTGGAGGATTTCGACAAAATCATGCACCTGAACCTGCGGTGCAGCATCTTGGCGGCGCGTGTTCTGGTGCCGGGCATGCGCACGGCGGGCGGTGGGCGCATCGTGATGAACACCAGCCGCGTCACCAAGGGCAAGATGGACCGCACGCTCTATTCCGCGAGCAAGGGGGCGATCCAGTCGATGGCACGCACCTGGGCGCTGGAACTGGCGGGTGACGGGATCACTGTGAACTGCGTGGCCCCCGGCCCCATCGCCACCGCCGCCTTCTGGGAGAACAACCCCAAAAATGCGCCCAAGACGCGCGCCATTGTCGATGCGGTGCCGCTCGGGCGTATGGGCACGCCGGGGGATGTGGCGAATGTCGTTTCCTTCTTTGCCGACCCGCGCAGCGGGTTCGTGACGGGGCAGACCGTGTTCGTCTGCGGCGGCACCGCTGTCGGCTGATCATTCCGCCAGATCGAGCGCCCTCAGAAGACGGCGCAGCGCCGGGTTGGTCGGTGCGTCGAGATAGGCCAGACCGATCCGGCTGGTCACAGTCGCATCGGTGATGGGCACGAAGCTGACGCCGGTATCCGACAGTCGCGCGGCAGAGGCGGGCACGAAGGCCACGCCAAGACCGGCGGAAACAAAGCTGACGATGGCGGTGAACTGCCGCGCGCGATGCGCGATCCTTGGCGCGAAACCTGCGTCCGCGCAAAGCTGATAGGCACAGGCGGCAAAGCCGAGGTCGGGTCCGAGGTGAGTAAAGATGAAAGCCTCGTCGCGCAGCTTTGACATCTGCACCGAAGCCGCCCCGGCGAGCCTGTGCCCGGGCGGCACCGCAAGCATGATGTCCTCGTCGTGGATGCTGTGGGTCACCAGCGCTTCCGGCACGCCGGACAGCGGCAGGCGCACGAACCCTGCGTCAAGCCTGCCGGCGACGATCTCTACTATCTGAAGGTCCATGTCCAGTTCTCGCAGGATCAGTTCGACATCTTCCGCACCGGACCGGAACTCCCGCAGGACCCGCCCGAGGATGCCCGCGTAGGCGGCAGAGCCGACATAGGCCAGCTCGATCCGCCCGCGCATGCCGTTGCGGGCGAGGTTGGCTATGGTCTCCACCCGGCTGGCCTGTTGCAGCAGGGCGCGGATCTCAGGCAGGACCGTCCTGCCAAAATCGGTCAGCACCACGCGTCGCCGGTTGCGGTCAAACAGCAACTCGCCTCCGAACCCGGCTTCCAGAAGTTTGAGCTGCTGGGTCAAAGCGGGCTGCGCCACGCCCAGTTGCGCCGCCGCCTGGCCGAAATGCAACGTGTCGGCAATGGCGGCAAAGACTTCGTACTGGCGCAGCTTGGCGGTCAGCTTTGTTTCCATGGTGGTCCCCGAGACGATTTTTCGGGTTATCACACGCACGCCTGTGATCAGCAAGGCTGATCACAGGCGTGCGTTCGCCACCAACGGCTAGGTCTCGTTCTAGTTCTCCGCGCGTATCGCCCGCATACGACGTGCGGCCAGCGTCTCTGCTACGGCCAAATCGTCGCTTTCAGCCTTGATTGTCTCAAGGCCACTCGGCCGCTGCGCGCGTTTGCAGCGGATGCCGCAAACAGTAACGGTCTCGCGCGGCAGGGTCAGCCGGTCCACCACCGTCCGACGCAGCCCCAGTGTCGAGGTCAAGTCGAACAGGCGCGCGGCAATCACGTCGGCCTCCGCCTCCTGCGTAAGCAGTTCAAGGCGCACCACGGGCCGTGATTTTTTGCCCATCCCGTTCAGCGACACCACGTCCACCACGCCCGCCTCTCGGCGCAGCGCTTGGATCGCCGCCCCCAGTTCCTCGCCCGTCATGTCGTCGATGTCACAGGCGAGCTGGATCAGGCGGTCGTGCTGAAACTCCCCCCTTTGCACGTCGAACACGCCGACCCGCAGGATGTTCGGCAGACCTTTCATCACCCGCGTTCCCGCACCGGAGCCCGTCCCGCGCAGCCGTCCGGGCGGACGAGACGATACAGGTCTGCCGCCGGTCACATGCGCAAGGATCGCCGCCCCCGTGGGGGTGACGCGTTCGCCGGGCACGCCGTCGTCGTGCCAATCATAGCCTTCAAGGATCAACGCCGTCGCGGGGGCGGGCACAGGCAGCTTGCCGTGCGCGGTATCGACCAGCCCACTGCCCAGAGGTAGCGCGGCAAGGCTGAACGTCGCCCCTGCGAGCGCCGCACAGAGACTGCCCGCCGCGGTGACATCCATCAGTGCGTCCCAGTCGGCAATCTCGTGGAAATGGACGCGGTCGATCGGAATGTCGTGCACCCGCGCCTCGGCCTCTGCAATGCGGTGCAGGATCGCGCAGGCCGCCTGCGCCGTGCCCTCCGACAGGGGGGTGTTTTCCAGCAGTTCGCGCATCGCCCGATAGGTGGTGTCGGCCCCGTGCCGCGCCGCCGCGCCGTCCGGGGCGAGCGCGAGTTCAAAGCGGCGCGCCGTGATGCCCGATGCGACGTGGTCCGACAGCGTCGCGCGACCCACTTCTGGCGGCAGGACCATCGCGACATCGGCCAGCACACGCTCCGTCAGGTCTGGAAAGACGTGCAGCATAGCAGCGATGAACATATCGCCCGCCGCCCCGCCCACCGGGTCGATATGCAGGTGAAGCCCCTGCCCGCCCATCAATGGGTGTCCGGCCAAGGGTTGGTCAGGCGACCGTTCTCGAACCGCATCTCTTCGGGCGCGACGATTACCTCTAAACCTGGGCGCTCGCGCAGTTCGGGCAGAATAGCCTCAGAAGCATAGACGTATTCGAGCTTGAGCGTGTTGGGAATGCGCAGCAGACGGACCTGGCGGATATCCTCTGCTCCGCAGGTCTTAATCACCGTCTGGATCGCGGTGCGGTCGCAAGGCATGACCATGGGGATCTTGGCCTGCATCACGACCTGCGAGGTCAAGGCGTTGGCGTAGACTGCTTCGCGGTCGAAATCCGCTTCGAGCCGGGCGGTGATGACGTCCGCCTGCGCCGCGCCGTTGGCGTTGCCGTTGCTGCGCGGTGACAGCGCTAGTGCAGTCAGCCGCGAGATATGCAGGTGCATCTTCAACTTTGGGCTGCTGAAGCGGTGGGTGATGTTGGGGTCCATCCCGGTGCCCGAAAATTCCTTGCCGATCTCGTCGACGACCAGCACATCCAGCGGCCCCGACGCCGTGGGCGCATCCATCGGCCCTACCGGCAGCCGCGGCATGTTCGCCATCGCCTCCTGCAACAGCGGCGCTTCGGCTTCGATCATCCCGTCACTGTCGAGCGCCACGACCCGCGCCAGCCCGTCATAGGCGTTTTCCAGCGTGCCGATGCCGAACAGCACCTTGCATCGCTCCAATTTCATTCGCGCCATCTGCGCCACGAAGGTGCCTACATTGTCGATGCCGCGCGAATGGCAGGTTTCGGCGCCCGATTGCTTGCCCAGCCCGATCGCCAGCATCTTGGCCAGCCCGCTTTCGTTCGGCGCCCGGAACGAGGTGTGCGGCTTGATCCGGTTGAACAGGATGATCCCGTCAGCGTTGTTGGCGTGGCGATCCATGCGGACCGACATGCCGTTGTCGAGCACGCCAATCTCGTCCGTGTCCATCGACGACCTGATCTCGCAGCCGATAGCGTCTTCGGTAATGCCCAGCTTGGCCAGCAGCGCGGTCTGCCCTTCGGCGGTGGCCCCGCCGTGGCTTCCCATTGCCGGCACGACGAAGGGGTTCGCCCCCCGCGCGCGCACCTCGGCCACGATGGCGGCCAGCAGTTCCGGCAAGCACGCGAGCCCCCGACTGCCTGCGGTAATGGCAATGGACATGCCGAGTTTGACCTTGTCGACGCAGGCGGCCTTCATCGCCTCTGCCACCGCGGCGGCAGTATCGTCGACCTGCGTCGCCGCGAATTTCTGACGGCACAGGGCCATGCGCGGCAGCGGTGTGTCTTCGACAAGTTTGACATAGTTGGGGGTCATGTCCGGTATCCTTTGTATCGCGTGTGTGGTGTCAGCCCGTGACGCCGATCGGCCAGGGGGCGAATTCATCTTCTCCGACGCCAAGCGCCTCGGACTTGCTTTGCGCGCCGGAGGCGATGTCGAGGATTCTCTCGAAGATCACCTGCCCCATCTCCGCGATGCTATTCTCTCCGTCGATCACCGTGCCGCAATTGATGTCCATGTCATCACACATCTGGGTAAACATCGGCGTGTTGGAGGCCAGCTTCATTGTCGGCGCGGGGTAGGAGCCAAAGCACGACCCCCGCCCGGTGGTGAAACAGATCAGGTTCGCGCCCCCGGCGATCTGCCCGGTGGCCGACACCGGATCGAACCCGGGCGTGTCCATGAACACCAGCCCCTTTTGCGTCACCGGTTCGGCGTAGCGGTAGACCTCCATCAGCCCGGTACTGCCGCTCTTCTTGGCGCCACCGAGCGATTTTTCAAGGACGTTGGCGAGGCCACCCGCCTGGTTGCCAGGGCTCACTACGCCGTTAATCTGGGTATCGCGGCCCTTTGTATAGTCCAGCCACCAATCCATCCGCTCGACCAGCTTGCGGCCCACGGCTTCGGTCCGCGCGCGGCGAGTCAGCAGGTGTTCGACGCCGAAGATCTCAGGCGTCTCGGACAGGATCGCGGTGCCGCCGTTGCGCACGAGCATATCCGCCGCAGCCCCCAGCCCGGGGTTGGCGGACAATCCCGACAGCCCGTCCGAGCCGCCGCATTGCATGCCAATGGTAATGTGCTCCGCCGAACAAGGCTCGCGCCGCACCGCATTCGCTTGATCCAGCATCTCGCGCACGGCATCCTTACCCACTGCGATGGCGCGGGCGGTGCCGCCGACGTGCTGCATGGTAATGGTGCGGAGCATCTTGCCCTCGGCCAGGCCTTCTTCCTCGAAGAACTGCGCGAGGTTGTTGCGTTCGCAGCCCAGCGACAGCACCATCGCCCCCGCTATGTTGGGATGCCGGATATAGCCCGACAAGGTGCGCCGCAGCAGGTCCATCGGCTCTCCGGTCATCTCCATGCCGCAGCCGGATTCGTGGATAAAGGGGATGACGCCGTCGACGTTCTCCCAGGCTTCCATCCGCTCCTCATCAAAATAGTTGCCGATCTTGCGCGCGACGGTGGCGGAGCAGTTTACGGTCACGAACAATCCGATGTAGTTGCGCGTGCCGACCCGTCCGTTTGCTCGACGGATACCCATGAACTGCGCCCGCTCCCCGACGGGAAGGATCTCCGTCGGGATATAGTCCTGGGCAAAGGCGTAATCCTTGTCGACCGCTTCGAACTTGATGTTGTGGCTGTGCAACCAGTCGCCTGCCGCGATATCCTCTCCCGCGTAGCCGATCACCGTCTCGAATTTCAGGATCGGTGCGCCCTGCTGAATGGGGCGGATCGCGATCTTGTGGCCCTGCGGCGTGTCGTGGTTGGCGGTCAGACCCTGATCCACGAGCGCCGCGCCCTGCGCCACGGGGCTGGTCGCGACGACGACGTTATCCCCCGAGGCCAGCAACATCACCCTTGCGCGCCTGTTGTGTTGCATGGTCTGACTGTCCATCTTATCCTCGCTTTCGGGTCGCAAAAAAGGGCTTCGGTAAAAGATCCTAAACTGATATATTAGATTTAACAGGTATTAAATGAGCCCGCAATGAATGAATCGACCAAGCCGGCAGCTAAGACCGCGCAGGCGCTCGCCAAGAGCATCCTTGGCGGCGACACCGATCTGGGCCTGTTTGAAGGCGGTCCGACCGGGCGCGGCGTTTATGCCAATCTGCGGGACCGCATCGTCAAGCTGGACCTGCCCCCCGGTACGCCGCTGCTGCGGGCCGAACTGGCGGAAACCCATGGCGTCAGCCTGACGCCGCTGCGCGATGCGCTGCAACAGCTGGCCAAGGAAGGGCTGGTGCGGATCTTTCCCCAGTCGCGCACGCTGGTCACGCCCATCGACGTCTCGGCGGTCAGCGAGGCGCAATTCATGCGCATCGCGTTAGAGACGGAGGTGGTACGCCAGCTTGCAGCCGAAATCCCCCCCGATGACATGACGCGTCTGCGCAGCATCGTCGCCTTGCAGTCCAGCATCGCAGACCAGCCCGGCGACGTTCCCACGTTTCAGGAGCTTGACGAGATATTTCACCAGACCCTGTTCATCGCCGCAGGTCACGTGCAGAGCCAGCGCATCATGCGCAGTCACGCAGGACATCTGGAGCGGTTGCGTCGTCTGCATCTGGACGACAGCGATGCCGCAGGCCGCATCCTGAACAACAAGGCCGTCATCGAAGGCCATACGGAGATCCTAGACGGGATCGCGGCCGACGACCCGGCCCGTGCGATGGCGGCGTTGCGCGAACACCTGCAACGCACCGTCAACCGCATGGCCGAAAAGCGGGCGGCTTTTCCAGAGTACTTCGTTCCGGAAAAGTCGTAAGTCAGCGGTTTTTGGCCATGCGCCACTCTGCGAACTTTTTGAGATTCTCAGGCTGGGTGGCGGGGTAAAGCCCGATGATCCCCGCGCCGTCCTTTACCTGTTCCACCACAAAATCTTCGTAGGCCGTCATCTCCACCGCTTCGTCGGCCACCTCTTGGGCGATGTCGGCAGGAATGATGATGACACAATCGTCGTCGCCGACAACGATATCGCTGGGAAACACCGGCGCATCGCCGCAGCCTACGGGACAGTTGATCTCGATCGCCTCGTGCAGCGTCAGGTTCGTCGGACTGGAGGGGCGCGCATGGTAGGCTGGGATCTCCAGACCGCCGATGGTCGCCGCATCGCGCAGACCGCCGTCGGTGATAACCCCCGCCGCCCCGCGCATCATCAGCCGCGTGATCAAGATATCACCGGCGCTGGCGGCGCGGGCATCCTTGCGGCTGTCCATGACCAGAACGTGACCTTCGGGGCAGGTCTCGATGGCGACCCGCTGCGGGTGTTCCGGGTTGCGAAACTCGACCAGCAGATTGCGATCCTCGCGCGCGGGCATGTAGCGCAGCGTGAAGGCCGGCCCCACCATGTTGCGGCCCTTGCGTGCAACCGGTCCGACCCCTTGCACCACCTGATTGCGCAGCCCGCGCTTATAAAGCGCCGTGGCCAACGTCGCGACCGACACAGCCATCAGTTTTTCGCGTGTGTCCAAATTCATGCTGCTTTTTCCTTGAGCTCAGCAAGATGGTTATCTGCCACGAAGGCATTGAGGGCGCTTTGCTGGCGGTCCGTCAAGGGCCATGCCGACGGCGCTCGCGTTGGTCCGCAGTCCTGCCCGATCGCCATCAGCGCGGCCTTGACGCCGGTCACGTTGGTGCCGTTGTTTTCTTCCGCGCGGATGTCTTCGAACACCCGCATCCCCGCGATCAGCCGGTTGGCCTGCGGATAATCGCCTGCGTCCAGCGCCGCGTGGATCGCCATCGCCCGTTCCGGCCAGATGTTGATCAGCCCGGAGGTAAATCCGCGCGCGCCCACCGCATAGAGCGGCGGTGCCCAGACTTCTGCCAGCCCGCCGACCCAGACGATATGATCCGGGCAGGCCGCAATCGCGCGGGCAAGGTTGAGCGGATGGGGCGTCGCCCACTTCACGCCTTTCACCCCCTCGACCTCACACAGTCGGGCGATGCCCTCGGGCCCCATCGCGTCGTTGCGCAGGTACAGCATGACCGGCAGTCCGCCGGACGCCTCGCGAACCGCACGGACATAGTCGACCGTGCCCCGGGGGGAGACGAAAGGATCGGGCGGCTGGTGAATCATCAGCACATCCGCGCCGCCATCGGCGCTGGCGCGCGCCAGTGCGCAGGCGTCGCGCACCCCGCGCCCGACCCCTGCTAGAAGCGGCGCGCGCCCGTCCACCATCGCCGCCACCTCACGCACCATCGTGCAGGCTTCGTCGTTGGTCAGCGCGTAGTATTCGCCGGTATTGCCATTTACGACCGGGATATGCACGCCTGCCTTCAGCGCCCGGTCGATGATCGGTGCGAGCTTCTGGGGCGCGATATCGCCTGCCGCATCGTAGGGCGTGACGAGGATGCCCGAAATTCCGGCAAGGGCCTTTTCAAGATCGTGTTTCATAGCAATGCCTTTCAGAAAATGTCAGGTTCACCCGCCGCGCGCCCGAAGTCCCGCGTCAGATAGTCGAAATCGCAGCCCTGATCCGCCTGACCTACGTGGCGCTGGAACATGTAGCCCCAGCCGCGCTCGAACCGGGGTTCGGGTGCCATCCACGCGGCGCGGCGCGCGGCGATCTCGTCTCCGTCCACCAGCATGTCGAGTGTCCGGGCTTCAAGGTCCATGCGGACCATGTCGCCGGTCTTGAGCAACGCAAGCGGCCCGCCGACAAAGGATTCCGGCGCGACGTGAAGAATACAGGCGCCGTAGGAGGTGCCCGACATACGCGCATCGGAAATCCGCAGCATGTCTCGGTGCCCCTGCTTCAGCAGCGCCTTGGGCATCGGCAGCATGCCCCATTCGGGCATCCCCGGCCCGCCCTGCGGCCCCGCGTTGCGCAGCACCAACACGTGGTCAGGCGTGACGTCGAGATCCTCGTCGTCGATCGCGGCCTTCATCTCTGGATAACTGTCGAACACCAGCGCCGGACCTTCGTGGCGGTGGAACTTCGGATCGCAGGCGGCGGGCTTGATCACAGCGCCGTCCGGGCACAAGTTGCCACGCAGCACCGCCAACGACCCCTCAGCATAGACTGGGTTGGACAGCGGCCGAATTACATCGTCGTTATGGACGGGCGCGCCGGCGATCCCCTCGGACAGCGGCTTGCCGGTGCAGGTGATCGCATCCCGATCAAGCTTGTCGCCCAGTTGATCCATCAGCGCGCGCAGACCACCTGCGAAATAAAAATCCTCCATCAAATATTCGCTGCTGCCCAGGGGGCGGATGTTGGCGATCAGCGGCGTGGTCCGTCCTAACGCGTCCAGATCGTCCAGATCGAGCGGCACGCCCGCGCGGCGCGCCATCGCCAGCAGGTGCACCACCGCGTTGGTCGAACACCCCGTCGCCATCGCCACCGTCGCCGCGTTCCGCACGGCGGCGGGCGTGACGATCCTGTCCGGCGTCAGGTCCTCCCATACCATGTCAACAATACGCCGCCCGCAGGACGCGCTCATCCGCTTGTGCCCCGCATCGGCGGCGGGGATCGACGATGCGCCCGGCAGGGTCAGGCCCAACGCCTCGGCAATCGCCGTCATTGTCGAGGCGGTGCCCATCGTCATGCAATGCCCGTAGGACCGCGCGATGCCGCCCTCGACGCCCAGCCATTCCTCCTGTGAAATCCTGCCCGCGCGGCGTTCGTCCCAGAACTTCCACGCATCCGACCCGGACCCCAGCGCACGGCCCGCGTAATTGCCGCGCAACATCGGACCGGCGGGCAGGAAAATGAATGGGATCCCTGCGCTGATTGCCCCCATCGTCAGACCGGGGGTAGACTTGTCGCAGCCTCCCATCAGCACCACACCGTCCAGCGGATGCGAGCGGATCGTCTCTTCCGTCTCCATCGCGATCATGTTGCGGTAGAGCATCGAAGTCGGCTTGGTAAAGCTCTCGTCAATCGAGATCGTCGGGATCTCGAGGCCTAGCCCCCCCGCCTGCGCGATCCCCTTCTTCACGTCCTTCGCGCGGTCGCGGAAATGCAGGTGGCAGGGGTTCATCTCGGACCAGGTGTTGAGAATCCCGATGACCGGACGCCCTTCCCAATCCTCGGGGCCCAACCCCATCTGCATCATCCGCGAGCGGTGCCCAAAACTGCGCAGATCGTCCGGCCCGAACCAGCGCGTGCTGCGCAATTGGTCGGCGGTTTTTCGGTTCTCATTCATCGGTGCCCTCGGCGGTTATTGGTCATGCTGTCGGCACGGCAAACGGGTGCCTTGCTCAAACTAATATATTACCGTATCACTCGGATTGTCGATACCTTTTCAGGAGGCAGCACGGAAAATGTCCGAAACCACGCTCAAACAAACCCTCTTCCGCAATAGCCGCCTGTCCGGCTTCTGGCTCTCGCTCTGCTCCCCCACCGTGACCGAGATCGCGGCCGGCAGCGGCATCGACTGGCTGCTTCTGGACATGGAACATTCGCCCAACGATCTGAGCCAGATCACCGATCATCTGCGCGCCGCCGACAGCGCGGCGGGAGACGCACAAATGATCGTCCGGATGCCCGCAGCAGACCAAACAATGACAAAACGTCTGCTCGATATTGGTGTGCGCAACCTGATGTACCCGATGATCCAGACAGCCGAAGACGCCGAGCGTGCAGTGTCCTGGACCCGCTACGCCCCGCACGGCGTTCGCGGCATTTCGGCCATGGTCCGTGCCAACAATTACGCACGACAGACGGACTACCTCGAGACCTACGCCGACACGCAATGCGTGATCGTGCAGGTCGAAACCCCGCTGGCGATCAACAACATCCCCGCCATTGCCGCCGTGCCCGGGGTCGATGCCGTGTTCGTCGGCCCGGGCGATCTCGCAGCTGCAATGGGCCACGCGGGCAATCCGATGCACGCCGATGTACAGGACAAAATCCGCGAGGCAGTGGACTTAATCCACGCCGCCGGTCTGCCCGCTGGCATCCTCGGCTACGGACAGGAGGCGGCGACCCG
>Ga0307939_1001334_pt1 | contig 12765 bp, 10 predicted proteins | sample OrgLakmetagen122_FD_201844 | JGI IMG/M metagenome (GOLD analysis project Ga0307939, IMG submission 201844) | Saline water microbial communities from Organic Lake, Antarctica - #122 | ecosystem: Environmental > Aquatic > Non-marine Saline and Alkaline > Saline | place: Antarctica: Organic Lake... | reverse complement strand
ATAGATTTTGAATCTTCAGATGAAAGTCTACAAGTTACTGCTGCACAAAATCCAGATGGTACTATTGCAGTAATTGTATTTAATCCTACCATGGAGCAAAAAACCTTCAATCTTTCTTTAACTGAACAAACTCAAATGATTAATATTAGTCCACAAGCCCTTCAAACTATAATTTTAAACTAAAACAAATCTAATGTCTAAAGTAAAAACGCTACAAAAAGATAAAGTACCTATCGGGCAAAAAGCTGCATTTGGAGCTGGCCATTTTGTGCTCAATATGCTACCAGGGGTTCTAGGAGTATATCTGCAAGTTTTTATTTTAACTGCTTTTGGTATGGATCCTATCTGGGCAGGATTGTTAGGAGGTTTACCTAGAATTTTTGATGCACTTACTGACCCAGTGATGGGTTTTATTTCAGACAACACAAAGTCAACTTATGGAAGGCGTAGGCCATATATTTTTGTAGGTGCTATTATAAGTGGAATCTTATTCATCTTGATGTGGCAGATAGACGAAAACGCATCAGAAACATTTAATTTTTGGTATGTGATGATTCTGCAGATTTTATTCCTTGTTGGGAATACTATGTTTGCAACTCCATTAGTGGGCTTAGGTTATGAAATGACTTCTGATTATAATGAAAGAACAAGGCTCATGAGCTTAGCGAACTCCATGGGACAAGTTGCTTGGATGATTGTGCCTTGGCTTTATGTTATTATACCAGATGTCAACACTTTTGATAATCCAGCTCAAGGAGTGAGGACTATGGCAGTTATTGTTGGAGTGGTATGTATATTATTTGGTGTTTTACCTGCTTTATTTTGTAAAGGTATTGATGCATCAAATATGGAAAACAGACAAAAAATCAGCTTCAATACCCTGGCTTCAAACTTAACAGAGCTGTTTAGGGGCATTGTACAAGTTTCCAAAAATAAACCATTTATGAAACTATGTGGAGCAACCTTTCTGGTGTTCAATGGGTTTCAATTAGTTGCTGCTTTTTCTGTATTTATCATTGTTTTTTATATGTATGAAGGAAGTTGGGCCCTTGCAGGAACATGGCCAGCTTGGTTCAACACGCTAAATGCAGTAATTACAGCATTTATAGTTATACCTATTATTTCTAAAATGGCTACTAAAATTGGAAAAAGAAATGCTTTTTTGGTTTCTACTTTTTTATCTATAATAGGTTATATTTTAAAGTGGTGGGGTTTTGATGTAACTCTTAATGAACGTTTCAATCAAACAAGTTTAGCAGGGACTTTGAATAATGGTGTTGGTTCTGTATTTAATTTTCTTAATCCTTATTTAGAAAGTGTTGGAATGTCTTGGTTTAGTATAGATGTAGGGGATGGAGTGCCATGGCTTATTTTCTTACCCATTCCTTTTTTTGCTTTTGGTATGGGAGGATTGTTTACGCTAATGATGTCCATGACAGCAGATGTTTGTGACTTAGATGAATTGGAAAATGGCGCACCTAGAAAAGAAGGTACTTTTGGAGCTATTTATTGGTGGATGGTAAAAGTTGGTCAAGCTTTAGCCATTATATTAAGTGGTGTTATTCTCAAAATTGTTGGTTTTGATCAAGATATCGCTGACCAAGCCACTGAAACAATGACAAAATTACGATTAGCTGACATTATTGTGCCAGCTTCTACTGCTGCAATAGCTTTTTTAATAATGTGGAAGTATGACCTTGACGAAAAACGTGTTAGAGAAATAGGACTTGAACTAAATAAGAGAAAAATTTCACCTCAAAAGTCCAGTTCTTTCTATTATCAAACAAATAAATTATCATCAATATCTTCACAAAATATATTAATTAATAAAAAATATGACCTTGATTTCTCAAATAAAAGTGAAGACGACATCAAGAAACTTTTTGCTTCCACTTTAGAGAATGGTATGCACGGTTTATGTTTTAGTCCCTACATGGAAGGTCAAGATATAAATGATTTACTTTCTGAGGAACAAATTCTAAGACGAATAGATATTATTAAACCTTATACCAAATGGGTTCGATCATTTTCTTGTACCAACGGAAATGAAATGACACCAAGAGTTGCAAAAAGCAGAGGCTTATTCTGCATGGCAGGAGCGTGGTTAAGTGATAATAAGGACCAAAATGCAATAGAAATTGAAAACCTAATTAGATTAGGTAAAAAAGGACTTATTACTATCGCAGTTGTGGGTAATGAAGCTTTACTCAGAGAAGAACTTACTTTAGAAGAAATTATTGGATACATCAAACAAGTTAAAAAGGCTCTACCCGATATTCCAGTTGGTTATGTCGATGCCTATTATTTATTCAATGAAAATCAATCGTTAATTGATGCTTGTGATGTAATATTAATCAATTGTTATCCGTTTTGGGAAGGTGCTGATATAGATATATCTACAGCTTATTTACGTAGAATGCATTCCTTAATTGAAGAAAAAGCAAATGGGAAACCTGTTATAATAGCAGAAACAGGTTGGCCAAGTCAAGGTCAAAATACCGAACAGGCACAACCCTCCAAGTTAAATGCGATGAAATACTTCATCAATGTTATGAGCTGGGCACAGCAAGAAGATATTAAATTATTTTATTTCTCATCTTTCGATGAATCTTGGAAAACACGCCATGAAGGAGACGTTGGACAACGATGGGGAATTTGGGATAAATACGAAAATCAAAAATATAAATAAAGCATGTCATACAGAAAAGAATTACAAATTACGCAAGAATACAAAGAGTTCTTAGCCTCTTTAGATGAATATAAACATACTAAAGATTTATCAGAAGAGGATTTAGTTGCCCTTTTTCATAAAATAGTAAAAGGCGGAATGCACGGTCTTTGCTTTAGTATGTATGAAGATGGTCAAGAACCTGGAGACCATATTACGGAAGAGCAAGTACTTCGCAGAATGAAAATTTTACAGCCACACGTAAAATGGGTTCGCTCTTTTTCGTGTATTGAAGGAAACGAATTTGTTCCTAAAGTAGCTAAAGATTTGGGGATTAAAACTTTAGTTGGAGCCTGGATTAGTGATGACAAAGAAAAAAACCGTGAGGAACTTGATGCACTAATAGACTTAGCTAACAAAGGGCTAGTAGATATAGCAGCAGTTGGCAACGAGGTTTTATACAGAAATGATATTCCTCTAGAAGAATTAAAAGAACATATTGCAGAAGTAAGAAGATCTATTCCAGCTCATATCCCTGTAAGTTATGTAGACGCTTATTATGAATTTAGCGTACACCCAGATTTAACAGAAATGTGTGATGTACTTCTTACCAATTGCTATCCATTTTGGGAAAGCTGTCATGTAGATTATTCATTGCACCACATGCAGCAGATGTATGGTCAGGTGTTGAGTGTTGCAAAAGGGAAAAAAGTTATCATTACAGAAACAGGATGGCCAAGTAAAGGCGAAAACCTTGGAGCAGCACAACCATCAGATCACGGTTTTTTGAAATACTTTATCAATACACAACTCTGGTGTCAAAAAGCTGGCATTGAGTGTTTTTACTTTTCATCTTTCGATGAATCCTGGAAAGTTGGAGACGAAGGAGTGGTCGGTGCGTACTGGGGATTGTGGGATAAACACGAAAAACTGAAATATTAACAAAATCCACCTTTATGTTGTGGTGGTGTATAGGTTATTTTAACACTATAACGATTGATTATTGCTATCTTAGCAATCTAAATTAAACTAAATTTTTAAACCTTAAATTTTAATATTATGAGACAAATTACATTTTTTTTATTCATGTTGCTAACAGTGACATTTTCATTCGGACAGACTTTACCTGTAGATTTTGAAAGTGCAGAAGATGATGCATTTGAAGCTTTTAATGGAGCAACAGCAGCAGTAGTAACCGACCCTACAGATGCAAGTAATACTGTTTTAGAATTAGTTAGTAACGGAGACGGTTTTGATGGTGCTACATTAACAATGGCAACTTACGTAGACTTATCTGATGATGCTAACAACACCATCACTATGGAATTTTGGACACCAGACGCCACTACAAGATCGCATTTATTACAATTAAGAGGAGCAACGGGTGCTTCTCCCCAAATACAGTTATACTTTGATACAACTGCTGCTGGATGGCAAACAGTTACCTTAAACTTTTCTGATGCCGGCCCAACACTTTCAGACAATTATTTTTTAATTGATTTATTTGCTGACGCTGGGGATGGAAATACTGCCACAGGAACGTACTACATTGATGATATTGACGGGCCAAACGGTGGAGCTGTCCCTGTTGATCCAGTTCCTGCAACAGCAGCTCCAATTCCAAGTTATCCAGATTCTGAAGTGTATAGCATATTTAATGATACTAACAATTATTCAACTGTATTTCCTATCGTTTATGGTTTTGGTTCTGTAGCAGGAACTCCTGATCTTGATGATTCAGATGATGTAAATGTTGCTTACAAATATAACTTTGGACTTGATGGTTTTGGACAAGGTGAAGGTGGACCAGATGATGTTTCTGCATACAATTTTGTTACTTTTGACTATTGGGCAGAAGACGGTCTAACTGGTTTTGATGTGGTAATGATTAATCAAGGTGCCGAGTACGTTTACCAAGTAGGAGTTGATGAAGCTATTGTTTCGGAAACTTGGGTAAAAGTAGAAATTCCAATGTCTCACTTTACTGACTTAGGTTTTAACAGTGCATCATTTTTTCAATGGAAAATGGGACCACTTGACAATAGTGTAGATAATGCAGGTATAGGATATATAGATAATATTTTATTAACTGAAAACACACTTAGTAGCGAAACGTTCAATGCTGCTGAATTTAACGCTTATCCTAACCCAACAAATGATGTATGGAATATTCAAACTACTGAAAACATAGAAACAGTACAAATATTCAATACTGTTGGAAGATTGGTTAAAGAAGTAAAAGTTAATGGAAATACCACACGAATAAATGCAAATGATTTATCTGCTGGTATCTATTTTGCAAAAATTTCAAATGAATTTAATCAAACTAAAACTATTAAATTAGTTAGAAACTAAATTAAGACTAAGTAAAGTAATAATTTGAACGGTATAAATTCTATTTAAGTTATTTCATTACAAATCTTAAAGATTAAAATCTTTAAAAGGGCAGATTCAATTAATTTTGAATCTGTCCTTTTATCATTTACTATTTCTACAAAGCTATAGATATCGGAGTCAATTTCGTTTAGTTAAGATGTAAGAATCATTATCATACGACGTATCTGATTTGATATCAATTTTGTAGTTTAACAATAAGATTAAAGCTAAAATTACGACTAGCATAGGGTGTAAATTGATAATCATAATACAATGTCGTTTAGTTAAGCATTTTGCCTAGATGAATTTTGGGTTTACAATTTAGAAGTAAGTGTTTTGATTTGTCCTCTGTAGGGACAAAACCTGGGTAAAAAACACTTAGCCAACTAACAAACGTGCCGTAGGTACGTCGTATGGAACGTCCCTTATTTTTTCTTATCTAAACGACATTGAATCATAATACAAGGAAATCAAAACATGTCAATTAAACCCCTAAGTCATTAAACGTACAAAAAACTCGTTAACTCTTTAGTTTACAAACTATCACAAATATTTATAGGCTCTACTGTATAACAATAATAACAGAATTCATCAGCAATAAGGAGTATCTCTGTGTAGACAAGTGCGAGCAATTGTAAAAAGAACTTCAAGAAATCGTACGCTTTAAACTTGGTATGTTAGCACAATTAATCTCACATAAGAAGCATTTAAAATACGAACGATAATGCCTTTCAACGTTGAAAACTATTTTCAGAAACACTATTTATTTAGCTACTTAAAATAGCTGTTCAAACAAAATCCTTTTGTTAACTTTGCGCTTCATTTATCTAAAGGAATTTAGCCCATGTTAGAAGTAAAAAATATCAAGCAGCATTTAGCTGAATACCAAGAAGCACTTCAAAAGAGAAATTTTGATGCTTCAGAAGTACTTCCACAAGTACTTCAATTAGATGAGCAACGACGTGGTATGCAAACTGAATTGGATCAGCTTTTGGCTGAGTCGAATCAATTTTCTAAAGAAATTGGCATGTTATTCAAAAATGGGGAACAAAAAAAGGCTGATATCTTAAAAGAAAAAACAGCTGGTTTAAAGTCTAAAACCAAGCTTATTTCAGCAGAAATGGATGAGGTAAGTAAAACATTAGATGAGCTTTTGTACAGCATTCCAAACGTTCCACATGCTAGCGTTTCAGCTGGGAACAGCGAAGCAGACAACGAAGAAATTTTTAGCGAAGGTGACATTCCTAAATTAGATGCAAAAGCATTACCGCATTGGGAATTAGCCAAAAAATATGATATTATAGATTTTGAATTGGGAAATAAAATAACCGGAGCAGGTTTTCCCGTTTATAAAGGAAAAGGTGCGCGCTTGCAAAGAGCTTTGATTGCTTATTTTTTAGATAAAAATACTCAAGCCGGTTATACCGAGTACCAAGTTCCACATTTAGTGAATGCTGCATCTGGGTTTGGTACAGGGCAGTTGCCAGACAAAGAAGGGCAAATGTACCATGTAACCGAAGATGATTTGTATTTGATACCCACGGCGGAAGTACCAGTCACCAACATTTTTAGAGATGATTTGCTCTTGGAAAAACAATTGCCTATAAAATGTACTGGATATACTCCTTGTTTTCGAAGAGAGGCTGGTTCTTACGGAGCGCATGTACGAGGCTTAAATAGGCTGCATCAATTTGATAAAGTTGAAATTGTAAACCTAGTTAAGCCTGAAAACTCCTACCAAGTTTTAGATGAAATGGTAGAACATGTAAAAGAAATTTTACGGGAATTGAAACTTCCTTACCGCATTTTACGCCTGTGTGGTGGCGACCTAGGATTTACCTCTGCACTTACTTTTGATTTTGAAGTATTTTCTACCGCACAAGATCGTTGGTTGGAAATTTCATCCGTTTCAAACTTTGAAACATTTCAAGCCAACCGACTAAAGATAAGGTACAAAACAAAGGATAAGAAAAAGCATTTGGTACATACTTTAAATGGAAGCGCACTAGCTCTACCAAGAGTTTTAGCTGGTATTTTAGAAAATTGCCAAACTCCAGAAGGTATAAAAATACCCGAGGTCTTAGTGCCTTATACAGGTTTTGATATGATAAACTAATGAAAATACGTAGATTTTTAGCGGTACTATTTTTTTCGCTTTTGGTGTACTCCTGTGCTCAGCGTGGTAGACCAGAAGGTGGTCCTATTGATGAAGACCCACCGAAAATTGTAACCGAACGTCCACCCAATTATTCTAATTTATTTGATAAAGAAGAAGTACAAATTCTCTTTGATGAATTTGTAAAGTTGGAGGATCCTAGAAACCAGATTATTTTTTCTCCACCCATAGAACCACGTCCTGAAATATTACCAATGGGCTTAGCTTCAAAATCTGTTTCTATCAAATTTAATTTAGATTCGCTTCAAAAGGAAACAACTTACACGGTTAACTTTGGGAAAAGCATTGAAGATAATAATGAAGGCAATACCTTTTCTTTTTATAAATATGTGTTTTCAACGGGAAGTTTTTTAGATTCTTTAGCCATTGAAGGACAAATTTTACAACCCCAAAAGCGAGTTGCAGATGAGTTTATTTCGATCTTACTTTACGAAATAGATTCTGCATATTCAGATTCTGTTGTCTATAAAAAACTACCTACCTACATCTCTTACACGCAAGACTCTACTAACACCTTTCAATTAGAAAACATGAAGGCGGGGAAGTATAAACTAATAGCGATTTCAGATAAAATGAACGACTATAAATATTCGCCTTCTCAAGATGAAATCGGATTTTACAAAGACACTATTGTTTTACCAAGAGACCATAAAAAATCATTTGAAGTTTCTGTTTTCAAAGAAATATTAGACTTTAAGGCTGAACGACCTAAGCAAGAAAATTTGAATAAAATCATTTTTGGCTACCGCGGAAATATTACAAAAGAAAACCATGAAATACGCCTTTTAGGCGAACAACCATCAGATTTTAAATATCAAATTTGGAAAGAGAAAGATGCGGACAGCCTTAATTATTGGTTTAAACCTGCGATAGAAAAGGATTCTACACTATTCGTATTTGGTAATCAAAAAAGTCTTGATACGGTAATGTTTTACCCTAAGGAACTAGCATTGGCAGATTCTTTAAAAATAACCAACGAACCCAAAAGCAGCATATATTATAGCGAACCCATAAAAATTTCTGCAAATATTCCCTTGGTAGAATTTGAAAAGGATAAAATGGCTTTAATGAATACCAAAGATTCCATCTTTGTAGACTTTTCAGCTCAATTGAATACCTATCTAAATCAACTGGAGATTCAATTTGAAAAAGAAGAGGAGAAAAAATATGAATTACAAGTTTTACCTGGTGGAATAACTAGTTTTTTTGATGAAGTAAATGATACATTGAATATTAAAGTAAGTACCAAAAAATATTCAGAATATGGTAATTTGGTTATAACGCTTCAAAACATTAAAGATTATCCAATTATTGTTCAGCTTGTGACAGATAAAAACGAAGTGAAGTACGAGCAATTTTCTGAAAATGCCCAAGTGTTTCAATTCGATTATGTAAATCCAGCAGAGTATTTTATTCGTGTTATTTACGATGAAAACAACAATCAAGAATGGGATACGGGCGACTACTTAAAACAAATCCAGCCAGAAGCTATAGATTACGTCATTGAAAAAATTAAAATAAGACCCAATTGGGATGATTCTTACGTAATTACGCTGCCGTAATTCATGATTAGTCAGTTACAATAAAAGAATCCCTATCTCTTAAAAAACCTAGTTTTTTTCTGGTATTTTGCAAGTCTTTATAAATTAGCTGATGTGTTTCTGTGAAAATTTCATGGTGATTATCGCTTTTGGTAATTCGGTTTCCTAAAGCATCGTAAATAGCAGAATGACCGCTGTAGGGATATCCATTTCCATCTTTTCCAACCCGATTTACACCTACGCAATACGCCATGTTTTCTATCGCTCTTGCCTTGAGTAATGCATCCCAGGCAGCAGTTCTTTTTTCTGGCCAATTGGCAACGTACAGTAGCACATCATAATCTTCTGTATTTCTAGCCCAAACTGGAAAACGCAAATCGTAACAAATGAGGGGACAAAATTTCCACCCTTTGTAGGTTACAATTCGTTTCTCTTTTCCAGCGGTGTAGGTTTCTTGTTCTTTAGCCAGGGTAAAAAGGTGTTTCTTATTGTAAGTTTCAACAGTTTGATCTGGAAAAACCCAGTATAATCGATTATAATAATTGTCTTTTTCTATAATGATAATACTTCCAGTTACGCAGGCTTGTTTTTCTTGTGCCGTTTGTTGCATCCATTTCAGGCTCCTGCCGTTTACTTCCTCTGCTAAGATTTTTGCATTCATACTAAAGCCAGTTGTGAACATTTCAGGGAGCACAATTAGGTCTACATTTTCATCTATAGTTTGGATTTCTTTTGTAAAGTAAGCCAAGTTTTCATCTGGGTTTTCCCAAACTAAATCAGCTTGCAAAATGGCTACATTAAGGTCTTGCATATCAATAGGTTTTGGTCATTGTTGAAGGTACACAAATTATGTAATCTGCTGTGTTTTTATGTATTTCTTCAAGTTCAGAAATATCATCCTGCTCTACGGTTGTGATGGTAAGCACGTTTATGTTTTCTTGGTAGGTTTTTAAATACCAAACAATACCTTCGTAAAAATTGGAATGGTAAGAACCATTAAAATGAACAAATAGCCTTCCTTCTTCTTTGTTTTTTAAAATAAAATGAGCCATACTCGCATCCTTAATTGCTTGTGCTTTTACAATGTCTTCTGTTGCGTGGCTTCCCATCATTTCTATCATATCCCGATAGGTTTTTAATTCTGCATCAAATGGAATGGGCAAAGGAGCTATCCAGTTTTTTTCTTCTAAACTAAGTGTATTCAAAGCATCAAAACCACCTTCTTTATATACTTTACTAGCATATCTTCGTGGAATATTGGTAGCATTAAATGCGATGTTATGTTCTTTTGCGAAATTCACAAGGGGAGCATAATCAGTTGTGTAATTTGGCCATAATCTTGCTTTTTCTTTGAATTCTTCTGTGCTAATTTCACCAGATAAATAAGCCGTTAAAGCTTGCTGATTATCAGCTTCAAACATTTCTGCTCCTAAGTTAAATGGAATTTCTTTTTTATGAAGATCTAAAATCAATTCCAATTGAAGCCAATGGCTTATGGGATTGTTATGAAACTCACCAAACAAAACTACTTCTGCCTTAGGCGCATCTTTAAGCATGCGTTTGTATTTGGTCTTTTTGCCTTTGTAGGTATACAGTTGATAAGCCGGTTTCTTTTGTGCAAAGCTGAAATTGCTCAAACTAAATAGGAAAATAAAGAATAGAAAGTAACGAATTTGCATGATGTACATTTTGAATTGTTGAAGATACAAAAATCTATACTTCACCTCCATAGGTTATTTGTTGAAACTAGTTAGGTGCGCGATTATATGATTACATAAATTTATATCTACGTGAAAAAACGTCTTGAAATCCATTTTTTTGTTATAAATTTACGATAAATTAACATAATTTGTTTAAATATCTTTTCTAAATATACCCTCTATTAGGTATTTTCTGAACTAGTATTGTTTTGCATTTTTGTTTTTACATTTTAAAAATGAGTCAATTGAAAATAAAATAGCCAAGCTAGTTATTTCATTTTGGCGAATTAATTTAAACTAAAGATTTACTGAATGCCTATTACTAGTAACATTTCAGAAGAAGAAGCAAACTTAGCATTGTCTCAATTTACAGATGCATTTATTGAAGAAAAATCCATTGAATATATTTTAGTTTTAAAAAGTATGGTCAGTTTTTTTACTAAACATACGTACTACTTGGAAGTAGGAAAAATTGAAAAACTTCAAAACAACCGAAACCTCATCGTGTCCGATAAAGAAAAAACAATTCCAAAGGAGTTTGAATTCAAAATTTGGAAAAAGGATGGGCAGAGTTCAAAAGATCAAGGATTTGAAACTAAAAAGATTAAAGTAAAGCAAAATCTAACTTCAAAAAAACAACTATTGATGTGAGTAATTTTGATTCAGATATTAGTGTTTCAAACCGTTTTGGAACTGATTTTGGAACTTGTGGAGCAATTTTTAAACTAGAGTCTTTTGCTAGTTATTTTGGAATTTCAAACTGGCATGTTTTACAGCACGAAACTGGAAAATTAGGTCAACCTATCTACCATCCTCAAAAAGCAGACTCAGCTGAAGACTATGCTAAAAATAAATCGAAAATTGGAAGCTTATCATGGGCAAGTAATACAGATTTAGATGTTGCCATTTTTGAAATAGAAGATACGGATGAAATAAAATTCTTACAGGAAAAAGGAGTTAAAAACATCCACGAAATTGCGTTACCAAAAAGAGGACAATTAGTAGAGAAAATTGGTGCAAATTCCGGCACCACATCAGCTAGAATTAGGAGTGTAAATTGCTCTTTAAAAGTATGGAAACCAAATGGTAGTTTTCAAGTTTATCGCAATCAACTTCAATTGTATAAACTGTCAGTGCCTGGTGATAGTGGTTCTGTGTTATTTGCAAAGGATAAAGCGGTAGGAGTGGTTTTTGGAAGTACAAACAATTCATCTATAGAAAACTTTTCTTATGCCAATGATATTACAAGAGTATTTAACCGAAAGTTTGATGCAGAACAAGAATTTTATGTAGATGGAAAAAATATAAAAATCAAAGAATTGAAAATCAAAAAATAAGGTGAAATAATATGGAAGTGACTATAGATTCGATGATAGGATATTTTAGAATAGCATCTATTTTCATTCGAAGGAATCTATAAAGCCTAAAAAAGAACTACAGTAACAATAGACCTAGCATTATGATACGATTAGCCATAGCCGAAGATCATCAGTCACTTATAGACGGAATACTATTGATGTTAAAACAGGAGACCGATATAGAAATTATGGGGCACGCCAATGACGGGGAAGCGCTTTTGGAATTGGTTCGTCTAAAACAACCTAACGTAATCATAACAGATATTAGAATGCCTAAAATAGATGGCATTAGTGCAACCAAATTGATAAAAAATGAATGGCCAGACATAAAAATACTAGGTTTTACCATGTTTGATCAAAGAGAAGCAATAGACCAAATGATGAATGCTGGAGCTTCCGGTTATTTGTTAAAAAATTCACCATTAGATGAAGTCCTAAAAGCCATCCGTTGTGTTTATGCTGGCGAAACCTATTTTGATGCCAATATAAAAGCCATTGCAGAAAATGACACCAATAAAAAAGCAAAAGGACTTTTAACCAAAAGACAAAGTGAGATATTGCGTTTAATAGCAAGAGGAAAAACATCTAGAGAAATTGCAGATGAACTCTTTATTGGTATCCAAACGGTAGACACCCACCGTAAAAACATGTATCGTATTCTTGGGTTGCATGGCAAAGGAGAGTTGATGCGGTATGCTATGGAGAAGAAGTATCGGTTTTGAATAAAAATGAAGTAGTTGGTAATGTTTTTTGTTAAATTAGCTATTTATTCACACAAAATGGAAAGAAATAAAGCTGAAAGTATTTTTAAATCTTTAGAAAATTTTGTTTTCAGTGATTTTTTTATACAAAAATATAAAACTGTTCATCTCGCAATAATTAAAAGCGACCACAGCTTAGACCAAAATGGAGAATTTAAAATTAATAATGATTATAAGCTAGAAAT
>Ga0307939_1001319_pt1 | contig 12848 bp, 9 predicted proteins | sample OrgLakmetagen122_FD_201844 | JGI IMG/M metagenome (GOLD analysis project Ga0307939, IMG submission 201844) | Saline water microbial communities from Organic Lake, Antarctica - #122 | ecosystem: Environmental > Aquatic > Non-marine Saline and Alkaline > Saline | place: Antarctica: Organic Lake... | reverse complement strand
CGGGTGTAGAGGTCAAGGCGGATTCGTACTGGTCAGATTATACCGCTATTGGTCAGTATCAATTTCGAAGTGTCTTAAACAGTACTGTTTCAGATGTGGACGGCAATTATTCCTTGGTGGTGGTCAGTGGGCTAGATAGTGAGACCATCCTCCCTCCGCTCGGTAGTGGTTTTGCACAAACGGTTTTAAGTGGGTTAAACCTTCAAGCTGACCTGAAACAGAATATTATTTTGCCCTTTAACGATGAAACTGCACCCGTCATTACCTCTGCTCCCCGGGCTACTGACATAACCGATACCAGTGCGGCGATCCAGTGGCAGACCGATGAGGCTGCGTCTTCGATGGTCACCGTAAATGGTGTCACCTATACAGTTCCTGGTTACAGAACCCTGCACTCGGTTGCGGTGTCCGCACTGACAGCGAGTCAGAGCTACTTGGCTACCGTTAGTTCCACAGATGAAGACGGTAACGGCCCCGTATCCAGTTCGGCATCATTCGATACCCTTGCCTCTCCTGACAGTAATGCGCCAGTCATTCTTGAGGGGCCGGTAATTACATCGGTTTCCAATGACCGTGCAACGGTGGAATGGCGGACGAACGAGCCAGCTACGACCCAATTGAACTACGGGATAGGTGGTTTACTCGATCAAAGCGAGACCATCACCGGTTTGAGAAGTTCCCATAGCGTGGCTATTACCGGGCTGAGCGCAAACTCAACGTATACGATTCAGGTCAGTGGTACAGATGCGGCAGGAAATGGCCCCGTAGAGAGTCCAGGAAAAACGTTCCAGACACTGCCGCAGCCTGACACGGAAGCTCCGGTATTTGTGAGTGCGCCGGTCATTACGGACCTCAGTTCCGACTCAGTGACCGTCCAGTGGGAAACCGATGAGCCTGCGGTGAGCGCAATTTCACTGAACGATGGCACAGCTTACAAGGTAGTTCGGGACGAAAACCTGAAAACGTCTCACAGTGTTACGGTTACCGGCCTCACGTCGTCCACCGACTATACTTATACGGTTTCTGCTACGGATGCACTAGGCAACGGGCCGGAGCTGAGTGCGCCGGATGCATTCCGTACATTAGCTTTAGAGGACACGCTAGCACCTGTCATAACCGGCTCGTTGAAGATTGTGGGCATCACTCATCAGTCGGCGGTTGTACATTGGCGAACGGATGAGCTGAGCGATAGCACCATAGAGTTTGGCACCGTAAGCGGCGAGCTGGTCGAGTCTCTCAGTAGTGCAAAGCGCAGCCGAAAGCATGTCTTGCAGCTTACCAATCTCGAAAAAGATACAGCGTATTATCTTCGTGCGCTTTCGAAGGATCGTAATGGCAATGCTGTCGTAACCGAAGAAGATAGCTTCCGCACACGGTCTCTGCCAGATACAGCCAAACCCCACTTCAAGCAACCTCCAACCGTTATAGGTTCCTCCGATGACACAGTAACTCTGGCCTGGGAGACCGATGAGCCGTCTGACTCCGTTGTGGAGTATGACTCCAGCACGGGTGAAAAGCGGAGTAAGGGAAAAGGGGAGAAAACCAATAAACACACTGTGACCCTGACGGGACTAAAAGCCGGCGGCAAATACTCTTACACAATTGATGCCCGAGACAGTTCCGGTAACAAAGCTCAGGTTCAGAGCCTGAATACCGAGATTGTCGGGACGTCATGGCTGAAACGCACCAAGACACTGGCCACGAGCGTTCTTGGAATTGGAAGCGCTCATGCAGTGGGCAAGACTGACGGATTCAACACAAACGCAGAACCAGACACCACGGCACCGCTGTTTAGCTTGGAACCGGAAACTGTCTGGTCAGGAAGCAATAGAATAATCATGGAGTGGGTTAATAACGAACCAGCAACAGCTGAGTTACGGTATGGACAATCTGGGGCTTACTCACATGTCGCGAGCAATGCTGATTCAACCCTGGATCATCAACTTGTACTCACCCAGCTGCAGCCGGGCATCAGCTATGACTACAAGCTGACTGTTACCGACATCGCCGGGAATAAAACCGTTCGCCAAGGTACGTTCAGTTCAGCGGCAGCTAACGACACAGTAGCGCCATCAATATCCTCCCTATCGGCAAGTGTATTGGGAGATACAGTGGTCGATTTCGGTCTACGCACTGATGAACACGCTTCTGTTGGCGTTCGATACGGTGTGTCCGAGAGCGAGCTTTCCTCCTCGGCTGCATCAATAGGCATTGATCGTCTTCATTCACTCCGGCTCTCAGGCCTGGCTGCAGGTACCACATACCATTATCAGTTCCAGGTCCAAGATCCTGCTGGCAATAGCACCTTGTCCCCCATTCAAGCAGTGGCTACATCTGGCACAGCTGTAGATTCGGATGGTGATGGCGTACCCGATAGCGAAGATATTTTCCCACAGAATAGCGGTGAGTGGCTGGATACCGATGGTAATGGTATCGGTAACAACACTGACACGGATGACGATGGCGACGGCGTTGAGGATGCCAGTGATGCCTTCCCGCTTGATGCTTCTGAGTCCCTTGATACGGACGGTAACGGTATTGGCAATAATGCCGATACAGACGACGATGGCGATGGCTTGCCGGACGCATTTGAAAATGAGAACGGCTTTGACTCTTTGGATTCGTCAGATGCCAGTCAGGATGCGGACAACGACGGTCTCAGTAATCTTGAAGAGTATGAGCAAGGTTCTGACTTGTTTAATCCGCCTGCGGATGAGACAGCGCCCGTTGTAATCGCGCCGGTTGATATTCGTATTTCAGCGAGTGGCGACTTCACTGAAGTAGAGTTGGGAGAGGCGTCAGCCACCGATAATGTCGATGGTGCTTTAGCTCCTTTAAGCGATAAATCAGGTCCTTTTGAGCCCGGCCGTCACACTATTACCTGGAGTGTTTCTGATGCTGCAGGAAATACCGGAACAGACGCCCAAATTGTCGACGTGTTACCTATTGCAGGTTTCGAGGTGGACCAATTTGCAGATGAAGGGTCGAACGTTTCTGTAAAAGTTGTTCTCAATGGCCAACCGCCAGAATACCCAGTGACGATCCCATTCGAACTGGCAGGAACCGCGGATCACGGTGAGGATTTCACATTATCTGCTCAGGAGATCTCTATTTCCGAGGGTCGGGAAGGTTCTGTTGTAGTTGACATCACCTCCGACGACCTGGAGGAAATGGAAGAAAAAATCATCATAAAGATGGCGACTCCGCAAAATGCAGTTGCGGGGGGAAAAGCGACTCACACCATTGTTATAACGGTGTCTAACCAGGCGCCAGTCGCAAGTCTGAATCTGTTCCAGAATGGCATCGGAGCATCCGCGGCAACCATTGATGGTGGTTTCGTTCTGGTAACTTCGAGCATTCGGGATCCGAACAGCAACGACACACATACCTTTGACTGGAATGCCTCAGACAACGCGATGGTTCCGTCGAGTTCGGCCAATCCCGAAGAGTTCAGGTTTGATCCGGCAGGCCTTCAGCAAGGAGTGTACATAATCCGGTTAACGGTGACTGATAACGGAACTCCGCCGAAGTCGTCATCCTTTGAGTTCCCGGTAACGGTTATCTCAGGAGCTCCTCTTGATCCGGATGAGAACGGTAACGGTTTGCCGGATAGCCTGGATATCAATCCGGATCCATCAGTAATGCAAGCGACAGAGAACGGCAAACTGGTTACCGAAGCTGGTCTGCGCTTACGAATTGGCTCTGTAGCCAGCGCAGGCATGAATCTGTCACCAATGATTGATGAAAGCCTGCTCGCTGAGCATGGAAGTGTGACGGGTGGACCCGGGCTAAACACGGAGGACAGTTACACAATCATAGGTGGCCTGTTCGACTTTGAGATCCACGATCTTCGTGCAGCGGGGCAGTCCGTCCTGCTCATTTTGCCTCTATCCGAGGCCATACCCGCCAATGGTGTCTATCGGAAGTACGTTCCAGACGTTGGATGGCAGATGTTTGTCGAAGACGTGAATAACAGACTCTATTCCGCTTCTTCCAATGGATCGGAGTGTCCCGCAGTCGGCAGCAATAGCTATGATGCGGGTATTATCGAGGGGAATGACTGCCTGCAACTAAGAATCCAGGATGGTGGCCCGAATGATGCCGATGCAGAGAAAAATGGCGTGATTAAAGACCCAAGCGGCGTGGCCGTTGTGTCGTCTTCGGAGAATCCAGATGGCCTTGACGATGTGCCTGACCGTGATGACAAGGGAGACGCAGATGGTCCGGAATCATCATCCGGTGGGGGCGGCTGCACCATCAACAAGGGAGCACAGCCTGACCCAACGCTACCCTTGATGGTGCTGATCTCTCTGATTTATTTGATCACTAAACGCCGTTGGTCGTGCAAAGTAAGATAAGCGTCAATTTCTACCAGGATCCGGTTTTTTGGGTCCTGGTGGGCGCTGGCCCTCTCGTGGTCTTTGGGATAACGATTACGATCCCGGATCTTGTAGTGACGCCTTTGGATAACTTGATTCCAGCTCTGCTGGTTCTTCTGATTTACCCATCCTTAGAAGAGATTGTATTTCGAGGCGTGATCATGGACAGCCTCGCTCGAACTCCGGTGCGCAACTTGAAAATAGGTTGGCTTAGTTTTGCCAATCTTATCTCGGCTGCTCTGTTTTCTTTATCGCATCTCTGGGGACACACTCTGGGATGGGCGCTTGCAGTGTTTATACCCGGTCTCGTGTTTGGGATTGCGAAAGAGAGGTGGGGGAGTTTGCGGTTTCCGATTTTTTTTCACTCTTTTTACAACGCCTGCTTTTTTGGACTAGTTCTGGTTTAAATATTTCTTTGCGTATATTTGAACTATCAGGCGAAGTTGGCCGCCATCTGGACAATGCGGTTACGCGGCAAGATCAAAGGCTTCTAGGTCAAAAACTTCACCTCGCCTTAAGTGCCATCCTTTACAGTCTTTGACATTTTTACGATGGCAGAATTCCACCCACTAATCTAACCTTATATTTTTAAAGGACTTCCCTTTGAGTTCGATAAAAATCCCATTCGGGTTACTCAAGGGCATTTTCACTTTGGGAGAACAAAATGCACAAGATGGCCATTTCATTATTGACCATCGTAACTATGACAGGGTGTACGGCCGCTCAAATAGAGGCCATGAACCGTGGCTTGGAAAAGCAGCGTGCCCAACCTGGCTACTATGAAAGCATGGGCCCAGGTAACCCGTACACGCAAAACTTTGTTGATTACCCGGTTATAGTGGATCAACAATTTCCACCCCTCAAGTTGATTTTGGATCTGATCAGTCAGAACCTCGCCACTACATGATCAACACCCCTCAAGGTATGCAAATGCGAAACTGCCAAGACACAAACAGCAGTAACTACAGTTACTGTTACTAAGGCAGTAGGCACAAAAAGCCCCGCATTACACGGGAAGAATCTCAGTGATGCTGAATTTATAAATCACATCTCCGATTGCCTTATTGGAAAGAGCCACAGTTATTGGGTTAAACCTAAATCGGAGTAAGAGAAAACAAACATGCCCATCACACCTCTGTACTTCGGCGTACTGGCACCAATAAACCACTTCCCCAAGTACAGGATCAGTGTGTGGTCGTTTGGTCTGGTGAATCTATGGATTGATTTACCAATCATCCAGGCGGTTCTATCAAATGAATCATTCCCGCCAAGGGAAGACACACATTCAATGATCATTATTCTGATCATTGGCACTTTAGTGGCCATGCCAGGGGTCCGATATGCCAGATGGGTTATTGGTGCCTATTATGGAGCCTTGACCCACTGGTTATTGGATTCACTGGTTCACTCAGATATGCAACCGTTCTCATGGATTGAGGGGAACCCAATGTACATGGGCTGGATGGAGCCCTTGTCATGGGCCCTTATGCCACTCACCGCTTGGGCTTTTCTTCAGTGTATGTCAGATGCCCGGGAGTCCCTTCGTAAAAAGCAGGAGGCTTTTCTCGCCTGGCGGAACCGGCGAGATTCTTGAGACGCTGAACCAGTTCAGTCGTCGGGGTAATAGTGTTGACCTTTTCCCTTTTTGGAGTTTTGAATGGCAATCTTTTTCCAGAACCGTAGTCGGAAAGAGACAGGTCCAGGCTGCTGCATTGAGCGCCATCCTCGGTGCTACAGGGTGCGCGACCCAGCAGGATTTGTATGATGCAGCAGCCATTGGCGATAACGTCGAGTCCCGCAATCTCGAAGCAGCGGGCATAAACCCTTACCTGAAGAACGAACAGGGGCTTTCACCGATTGACGCGGCCATCGACCGCGCAAAGTACTCGCAGACATCCCACGCATGGGTGGATGAGAAGCTTAGGGAAAGTAGGGACGAAGCAAGTGAGGCGCTGGCGGCCATTGATTCTGAAACTATGAGCGCTGCTCAGTTCAGGTCGCTTCTGGACAAGCACTCGTTCTATCTCGACGTGGCGCTCGACTCGAATGGTGAACGCATCCTGCACTGGCTAACACTGCGAAACCTGACCGACTACATCGAAGTTGCCATTGATGTGGGCTCTGACGTTAATGTCCAAAACGACCGTGGAAATACACCGCTGCACGCAAGCACTCTACGTGGGAACGAAAGAGCTGTGTCCATGCTGATCGACGCGGGCGCTAAGGTGAATGTTGAAAATGCCAGAGGCCTCACAGCGATATTTATGCCGATTTTCATAGAAACGGAGGACTTTGATACTGGCATTTCTGGCTCGGCTGAATTGATCGCTAACGCGGGCGGTGATCTCAATTATGTCAATAACACTGGACGCACACCACTTGCTGCTGCGGTGTTCAACAACGCGGTCAACTACCGGGATGTACTGATCGATCTGGGTGCAGACATTGACGCCCACAATGAGAACGCTTAGAACGCCGAGCTAAATCGGCAGAGTGTCAGGGTGAAAGTCCCTACGAGGTAAGGCTGGCGGGCCGCTTCGTCCCCGAGTCATGCGCGACTGTCCGCAAGGGCCGCCGTGAAGTGTTGACAGGGGTGTCTGCAGGCGAAGTATCGAGCTGCGAAATCATTAGTTGGAGAGGCAGATGCTGTTAAGCGAAGCAGAATGCAACATGACCCGTACCGTCAAACCGCAAGGTATGGGCCACTCTCCCGCAGTCGTAGACCTTCAGCATGCAGATAAGCACTCTGTACGGAACTCGGGAGATCCCGGACAACCCTCCACCCTCAGCCTGTGGAGGCCGCATGGTGAAGGTCAATAGCCTCACGACCCTGCGAGAGTCCGGGAAGTCGGATGAACTCATAGTACCGCAGAAGCAACCGAACAAGGGGCTGCAAGGCCCTGCGGAGGCTGTGGAGGGAAGGGGTTCAATCAAGAGGAACGCGAAACAGGACGCCGGCACCCCGGCTCAGAACGGGATCAGTGCTACGTCACGCTTGCTTCGCGTACGCCAAGTCGCGGCAAAAGATCGCCGAACACAGTTCACTTCACTGTTTCATCACCTCACAAGGACACTGCTGACAGACAGCTTTTACAAGCTGAAGCGACGTTCAACTCCCGGCGTTGATGGCCTGTCATGGCAGGCTTACGCCCAAGGGTTGGACGAGCGGCTGATTCGCCTCCTGCACAGCTTGCACAGTGGCTCATACAGGCCGACGCCTGCCAGACGGATTCAAATCCCGAAGGCAGACGGCAGCCTGCGGCCACTGAGCATTCTGTGCTTGGAAGATAAGTTGGTCCAGCAGGCAACCGTTACGCTCATGCAGCACATTTACGAGGAAGATTTCCTTGGCTTCTCCTACGGGTTTAGGCCCGGCAGGGGGCAGCACGATGCGTTGGATGCGCTCTACGTGGGGATCAAGAGACGAAAAGTGAACTGGGTGCTGGATTTGGATATCCGGAAGTTCTTCGACCGGGTCGAACATGATTGGCTGATCACGTTTATCCAGCATCGGATCAAGGACAAGCGTCTGATTCGCCTACTGACACAATGGATGAAGGTAGGCCATTACGACGAGGACGGCAGACACGTGCGCTCAGCTCGCGGAGTGCCTCAGGGCGCAGTAATTTCGCCGTTGTTGGCGAACATCTATCTCCACTACTGTATGGACCTCTGGATCAACCAGTGGCGCAAGCGGCAGACCTCGGGCGATGTTATCGTCGTGAGGTACGCCGATGACGCGGTACTGGGCTTTCAGAGAAAAGACGATGCGGAGGCGTTCCTGAGTCAGCTGCACCAGAGGTTGGATCGCTTTGGACTGTCGCTCAATGAGGACAAGACGAAGCTCATCCGCTTTGGACGCTTTGCCCGGAAGGACTGTGCGACAGCAGGGCTACCAAAGCCTGAGTCGTTCGATTTTCTGGGGTTCACGCACAGCTGTGCTGTCCTGCGTGATAGACGGACGTTCATGTTGCTGCGGCAAACATCTGTGAGCCGCACGCGACGAACGCTGCATAGCGTAAAGGACTGGTTATACCGAAACAGGCATCGGCCGGTTGGCGAGCAGAAACGCTGGTTGGCTGCGGTGATGCGGGGTCACCTGAACTACTTTGCCGTTCCAGGCAACGTCATCAGGGTGAGCCGCTTTCACACGGAACTTGGAAAGCTCTGGATGAAGGCGTTACGGCGCCGCAGCCAGCGCTACCGTCTCGTGTGGGCGCGCTTCGGTCAGTTCTTGCGAGAAGCGCTGCCACAACCCAGAGTTGTGCATCCTTGGCCAAACAAACGATTTGACGGTATACACTCTAGATAGGAGCCGTATGCGTTAGTAGCGCACGTACGGATCTGTGCAGGGGGTGCCGGGTGACCGGCATTCCTACTGCGACCCCGCCTCTCCATGTCGCAGTCGCCGTGGGTTCGATCGATAGTATAAAGACTCTTCTGGACGCTGGAGCACAAGTGAACCAAAGAGTACACAGTGCTGAAGACCACGCCTTGGATGTGCTGTCGGGCATCTTAAGTATTAACGAATTTGTTTCTGATAAGTCCATCGAGATTGCTCAGGTTCTTCTAAGAGGCGGAGCAAGTCTTTCAGGAACAAATGCGAGCGATCAAACCCCCTTCCAAGTGGCGCTTAGCTTCAGGCAGTTCGATCTGGCCCAGCTTTACATTGATTCAGGTAATGGTATGGACACTGCGGACATTGACACTCGGGACGACATGGGGCGAACACCCCTGATGGGCGCCGTTACCGACAGCCTACCTGAGATTGTCAGTTTCTTGCTCAAAAATGGCGCGAACCCCAACGCTCAAATGAATGAGGGGCTCTCCCCGGTGCATGGCATTGCCCTTCAGTCCGCAGATATTGATACGACCACGCGATTGGCTATCGCCAGGGCAGTTATCGACGCTGGCGGGAACATAAATATCCAGTCCGATGGGGGGCTGGCTCCGCTTCATCTGGCCCCACTATCTGGCAAATCTGATGTCATTCACTTTTTGGCTGAGAACGGAGCAGATCTGGAGGCAGAAGACTCGGATGGCGCTACGCCTCTGGTGTTCGCTGTGCGCAACCTTGAGCCAGAAGCAGTCCAGGCTCTGCTTGAGCGCGGCGCCAATGCTAAGGCCAGAACCCCACGCGGCAATCATTTGCTACCAATGCTTGTAAGCAACAACGACAGAGATGATTTTAAAGACATTACTGCCATTGCGAGAATGCTGATTTCTCATGGCGCAGACCTTGATGGTTTTCATCCTGCCGTGGGCGGCAACGCTCTCTTTTCGGCAGCCCTTTTTGAAAACAAAGAACTCTTCAAAATGCTGGCGGAAGCAGGGGCCGATCTGGACGCCATGATGCGAGGCGATGAAAATAGTTGGAGTGGCAAGCCGCTGCTAAGCGTGCTTATGAACTTTGATGACGAAGACTACATCAACATTATGCTAGTAAATGGCGCCAATCCCAACATCACTGATTTTGATAATATGACGCCACTCCACGATACGGCGCGGAGTACTAAAGGCGGGGATTATTCAGGCCAGCGGGCCATTGCCCAAGCTCTCATCGAGTACGGCGCTGAAGTGGATTTCAAGGGGCCATCGGATATTACGCCTCTGCAAGTTGCGGCGTTTAATGATAATGCGGAGGTTGCCGAAGTGTTAATCAATAACGGTGCTGACACTTACTTCGAAAATAAAGGTGATGTAAACGCCATGGATATGGCGAGAGAACAGAAGAGTTACGGCGTTGCCTCCGTCATCCGGAGAGCCCGCAAGTAATCAATAAGATTCAGGCGCTAAAACTTCTTCTCGTTCGGGCGTCGAATGCCTTGGTGATTGAATTCACGCAAAAAAAAGCCCTCGCTTGAGGGCTTTTTGTCTCATGAGCACAACGGTTTAGCCAGTGCACACTGTCCCAGCCCGCTTCAACCCAGGAACAGGACTCTTGAGTGACAGAAGTATCAATAAGCGCGTTATTTGGGTCAAGATCTGTGAATTCACAAGTCCCTACTTCATAACTACCTGAATTACCTGTCCATGTTGCTGGTACGACTGCTAGATTTTGATCGTTAATCGAGTTGCACATGGTTCTTGCTGCATATCCATATGCACGGGCGCTGTCTGACGACGAAAACGTCACTACGTTCCCAGAAATGCTGTATTCGGATGGGTCCGAATACCAGGCGTTCGTTTCATCTGCTGAAGCGTCGAACTCTATCCGTGAAATAAATATTAGGTGCATATATTTCGGTTTTCACACTCATCACAATCGACGGTCTGGTTATATGAGGGCTGTTTTTATAGTGGCGGGTGGTAATCCAGCGCAGAGAGATGGACCCCACTCGTTAAACAGTGACTGGCGAAACGGAAAATATTTATGATCTTTGACCGAATTATAAAGTACGTTCAGGAGACCCGCATATCTTTAAGTTTCAAACGACAGGAAGCGCATTCCTGGGCGAGACATCAACAGACTGCTGGTGTTCGTTTTACAACCGACAAGCTGACGCGTGAAATCAAGGAGCTGCTAACGGCGATAGAATCTAGTGCTGCACAACGGTTTGACGCTGAGATAAGTTCACACAGCGATTATTTGGTGGGTAAGCAAGCAGAACAAGAATGTGAGCATACTAAACTCGCTCTATTTACCTTCAGTTACAAATCAAAGCTGGATGAGTTGTATGACTCCAAACAAGTCTTGCTGAATGATAAGCGCGATCTTTTCGCAGAGCGGGACTCTTTGAGTGAACCCCTCACGGAAGCCTTCGCCGACAAACAGACGGCGTACAGTGAGCTGAATTCTGCTAAAGAAAGAGTTGATGATTGGCATCGGAAATCAAAACGCACCCCTTGGTTATTAGGCAATAGTGGTAAAAAGATGCCCAAACACTCGCTGTTTGGACAGAGTTTTGGTGATTTAGAGACATACAAAAGTCATCGAGATTCTGCCTTTCAGGATGTTAACGAGGCAAAAAGCACCATCAGGCGTATCAAAGATAGTCAAAAAGCCATAAGCGACAGAATCCGCAGCATTTCGGAGAAAATTGGCGATGTCATGAATGAAATTGGAAATACAAAGGCACAGCGTAGTCACATGTATGCGTTTAAAGAGACAGGTGTAACGGTAAATAGCATAAAAACTGTAATTGATAGGTTAAACGTGGATATTAGAAACGCTAAGCTATCCATTAGTCAGCTGAAGGACGATCGCCTTGCCCATATCATGCAGAGCAGAATAGCGATGGGAGTCGTCGAGAGGGAAGAGGAAGTGGAACGCATAGAGACTCAGAAACGACAATTCCTAGACGAATTTGATAAGCCAGAGTCAAAGATGCAGAGGGCCACTGTTCATCGAGAAGCGTGGTTAAAGGAGAGGGCTTGAGTAAATGGGCGCGAGACTAAGCAGGTCTGATCTGTATTACCATACGAGGCTGTTTCGTAGTCCAGTCAGGCGGTGTAGCATTCCCCTAAGAATTAAAGCTACATGTCAGCTCTAAGTTGTTAGGGAAAGGCGGTGGCATAACTTATAAATTACAACTGTTGAGCCCATCAAGATGACGACTCCCGAGCAGCAAAGTGACACCAGAACTTTACAGGTCGTCGGAGAGCGATACATAAAGAAGCGCATCATCGCTCGCCTACAAAAATACGCAGAAACGAATCAGGCCTTGCTTGGAGGTTTGGGGCACGATGCAGGCGTGCTGCGCAACCCTCTCAAAGCTGACGATACACTGCTCATAAACACGGACAGATCTGGGGTGAGTAAGGCGTATAATCTTGGCCTCGCTGGCGGCGAATGTATTGGGGATTTCGCGGTTTCGCACGCAGTTAGCGACATCCTAGCGACTGGGGGCGTTCCTTTCGCAGTCTCTATTGCAATGCAATTGCCAGGAGACACAACGGTTAGTTTAGTTGATGAAATAATCGACGGAATACAGCAAGCATGTTCCGATTTTGGTGTAACCATCACGGGGGGCGATACTAAAAAAGCAGAAGTTCTTTCGTTGGTCGTCACTGCGCTCGGCAGAGCCCCTGAGAGTAACCTCTTATTTCGGAATACCCCAAAAGTGGGTGATCAATTGGTTGTTTCAGGAGAGCTTGGCTCAATGTTGCTCGGTTCGGTTGTTCATAAGCGGGGACATAAGGTATCGAGTTCGGTTCAGCAAGTCATTGATCAAGCGTTGATTTGCCAGCGGCCACCTTATCGATTGGGTCTAGCGATGAGTAATGCTCGTGTAGCCAGTGCCTGCACAGACATTAGTGATGGCCTGCCGGCTGCTTGCCGCAACATGATCGCAGAAACCGGTCTGGGTGTTGAGTTGAGCGAGGAGAACATACCAGTCCATCCGGAACTCAGAGACCTTGCCAGTTCGTTGTCACTTACACCTCTTCAGCTTTCAATGGCTGGCGGGGATTGGCGGTTCCTATATTGCGTCCCAAAGAGTGAGCTTCACGCATTAGGTGCCATCTGCG
>Ga0307939_1001309_pt1 | contig 12906 bp, 5 predicted proteins | sample OrgLakmetagen122_FD_201844 | JGI IMG/M metagenome (GOLD analysis project Ga0307939, IMG submission 201844) | Saline water microbial communities from Organic Lake, Antarctica - #122 | ecosystem: Environmental > Aquatic > Non-marine Saline and Alkaline > Saline | place: Antarctica: Organic Lake... | reverse complement strand
GTTCAGTTCTCGGCATTGGTTGAGTACGAAAAAATTGATGAGTATGACGCCAGAGGTCAGCGACTTCCCAATACCAAGCGAAAAGATGCTGGCGGTACCGAGGTTAGAGCTGCTCGCGCAGACCATTATGGCGTTTCCCCACTAATCGTCAGCTGGAAAATCGACAACGGCAATCAGACCGTAACCAAAACCTTTTTTCCACCATTCTCCCACGTCGACCGTATCGAGAATTACCGAACCGCATACCGCGTCTTCTCCGAACGCCTCGGCCTGACTGAAAACAACAAGGAGTCTGCCTGATGGATGCCAAGGCAAGAGATCTGAACCAGATTTTCGACGGAACCATTTCGTTCCAAATCCCACTTTTCCAGCGCCCTTATGTTTGGAACAAGGAAAAGAACTGGGAGCCGCTGTGGGAAGACATCCAGGGGTTGCTGGATTACGAGCTTCAATACGGCCGGCACCGCAAACATTTTCTGGGCGCGGTGGTGCTGGAACAGCTGAAAAATGTAGCCGGGTCGATTGAAACCCATCAGGTGATCGACGGGCAACAGCGCTTCACCACTCTGCAACTGATCATGCTGGCGGCCAGGGATCTAGCCAAGGGACTGGACAACGAGAAGTATTACGACCGCTTTAATGATCTGGTTACCAACAAGGCCAGCAAGGTCGATTACGACCATGAAAAGTACAAGGTGTGGCCTACCAATCGGGATAGGGAAGCATTCAAAGCCTTGCATGAATCCGGCGCTGTTGAAAAGGATCCCTATGCTGATCTGACCCTTGAAATGTTGTTTTCCGGTCAGCTTACTGAGCCAGCAACCAGCAATATGACGCAGGGGTATCTTTATTTTTGCAAACAGCTTCGTGGCTGGCTATCCCGCCAGTTCGATGAGATTGATGAATCGAATGAGGAAATAAAACCAAGCGAGCGTTTGAACGTGCTTTGGAGAGTCATCAGCGGTGGATTGCAGGTGGTGGTCATAAATCTGGATGACGACGACGAATCCCAGGTGATTTTTGAAACCTTAAACGCCCGGGGCACCCAGCTGCTGCCGGCGGATTTGGTGAAAAACTATCTGTTCCGCAAAGCTCAAGCGGAATCCCAAAATATAGAGGATCTATACAAACGCCACTGGTCGACATTCGACGGTGATTTCTGGCGTACTGAAGTCACCCAGGGGCGTGCCAAGCGCCCAAGGATTGATCTGTTTTTACAGCATTACCTTACGCTGATGATGCGGGAGGAAGTGCGCCCAGCTCATCTGTTCGAGTCCTTCAAGGATTACGTAGAGACTCAGCAAACGCTGGTGGGGTTGCCGGAAGAGCAGTTAAAAGCGCTTTCTCGGTATTCCCTCGCTTTCAAGACGTTTGCGGAACCGCCCGCCAGGTCGCGCCTAGCCACCTTCCTGAAACGTTTGGAGGCAATTGACACAGCGACGGTTTACCCGCTGTTATTGCTGGCCAGTGATCAACTTCTGCCGTCGCAGCAGCGCGAGTTTGATCAGTTCTTGACGGTATTGGAATCTTTCTTAGTGCGCAGGATGGTCTGTGGTCTGACCTCCAAAAATTACAACCGATTGTTTCTGGAAGTGATCAAGACGCTAGACCGGGAGGGTTCGCTTACTGCCAATGCCTTAAGGAGCATTCTCCAGTCTAACGATGGCGACAGTGTGCGCTTCCCGACGGATCAGGAATTTGAGGCGAGCATTTTGAACCGTGCTGTTTATCAGGCCTTGGCTCAGTACAAAATTCGGGCTGTGCTGGAAGCCATCGACCAGAATCAGGCTGACCTGAAAAGCGAGAATCTGGAACTGCCTAACGACCTGACCATTGAGCATGTAATGCCGGTGAAGTGGGCGCCTAACTGGCCCATTCCTGAAGAGCATTTGACAGACCCGGAAGCTAAGCTGAAATTTATTCAGCAACGCGATGACGCGGTGCATACCTTGGGTAATCTAACCCTGATTACTGGCAGTCTGAATCCGTCCCTCTCCAACGGAAGCTGGCAGAAAAAGCGTCCGGAGCTGGCTAAGTACAGCAAATTGAATCTGAACCGATACTTCTACCCGGTTTATGAGGGGGAGGACCCGCTGGCGGAATGGAATGAAAATGCCATCACCAGGAGAGGTGAACTGCTTTTCGAGTCAGCCAGGAAGGTGTGGCCGTTTTAATGAGCGATCCCATGAAAGAACCCAGGAAATAGATTTATGTTACCCGCCACGCTGGCACTGGAAGTCAAAAAACAGATTCTCCATTATCTCGGAGCTACCTTTCATATCCGCCATCCGGAGACGGAGAGGGCTCTGGAAGCCTTTTTTACTCATCCGGACGAGGGGTTATTCAAAGGGCCATGGCTGCAATTAAGGAAACCTTTTCGGCTCGAAGGGGCGGACACATCGCATCTCTTTGATTTGAGTGTGCCCTGGGTGCCGTTCAAGCATCAGGCATTGAGTTGGAAACGGCTGACGACTCGAAATGAGCATGTACCTGATCACACCATAGTCACTACAGGCACCGGTTCTGGTAAAACAGAATGTTTTCTTTACCCGCTACTGGATCACTGCTTACGTATGAAGCAGGCAGGTAAGGGCAAGGGCATCAAGGCGGTTGTTCTTTATCCGATGAATGCGCTGGCGGCTGATCAGGCTAATCGGTTTGCTGAAGAAATTCTGACGTCTGATCAACTGAGCTACGACCTGGGTGGAAAACGTAAGGCGCGTATTCGGGTTGGCATCTACACCGGGCGGATGACGCAAACATCCACTAAGGGCGAAGGGGCGGAGGAAGGCACCTTTGAGGAAATGACTATCATCCCGGATCCTGAGGGTGGTGGGAACGTTGCCTATCGGTCGATTAGCAACCGCGCGGCCATGCAAAAAAATCCCCCAGATATTCTGCTGACCAACTACAAGATGTTGGACTACCTGCTGCTCCGGCCCAAGGATACGAGCATCTGGGCCTATAACCAGGACGACCCCGAACTTCTCAAGTACTTGGTACTCGATGAACTGCATACCTATGACGGCGCCCAGGGTGCTGATGTTGCCTGTTTAATTCGTCGCCTGAAAGAGCGGTTTCAGATCCCGAAAGGGCAACTGTGCATGGTCGGTACCAGCGCGACAGTGGCCGGGGGTGACGATGAAGAGGAAATGGGGCCACTCTATAAACTGTGTGACTTTGCCAGCACGTTGTTTGAGGAGGATATAACGCAGGAAGCGGTTATACAGGAAGACCGTTACCGTATTGACGAGGTGGTGTGGTCACCCGCTCGCGAAGTCGAAAACTACCCGGCCGCTGATTATTGCATGCCGGCACATCAGGAGGATGCTAAAACTTACGCATGTCGCGCGGCGGAGCTTTTTGGCGGGCCTGCCTACCCGGTGACGGCTGATGATCCCCAATGGGCTGAATGGAGCGTGCGGCTGGATCAACTGGAGCCGTACCTGCCGAAGCTTGGTGAGGAAGAGCTTTGGGGCGTAGCGCTTGGAGAGTGGATACGTAAGCAGCCTCTTTTTCATCTGCTGCTGAAAGTGACCGAGAAAGGGGCAGTTCCGTGGTTCGATTTGCTTCGCGAGATCAGCAAGTCCGATATGACGTTTGCGTTCCGTGCGGTCGGGAATATGCAGGCGCGTGGTGAAGTTCTGCTAGCGTTTCTTGCCCTTGTGGCTCAGGCGCGAGAATTGCGCAGTGGCAAACCCTTCCCTCTGGTACCAACGCAGGTACAACTTTGGTTGAGGGAGTTGCGGCGTATTGGCTCGCTAGTCAGTGAGCACCCGAGCTTTACATGGCTCGATAATATCTTGCAGGAAGGCAAGCGGCAGCTTCCTATTGTTCATTGTACGGAATGCGGTGAGGTGGCCTGGGTTGGCCTGCGTGATCCGGATATGGACTCGGTGATCGGCCAGCATGGTATTAACGGCATGCAACTGCGTGATGATGTCCGGGAAATCTACGATGCCTGGGGTTTTGAGCATCCGCCCGCTGCATCGCTGGTATTGCTCAGTCCCTGGCGGGAAGGGGACGACCCTATTTCTGATTCAGGGCAAAAGCAGCTGGAGGGATTCAGGTGGTATCTGGCACCGGGTTCTCTGGTGGTCAGAGAGGGCGAGGGACTTTGTCCGTTAACGGATGAAAAAACCTTTCCCGTTAAACTGATTCACGCGCCGTATAACACTGAAAATGGCGCCCGAAGAGGCACGCAACAATGCCCGCACTGTCATGAAAAAGACAGTCTTATGTTTATTGGTAGCCGGGCAGCAACCATGTCGAGCGTTGCGATCGATGAGGTGTTTGGCTCTGTACTGAATAATGATCCCAAGCTTCTGGCTTTCACCGACAGTGTGCAGGATGCCAGCCACCGTGCCGGTTTCTTCTCGGCACGTACCTACCACTTCACTTTGCGCACAGCTTTGCAACATGTGATTGATGAGGCTGGCGGTGCAGGTGTACCCCTACAGGAAGTCGGACAGCGATTGATTGACTACTGGGGAACGGATGCCCCTGGCCGGCCGGGTAACTCGAAAAAAGCGCTAGAGACTCTGATTCCTACAGACCTTCGCGAGTACGATGACTATGTAGATTTCAGGAACAAAATAGGTACACACGATGTGCCCCCGAAACTGCTGGCGGATGCCACAAGGCGCCTCACCTGGGAAGCCACCAGCGAGTTCAGCCTGATGCTGACCCACGGCCGAACGATGGAATTGCATGCCAGCGCCACGCTGGGATGGGAGCCCGAACTGATCGAGCAGACGGTTGCACTGCTTCGGCAGCGTTTACCCAAAATTAGCCCAAACCTGGACTCTGTCTCGTCTGAAGATATTACCCTTTGGGTTCTTGGGATTTTGCATCGCCAGCGTGAACGGGGCGGCCTTTACCATCCCTATCTTAAGAGTTACGCGGCTCAGCGTTTCTGGGGGAAATATCCATTTAGTAAAACCATAGCTGGCCGGGAAACCTTTCCGCCCCAGGGCCGCTATAAACCTCGTCTGATGTCGACGCTACCCAACAAAGACCATGATCATGTGCTTTCACCGCCTCGGCCCGGGCAGCTTTTGCCGTGGTATTTACATTGGGCAAGAAAGGTCATGGAACTACCCGGCGTGGATGACGCAACCTTGGTCGATCTGGTGGGTGAGTTTTTGAAGGTGGGCGAAAGCAGTGGACTACTGTTGCAGGTGCATGCCGATGGCGACCAGGCGATATACGCCATTAATGATCAGGCCGCCCGACTCTATCCAGACGGTAAGAAACTGGTTGCTCCTAACCGTGGTTACAAGCTGTTCCGCCCGGATTGGGAGGCCCGGCTTTGGACGGGCGGGCCAAGTCTGGCTTATTTGGACCAGCATGGCCAGTATGAGCCCGGCACCCTGACTGATCGGGAAGATTATTACCGAACCCGTTACCGCAAGGGCGCGCTTCGGCGGGTATTCGCCCATGAGCATACCGGTCTGTTGGCGACGACTGAGCGGGAGGCACTGGAGTACAGCTTCAACAAGGGTGGTCACGCCGATGACCCGAATGTGCTGACGGCAACGTCCACATTGGAAATGGGTATTGATATCGGCGATCTGTCCACGACGATGCTGTGTTCAATTCCACCAACCACGGCGAGTTATCTGCAGCGTATCGGCCGGGCTGGGCGTAAAACCGGCACAGCGCTTGTACTGAGTGTGATTAATCAGCGCCCTCATGATTTGTTTTTTTATTCCCGGCCAGAGGCCCTGATTTCTGGCGATGTTGAGCCGCCGGGCTGTTGGTTGGATGCCAGTGCCGTATTGGTTCGTCAGTATTTGGCCTTCTGCTTTGACCAGGGGGTACGAGAGAGCGTGCTGGTGGATCTGCCCGCTACCGGCAAGCAGCTTATTGATGAGGTGATCCAGAACAAAGCGGGTCATATCCCCGGGCTGCTGGATTGGGTGTTGCAGAACGAGCAATCCCTGCAGACACGTTTTCTAGAGCGGTTCCGTCATAACGCCAAGGACGACACGCAACAGCGCTTTATCGCAGAATCTAAGACAGAACGACTGCGGGAGCGCATTGAAGAGGCGGCCAACGAGTTCCGCCAGCAGCGGTTGTTGCTGGAAAATGCCAAGCGCCGGCTCAAAGATCAGAAAGCCAAGCTGGATGGCAAGCTCGATGAGGCGGATCTGTATGAAATCGAACGCGAAGAGCGGATTCTGAACGCCCGACAACAGAAGCTCAACCAGATAAGTGCTCTGGAAGTGCTTACCGAGCATGGGCTGCTACCTAACTACGCGTTCCCTGAGCGTGGCGTGCGATTTTCGGGGGCCGTATTTCATCGTAAAGCCAAGGGAAACAACGGAGATCATGAGCTACGTGTGCGGGAGCCGTTTGAATTAGTTCGCGGAGGCTCTGCCGCTATCCGTGAGCTTGCCCCCTGGAACCATTTCTATACCCATAGCCATCGGTTCGACATTCAACAGATCGAGATCGGATCCAAAACTCAGCCACTGATTACAGAGTGGGGTGTTTGTGGCCAGTGTGGGCACATGCGTCCGATGACTGAAATCGACCGGCCCGACGCAAAACCGGCATGTCCGCAATGTGGTTTTGATGGCATTGAGGGGCAAACGGTGAAGGGGCAGCAAGCCAAGTTTCTGGAGTTCTCGCGTTCTCAGGCTATTTCGTACATGGAGTTTTACGAGAGCCTATCAGGCGATAAGGGTGATGAGCGTGAGAATGAGGTGTATCAGCTTGTCAGTTCGTTTGACCAGACGGTAGAGCAGGCAAGTGGTGCTGTTGCGAACGACAAGCTGCCGTTTGGTATTGAGTATCGTGCGGCGATGATCCTGCGTGAGGTGAATGCCGGCTTCAAGGATCAGCACCGGGATCTGGCCTTTGGCAATGATCTGAAGGTCTCTAGTGAAGGCTTTATCGTTTGCGCCGACTGCGGTGTGGCGGTCAAACCCGGGGGAACTAAAGATCAGGTGAAGCACCGCCGCAGCTGCTCAGGGCATCGGGAAACCCAGAAGCGTAAACGGGAAGGGCGGCTTGAGGATGCCTACACTTGGGAAAACGTTTTTCTGTACCGCGAGCTTCGTTCAGAGGCGATTCGTTTGTTGCTGCCAGAGGTAGAACAGGAAGACCTCTCAACATTGGAAGCTGCTATTTACCTGGGCATGCGGTTGCGCTTCCAGGGCGACCCTGGCCACCTGATGGTAAAACAACAGATAGTTCCCAATCTGAATGAGGGGTCAACTCAGAACTACCTCGTGTTGATGGATGCCGTGCCGGGCGGTACCGGTTTTCTAAAAGAATTGTTCCAGACCCGTGATGAAAAAGGTCGAATGGGTGAAGGTATTATGGATGTGCTTCGCCTGGCCCTGGCTGAACTAGAAACCTGTCGATGCCGCGAGCTGCATCAGACAGAGGATGATACCGATGGTTGCTACCGTTGCTTGCGGACCTACCACTTGCAGTATCGCGCTGCGGAGATTTCCCGGGAACTTGGTATCCGTTTGCTGAGGAAGCTGGTTGAGGCTGGCGAACTTCGGGAAACCAAAGCCGAGCTGGACGATATCAAGCCCAAGCCGAAGTTCGACAGCGTTCTGGAAAAACGCTTTGCGAACAAGCTGCAGGATTGGGTGCAAGAAAACGGCAAACCTGATGATTGGCGGGAAGAGCTTATAGCGGGTGGATCCGGCTTTCGGTTTACGTTGGGCGATGGCCGTATCTGGTCTCTGCAGTTGCAGCCTCAGTTGGGGAGTGCTCAGGGCGTTTCTGTGGCGTGTCAGCCGGATTTTCTGTTGACCGCAGACGATGAGGTTTGTCGGCCAGGGGCCATATTCCTGGATGGCTTTGAGCCCCATGTAAAACCCAATGAGCAGGCCTCGCGGCTGGCGGATGATCTGAGAAAGCGGCGGGCGATTTTGGAAAGCCAGGGGTATTGGGTTTGGTCGATCAGCTGGGAAGATTTGAATGAAGACGCTGAAGAGCGCTTCCGCTTCCTCGACAAGCGGATGACCGATGATATTTTGCCCAAACGTTTGACCGGCCTTGGCGATTCGGCGGCTTTGCGATCCATGACCGGGCATGGTCTGAATCAGTTTAAGGCATTTCTACGGCTTCCGGACTCCGAGTTTTGGTGCAGGGCTGGGCAGGAAACCGTTGGCTTCACCTTGATGATGATGGCTGGCCAGGGCATGGGGCAGTCTGGTCTGGAAACGTCTGATCAACTGCTTATGTGGCGCCGTGGCTATCCGGTGCCACCTCTTGAAAAATCTAATAAGGGCGATTGGACTTGGTTAGCTCAGCGCCTGAGTGTGAGCAATGATCTTTTTACCTACGGATTGGGTGAGCAGCTCATTATTGGTGATTACACCAATCTGCATGTCGAGCTGAGATTGGGGGATTCTGAATCTGAACGAGCAGGTGTGGAAACGTATAAGCAGCGGTGGCGCCGTTTCCATGCTTTGATGAATTTCTTTCAGTTCCTTAATAACACGCTGTTTTATACAACGTCAGAGGTGGAGAACGGTGTGATCCCCGAGCCAACTCTGGTGCCGCAGGTCAGCTTGGACGAGCAATGGCAGGAATTACTGGATGATGCCGTGGGCCCTGTCAGAAAGCTGATACCGCAACTTGCTGCAGCAGGCTGCGCGCTGCCTGAGGGTGAACACTATAGCGACGATCTGGCAGATGATTACTTTGCCGAGCTGGCCTGGCCTGGGGCGGACACTCCGATTGCCATTCTGGCGGGGACTCAGGAGGAGTTTGTTGCCCAGTGGCAGGCTGCAGGCTGGCTGGCAATGACCATAAAAGCGATTGAAGAGCGTGGGGAGCCGTGGTGTATCGACCAGCTGCCAAAACATAAAGGAGGAAAGTAACCATGGCGAAGATGATGCTGCACCGGGAAGTGCTTAAAAACTTTGGCAAGCTCCCATCAAAAGTTCAGAAAAAGGTGTATGAACTCACGCACAAGTTCGAAAGCGACAGCACGCAGGCCAGCATCCATCTGGAGCCTGTCGAGGCAGCCAGAGATGGTAAGGTGCGCAGTGCCCGTCTTGGCCTGGATTACCGTGCCATAGTGATCGCGCCGGAGAAGGGGAACACCTACCTGCTGATGCACATTGATCACCACGACGAAGCCTATCAGTGGTGCATGAACAAACAGTTTGAAGCGCACATGGCGCTGGGTACCTTCCAGGTATTTGATGTAGAGCTGGCGGAAAAATCCCTTTCTGATGCCGAAGTGCAAGCGGCGCAATACGAGGCGGACGCCGAAGCCTATGTTCTCCAAAACTTGTCTGATGTCGAGCTATTTCAGGCGGGCGTACCAGAGGCGTTGATTCCTTCGGTGCGTGCAGTTCGCAATGACGATGATTTTGAGCGTCTGTCGGACTACTTGCCGCCGGAAGCGAGCCAGATTTTGTATGGCATTGCCGCCGGGATGTCACTTGATGATGCTCTGAATGAAATGTTGGGCGGTCTGGATGAGGTGACGAAACCATCCGCACCTGGCGATTTCAGCCACCTGGCGGATATGACAAACATGGACCTGGTGTTGGTTCAGGGGGAGGAGCATCTTCAGGAAATACTCAGCGAAGACATCGAGGAATGGCGTATTTTTCTGCATCCCTATCAGCGAAGGCTGGTTGAGTGGGATACCAAGGGGCCAATGAAAATATTCGGTGCCGCGGGCACGGGCAAAACCGTTGCACTGATGCACCGCGCGGCCTGGCTGGCGCATCAATGTACTGAAGACGAGAAGGTTCTCATCACCACCTATACAACCAACCTTTCGGTGACCATCAAAGGATTGATGGAAAAGCTCGCACCAAACGTGGTTGACCGGATTGAGGTGACTAACCTGCACCAGCTGGCTAGGACCATCTGTTTCCGTGCACAGGGGCAGGCGAAGATTGCAGAGTCAGACGATCTGAAATCGATCTGGAAACAAGTTATGGTTTCGTCCGCCTCCAGGGGTATTGAGTTCGAACCGGAGTTCGTTCGGGAAGAGTTTGAACAGGTGATTGACCCCATGGGTATCATCATCGAAGACGATTATTTGACGATGGTGCGCTCGGGCCGGCCAGTTCTTAAACGAAAGCAGCGCCGCGCGTTATGGAAGTTGTTCGTTGAGGCCCGACGGCAACTTGAGTATCGCCGCATGGTGACTTTTGATGGCCTGATTCACCAGGCCAGGCTGGTTGCCGAAAAAGGAGACTTTAAGGCATACCGATACGTGTTGGTGGACGAAACTCAGGATTTTGGATTGGAAGCTCTGCGGTTGATCGCGGCTATAAGCCCCATCAAGGATGGTTTACGCAATCCCTTGTGTGTTGTCGGTGATGGACACCAGCGAATTTACAATACCGTGCCGGTACCGATGAGCCGGGCAGGTATAGACGTACGTGGTCGCGCCCGTCGGTTGAAAATTAACTACCGCACGAGTGAGGAAATCCGCAACTGGGCACACGGCGTGCTCGAAGGCATGAGTATTGACGACCTGGATGGTCAAGATGTTGTTACCCAGGGCGACCGCTCTGTCTTCCACGGGCCCCGGCCACAGTTTGCGAAGTGCTCTAGTGACGATGAAATGGCCGAAGCAGTGGTTACCTGGGTTAGAGGCCTGCTTGATTCAGGGGAGATTGCCACTCACGAAATCTGCCTGACTCCACCAAACTCCAAGATTATTAATGCTCTGGAAAGTAATGGGCTGGCAACGGTTGAGCTAAAAGCGCGCCAAGCCGACCCCGGCCAGGAGGAGGGTGGCATCCGCTTTGGGACAAAGAAACGGATCAAGGGGCTGGAGTTCAAAGCGTTGGCTATTCTCGATTTTGGCGATACCGAGAATCTGCGGGAGCGATTTGAGAACTATGTGGCTGCTACTCGGGCCAGGCAGCATTTGTTGGTCGTCACCGCGGCCCAGGATGAATCCAACTAAAGGAATCGGTGTTCATGCCTTTACAAAATCGAGTAAACCCAGAGGGCGCAATTGAAAAAGTCAGTGCACGTGGCTCTTTTATGGGCAATCGAGGCGTGCTGCATAACTCGAAAAAGGAACTTCAGCGTCAGTTCAAGAATAAGGCATGGATTACATGTTTGCTGGAATTCAAAGGAAAGCAGCGGGATCTGATGTCACCTAATGCCTATACCGAGCTGTTTTTTCTTGATGAGGTGACAGCTCTCGCTGCGGGGCATCGCCCGTGTGCTGAATGTCGGTGGTCCCGCTACAAAGAATTCCGCAATGCCTGGATGATCGCAAACCAATGGGAGGAGGATTCGACGATTCGAGCTCATCAGACGGATGGGGTTTTGCACAGAGAACGAGTAGACGGTAATACGAAAGTTACCTGGTCGAAACCGTGGCGGGAGCTACCTCACGGAACGATGTTTCAGGCTGAGACTGATTCCTACGCTGTCTGCGATGACAAAATACTGAAATGGAGCTTTGAAGGATATATTGGAGTGGACCGCGAAAGATTGCCAGAATCTGTCGAGGTACTGACGCCACGCTCGGTGGTCAATATTTTTGCTAGTGGTTTCAGGCCAGAGTTCCATCCAACTGCGGGAGTACGAGCCAGATAGAATTTGGCGGGAGATTCCTGGATTGACAACTCTGTATCTGACATCGCCCAAAGAAAAAAATATGCACGCCCCCGGTGGAGGTTCCGTGGCGTGCTGCCGGTGTTATCGGACACCGCCGGCTGGCCCTGCTTTTTGATCAGCTTACAGCAAAAGCTCGAAGCACCAAGCGGGTCTGGCCCGGTTGTTTGGAAAAATGGAACTGACTTCACCTAAGACAACAGGCTTAACGAGAAAGAAACGACCGTTTTTCATCAATCATGATGAGCCTGGCGGGAAAGAATTTCTCAGAAAGAAAATTCTGAAAATTAATGAACAGGGTCTTCGGGATCAAAGGCAAATTAGGCAGGCATTGATCGCGAATGATGATTGGTTTGATCTGGACTTTGACTAATACATTCAGGAACCCTCTATTCTGACGAAATCAGAAATCGAAGCGGAAATAGAACGTTTAACGTCCTTATTGGAGGCTTACTGGGGCTCGTTACACATCAAAAGACCTAGTATCTCGCTGATTAGGTCAATTTCGGTTCGCGCGTATGATAGGTCCGTAACCTTCGTTCAAGTAACAGTTGTGGAAGACAAATCATGCTGCAGACCCTTTTTGACCCTGAGACCCAGAACCGAATGATTAATGGCCTGCTATTGATGCTCATAGGGTCATTTTTCTGGAGATGGCTGATTGACTATGGGCTACCCATGGGCGCTCTGCTGGGCATAGGTGCACTTGTGCTGGTTTTTGACATAGCCGATTACTCGCGAGACCCGAGGCCTAAATCGTTGTTGCTTGGCGGAATAATTCTGCCAGTGTGGCCAGTCTTACGATTTTTGGTTAGACGGCCCTGAGGCTGCGGGCTTCCTTTCCAGCTTCCCTGGGCGGAAGCACTGCCCATACAAATCCAATTCTTAAAGTCTTCTCCACAGTCGAGGCAATTCTCAGACGCGGTGACGCAAAAGGCAGCAAGAACTAGTGATACGGGCCTTAATTCTTTTCACTGTTGTTTTATTAATCACTGCATGCCGAGCAGAGTGAGCATTTTGTTCTACAGCTTAGACAAGAGCTTGATCTATAAGGTCACAAGATCAAGCTCCGTCAACTATCCAGATTGAAATAACTACTGGAGATCAAACTGTCGTTCAATATTAAAAACAAGATTCGTAATATTTCCAGCAGCTACCCGTTTCTTAATGAATTGATATTGCATCATTTCAAGGTATTTTCCGAGATAGTAACTAAACGATGTAATTCCAATTTTCTTCTTCTGCCCATAAGAGTGGCTATCTAAGAAATCTACATATGCGTGATAAAGGAATCGCTCTGGCTTCCACTCTAGGGATCTATGCGACGAAGCA
>Ga0307939_1001308_pt1 | contig 12911 bp, 12 predicted proteins | sample OrgLakmetagen122_FD_201844 | JGI IMG/M metagenome (GOLD analysis project Ga0307939, IMG submission 201844) | Saline water microbial communities from Organic Lake, Antarctica - #122 | ecosystem: Environmental > Aquatic > Non-marine Saline and Alkaline > Saline | place: Antarctica: Organic Lake... | reverse complement strand
GTCTAGTGTAGTGTAACAAATAATATATTCATATATAATCAGTCTTACATTCAATCTCTTCGGAATGCTACCGATGCCTGCACCTGTAGTTATTGCTCTTACTGACGAAGTACGTCAAGAGTTTCACCGCTGCTGTCGAAGTGGTAAGACACCGGCTAGACTTAAAGAACGTCTATCAATCGTTTTGCTAGCCGACGAAGGATTGACGAATGTTGAGATTGCCGAGCAATTACCCTTTAGCGTGCACAAGATAGCGCGTTGGCGTAACCGATATTCAGCATCTGGTCTGAAAGGTATCGAGAAAGACCTGCCGCGAGGTGATAATCATGGCGGCGCCGACAGCGGCAAACAGGCCCAACTGCGAAAACGAATTATTGAGTATACGACCAACAAGGAAAGGCTCCCAGAAGGAAGCACACACTGGACTACAAGAACCCTGGCTGCGAAGCTTAATACAAACCATATGTTTGTGGCTCGAGTCTGGAAAGAAAATGGGTTTAAACCTCACTTGATAAGCCAATTCAAGATCAGCAATGATCCAAGATTCGAAGAAAAGCTTGATGATGTTGTAGGACTTTATCTAAATCCGCCCGACGGCGCGGTCGTTTTCTCAGTGGATGAAAAGAGTTCAATTCAGGCATTAGATCGAACCCAACCCGGGTTACCCATGAAGCCCGGTAGAGCAGGTACTTTCACGCATGATTATAAGCGCCATGGTACGAGCACACTGTTTGCGGCGTTGAATGTGTTTACTGGCGAAGTAATTGGCGAGTGTAAGAAACGCCACCGTCATCAGGAGTTTCTCTCGTTTCTGAAAGCCGTGGAAGAGCAAACACCTAAAGACAAAGAACTTCATGTGATCGTTGATAATTATGCTACGCACAAACACCAAAAGGTACGTAACTGGTTGAAGAGAAACCCGCGTGTGGTGATGCACTTCATACCCACCAGTTCATCATGGGTGAACCTCGTTGAACGGTTCTTTGGGTTGATTACCGAAAAGCAGATTCGCCGAGGAGTCTTTTCATCAGTAAAGGACCTGGAGCAAAAAATAATGAAATTTATTGAGGTTCACAATGAAAACCCGAAGCCTTTTGTATGGACCAAGAGCACTGAAGCGATATTAGAAAAAATCGCGCGTGCTAAGAAGGTATTGGTATGAGCGCTTTATTTGTTACAGCACACTAGATGAAACAACAATGGAAGCACGCGCTTGGATGTTACTAAATGAACTTGCAGCTCGAATACCAAGTGTCAGGGTACCAGTCGCCTCGCTATCGGGCGGCCAACGGCAGACAGTTGCAATCGCTCGTTCACTGCTGACAAACCCGAAAATAATCATGCTTGACGAACCAACGGCAGCACTCGGTGTTGCACAAACAGCCGAAGTTCTTAACCTTGTTGAGCGAGTAAAAGAAAAAGGCCTTGGCGTTATAATAATCTCGCACAACATGGAAGATGTTCGCGCAATTGCTGACCGAATCGTTGTTTTGCGACTTGGTCGAAATAATGGCGTTTTTGCAGCTGATGCATCTAATGAAGAAGTAATCGGAGCCATAACTGGAGCAACTGATAACGCAGTTACTCGTCGCGCTAAGGCTATTGCCGATCGTTGAAGAGAGAATTATTTATGACTAATAATAGCAAAGCAAAAAATGGTACGCTTCCACTTGATCGCGCGGATTCTCGTGTTTCTCATGACAGTTCGCTTGGTGACTATTTAACAAGCTTCATCCAGAGAATAAAAGCAGGTGATTTAGGGTCACTGCCAGTTATCGTTGGTTTAATCATCATCTGTAGCGTATTTTCAATTTTAAATCCAGTTTTTCTATCACCTAATAACCTTGTCAACCTATTGTTTGACAGTGCAACGGTAGGCCTTATCGCTTTGGGCGTTGTCTGCGTTTTACTTTTGGGCGAAATAGATCTTTCTATTGGGTCAATGAGTGGCGTTGGTTCAGCTATCCTTGGTGTTATGTGGGTTGAAGCTGGATTTCCGCTTTATTTCGCAATATTTTCTGCTGTAGTGTTCGGTGGAATCATTGGTTTAGTTTACGCTTTGTTAAGAACTGAATTGGGTATGCCCAGCTTTGTATCGACACTGGCGGGATTATTGGCTCTATTAGGTTTTCAACTTTATCTCCTTGGGTCTACTGGATCGATCAACTTGCCTTATGGATCAAAGCTTGTTGATTTCGGCCAAATCATGCTAATGCATCCAATTGTTTCTTATGCACTTGCTCTGTTACCTGGAATCTATATTGCAGCTATGGGAGCTCGAATACATAAGAAAAGACTTGCTGCAAATCTATCTTCGCAAGGTCTAACAATGGTTTTTATACGAGTTATATTGTTCACAATTCTTCTACAAGGCTGTGCGTTTTATCTCAACCTATCTCGGGGCGTACCCTGGATATTCGGACTTTTTATCGTGTTTGTCATCATAATGGATTATGCACTTACTCGCACTAAATGGGGTCGATCGATGTTTGCAGTTGGCGGCAATGCTGAAGCGGCACGCCGAGCGGGAATCAATATTAAAGCAGTCTATATAAGCGGCTTCGTGTTGTGCTCTACCCTTGCAACTCTAGGTGGCATACTGGCAGCTTCACGACTGGCCTCTGCCAGTCAGCAAGCCGGGACAGCAGATGTGAACTTAAACGCCATCGCGGCTGCAGTTATCGGTGGTACCAGTCTCTTTGGTGGTAGGGGTTCCGCCTGGGCAGCACTACTTGGCGTTATTGTTATTATGTCGATATCCAATGGTCTGACATTACTCAACCTTTCTTCCGCTCACCGTTACATGATCACCGGTGCAGTACTCGCCATAGCGGTCATCATCGATAGCCTTGCACGTAAAAGTCGAGTTTCCCACGGCAAGGCATAGTCCAGACAGGAGTACATATTTTGAGCCAATCTTTGGAAAATAAAGTTATCGCAATAACAGGGGCGGCTGCGGGCATCGGCTATGCCTGTGCAAAAGACCTGATCGATCACGGGGCAAGAGTAATCCTTATTGATCGCAGCCATGAGGCATTAGAAAAAGCAGTTAATGAACTCGGCGAAAAATCGTATGGCGTTAAAATTGACCTTTTCGACAAGCCGGAAGTTGATGCGATGCTGAACCGCCTCCTTGAAAAGTGGGGTCAGCTAGATGCCTTTCATGCGAACGCCGGCGCGTATAATGGTGGCGTCTTCGTTGATGGAAATCCTGATGACTGGGATAAAGTACTGGAACTTAATATTAATTCCGTTTTCAGATCTGTTCGCGCTGTTTTACCTCACTTTATCGAGCAAAAAAGTGGCGATATCGTCGTTACCAGCTCAATAGCCGGCCTGGTGCCGATTGTTTGGGAGCCAGTTTATAGCGCATCCAAACACGCCATTCAGGCGTTCGTTCATACCCTGCGGCAGCAAGTCTCACAGTATGGTGTTCGCGTCGGAGCAGTAGCACCTGGCCCTGTTGTTACATCGCTACTGGACGATTGGCCTGAAGAAAAAATGAAGGAAGCACTTGCAAATGGTAGCCTGATGCAACCGGAAGAAGTTGCTGAAGCCATTACGTTTATGCTTTCCCGCTCGAGTGGCGTTACTGTGCGCGACTTGGTCTTGTTGCCTAATACAGTTGATTTGTAAGAGAGACCAGGTGATGGCTAAATACTTTGTTGGTGTCGATGTAGGTACTGGAAGTGCGCGAGCTGGGGTGTTCACTGAAACAGGTAAAATGATTGGATCAGGAAAAGAAGATCTGAAAATCTTTAGATACGGACATGATTTCGTTGAGCAATCAAGTGCCGATATTTGGTCAGCCGTTTGTATAAGTGTGCGTGAAGCTGTCAGTAAAAGTAGAATAGACGCACAGAAAATTGCGTCAATTGGCTTTGATGCGACTTGTTCTCTGGTGGTTATTGGAGATGATGGCAGGCCCCTGCCCGTCGGCGATCACGGTGAACCAGTGCGCAATGTTATCGTCTGGATGGACCATCGTGCAATTGACCAGGCTGAGAGAATAAATCGCACGAAGCACTCGGTGCTTGATTATGTGGGAGGTCAAATCTCACCTGAAATGGAAACACCGAAACTTCTTTGGTTAAAGGAAAACCTACGATCTACTTATGAGGCTGCAAGTCATTTTTTTGACTTGGCCGACTTCCTCACCTGGAAAGCATCGGGATCACTACAGCGATCTGCATGCACGACAACCTGTAAGTGGACATATCTCGCCCATGAAACGCGTTGGGACGAAAGCTTCTTTATTGGGATTGGCCTTGAGGATTTAACGGCAGACAGCTTCGCCAGAATCGGATCCGAAGTAGTACTTCCGGGTACGCCGCTTGCTAATGGACTAACATCATCAGCCGCAGCAGAATTAGGATTGCCTGTAGGTGCTTCTGTGCCAGCCGGACTTATCGATGCACATGCCGGTGGCATTGGAACAGTTGGCGCCACTAACCTTAACGGTGCAAATCCGGAATCGTGTCTTGCCTATGTTTTTGGTACCTCGGCATGCACTATGACCACGACGTCTGGAAAAGTCAGCGTCCCTGGTGTTTGGGGGCCTTATTACTCAGCCATGTTGCCCGATATGTGGCTACTGGAAGCCGGTCAATCAGCCGCCGGTGCTGCCATTGATCACTTGATTTCAATGAGTCCGGCATTCAGTGAGGCCAAGAAGTTGGCCGAACAAGAGGGCGTGGGTTTAGCGCGGTGGATTTCTGATGCGGTAAAAGCTAAATGTAGGAACTTCAGCGATGCAATTCGTATTGCTGAAGGCACGCATGTTGTGCCCGAGTTTCTGGGCAACAGAGCGCCACTTGCAGACCCAAGTGCGAGGGCTGTAATCGCCGGGCTGGGGATGGATACATCGATCGATGGACTACTATCTCTCTACATGGCAGGCATATCCGGCCTGGGTTATGGGCTAAGGCAGATCATCGCTGCACAGGAAGAAAAAAGTGTTTTTGTTGATAAGATTGCGATCAGTGGTGGTGCTGGTAGTGACCCTTTGATTCGTCAAACTATTGCCGATTCAACTGGTATTCAAGTAGTCAGTTCTAAAGCTGATGAACCGGTATTGTTGGGAGCCGCTATGTTGGGAGCAACCTCTAGCGGTCATTTTTTGTCGTTGCAGGATAGCATGGAGTCGATGTCCTCATTTGATACAGTATACTCACCTTGTGGTGGGCCCTTATCTGAGATCCATGAGCACAGATATGAAGCATTTCTGAAACTACAGAGCCTGGGTTCGCAACTACGGGCAACGAGTTCATCCTAAGACGGCAGCTGCGAGAATCGAATAAACTCGAACTCCCCACCAAGAACATCCACCATGGTTTGGAGATGCTCCGGGGTGATCTCGCAGCAACCTCCCACAACAAGCGCCCCGCCCGCCAGCCACTTCCGGACTTCCTCAACATAGGCTAGTGGAGATATATCCGTTCGTGCTTCAAGGGCATCAACAGATCCACCTCCGGCCAAAGCCTCGACCGACTTGAATGCATTGGCGTAGCCGCCAACCCTCGGGTACCGTTTAATCAAGTCCGGCATCCTTTCCGTCATGTGTTCAGGATCGCAACAGTTAAGCATGACGGCCGTAGGCGAGTACTCGCGGACAGCGACAACTGCGTCAGTCAGGGATTCTCCCGACCTCAAACGGCCGTTCGCCTCAATTCGAAAGGCTACGCCAAAGGGCTTGCCCAGTTCTCGCGCTGCTGCGCAGGCGGCCGTTGCTTCAAGGGTATTGGTCATGGTTTCAATAAGCAGCACATCGGCACGGGCCTGTAGCCGAACCAATGTCCCATACTCGTCGCACAAGTCCTCAAAAGACCGGTCCGGCCGGCCCCGATAGCTTCCTTGCAGCGGCCCAAGACAGCCTGCTATGTCGACCTGAGCATGAGTGATATCAATTGCCCGCTCAAGCGCCCGAAATGCCTGCTGATGAATCGCCTCCATCTGATCATAGAGCCCCTGCGTGTGCAGGCGAGTTGGCGTAGCTGCATAGGTATTCAGCGACAGGGTTTTTGCACCAGCGCGGATGAAGTCTGCATGAACCCCGGTAACAATCTCCGGATGCGCCTGCATGACCGCTACAGACCACAACGGCGAACTGACGCTGGGAGCCCTGCGATAGATCTCCTGGCCCAGGCCGCCATCAAGAAGTGACACTGATTTCATAGAGTTGATCCTGTTTGATCTGACTGCAGCGAAGCAGTTTTGTGTTCCTACGCCCAGCCAGTTAATGAACGAGTGGGCGCAATATTGAGTACACTATGGTCATCACCCATACGACCCAAGGAGCATTGCCATGATTCATAACCCTGAAGGACGAATAGCACTCACACGCCACTCGTCCCGTGTTCTGGTGCATCTGGACAACAGCGTTGTGGCAGATACCGACCAATCAGTGCAATTAAGCGAAAAAGGCTACCCAGACCGGCAATATCTACCCCGTAGCGCTATAACCGCCGGATCACTGCAAACATCTGACACCCAGACATACTGTCCATTCAAGGGCAATGCTACCTACTATGACTTTGTATTGGGCGATCGGATAATCAAAGATGCGGTATGGAGTTACGAAAAACCCTACGCTGCCATGGATGCTATAGCCGGGCGCATGGTATTTGATCCGATGCAATTTGACGAGACCGTTGAGTTAGATGAGTGAACCCGGATCGAATGCGAGGTTTGCCAATAGCTCACCATAACAGAGTGCAAAAGCGTATCTGCTCACCGCGCAGCAAGGACTAATCGATGCCAGGCTTGCCACCTATGGTGTACCACCCGGACTACAGCTTCCCGTTCCCGGACGAACACCGGTTTCCTATGGCCAAGTTCGCAATGCTGGCAAACCATTTGCGCAACCAGGGGCTTCTGACCCCCGAAAATACCTATCGCCCAGGGCGTTGCCGTGATCTCTGGCTCAAACAAACCCACTGTCCGGATTATCTCGACCGCTTTATCAACAATACCCTGTCACGTGACGAACGACGCCAGATGAACCTGCCCTGGAGTGAAGGTCTGGTCAAACGCACCCTGCTTGCCCCCTCTGGTACTGTACTTACTGCCCAATTGGCCCTTCACCATGGTTTGGCCTGTCACCTGGCCGGTGGCACTCATCATGCACATTACGACTATTCCTCCGGCTTCTGCATTCTGAATGACCTGGCCATTGCCGCCCACGTTTTACTGCGCCAGTCTGGCGTAAAACGTGTTCTGATTTTTGACTGTGATGTGCATCAGGGAGACGGTACCGCCGCACTGTTAAAAGACGACCCCAACGCCTTCACCTGCTCAATCCACTGTGAAAACAATTTCCCGTTCAGCAAACAAAGCAGTGACCTGGATATCGGCCTGCCCGGCGGTATGGAAGACGCTGACTATCTGGACATAGTAGACAACACATTGAACCGGCTGCTGGATAGGTTGGCTCCCGACATTGTACTTTATGATGCCGGCGTCGACGTCTATAAAGGTGACCCTCTGGGCCGTCTCAACATCAGCGAAGCCGGCATCCGTCAACGCGACCAACACGTGCTGAGCACACTGCTGCGCCGGGGCATTCCTGTTGCTACCGTTATTGGTGGTGGCTATGACAATGATCGCGAGGCGCTTGCGACACGGCATGCCATTGTGGTTGAGGTGGCCGTTGATATGATGCGTTGACTTAAACAGGATGATCATTAGCCACACTATTACCACCGTTTTGTATTAATCGGCTGGTTTTCGGATTCTCAGTGGCGTTCGGTCGGGTCCTCGGGCAACCATTTCCAGGACCCGTACGGTCAGAACATTGATAAAGCCATGTTAAGAAGCCGCTGAATCTATTCAGAACGTTAATCGTCACTCTCAGCTATTCTGCAGAGCTTTTAGATATCACCGGAACTTTTACCCAGCAATCTAACAGTACGACCACGGCCATTATACTCATCGCAGTCACCATTAGTGCGCCAGTTAATGGAATCAAATACCCCGCAGCACCGACAAATTTAGCTAAAGTCCATAATACTGCGTCACCCCACAAGCCTGCAAACGCCGAGAGAATAAGTATATTTTTAACCCATGATTGAATGTTGGCTATCGACAATAAGATCCCAAAAGCCAAAATGACTGTGCCTATGGCAAATAAATGGGTATGTGTTTCAACTACCAACTTTGGCCATGACTGACCACGTGTCGTCACCGCAAGTACGTCGTTATAAGATGTCAATGGTATCGATGTCATTGCATCGGTCATAGTAGAAGACGTGCTATGGCAGCTAGTGCAATCTTCATTCATGATTGGTGCAATAAGCGAATCATATTCACTTTCCAGAGACCCGGTCTCTACCCACGTTTTAACAATCTCAATAGATTCATCTACCGATACATGATTATACATTGAGCCTTTCATCGAACTCACAATCTCTATACCACCATATCGCTGCTGAACTTTTTCAAAGCTTGGCATAGAAACTGGCTCACCTGATGTACTAACTGAAATTGCCATAGCTGCGTATAGAATACCAAATAGAGCGGTCAGACAAAATGCCGAAATGGCAATTCTGGTTGAAAAATTAAATTCCTTTATACTCATAGACCACCTCAATTATTACGTTACATAAATTTACTATTTGACAAAAAAACGGCTAACCTCCTTGAGAAATTAGCCGAAAAAAATTGGCGCCAATCTATGTAATCAAAACTCCAATTGAATTACACCGTCATGATAGACATGATTAATTTGCGAGTTGTCAAAAATGGATATACCAAAGTCATAAGCTTTGCTTAAGTCGTTAAATTGCACATCCTGAGTCGCAGAATTTTCGCCGGTCGTAATCAAAGATCGTTGAATTTCAACCGTCCAAACGCCATCCTCCCAAATTCCTTTAGAGGCTATATCGCCACGAGACCCGGCAATCTTTGAGGTTATAATTCCAGGAATCCGATTCGTTTGTGACCAGCTTTCTGTCATTGCTATTTTTTTGCTATCAAGGATTACTACTGCATCCTGATCCAGGTCAGCCTGAACAAATGCAGGCCCTCCGTCTTGAACATTATTTGAATAACCACCACTAATTTTGGAATCACCAGAGCGGCCCCAGCCACTATTTACCTCAGGATCAGTGTTGTCATTAATATACTGATCATCAATTTGGCCTACAGGGTTCATGCGAACACCTTTCCAATGCCACATATCAATAGTTGCGCCATTTTTAGTGTATTTGCGACCAGGGGATGTATCAGTCAGACCATTCTGAATGCCATCGTTGGCCATGTGACAAGCCGCTCCGCAACCCTTTTTCTCGAACGTCTTATAGTTGATATTCCATAAAAAAGCCATTTTATCTTCGTAATAGGTATTGTCGTGTCCAGTGTCATCCTTGTTACTCAATTGCTCCCAACTACCGTCAGATTGTTTCATCCATGGGAAGCGATCAAGGCTTTGAGTGCTGTCTGTCCATTGAACCAGGAAGTAGATATCGGCACCTGAACGCAGTGACTTTAACGTGACAGTGGAATTTGTAACGCCTACATAACCATTGCTGGGCTGATAGGGAGTTTTATCGAGTGTAACTTCCAGAGCCGGTGCTTCAGACCAGGATTCATCAACAATACCATCAATTATTATTGCTGATGACGTTTCAACATTTTTTAGTGTACCGATTGTTTCTGCTTGAGATAGAGGTACCATAATAGCGGTTGATATTGCAATCGAGAGTAACGTTTTAGTTAAGCGCATTTTTGGAACTCCTGGGCTTTATTAAAGCCTTTTATAATATGATTTATTTCTTATATAAAAAATTATGTGTTTGTTTTTTGGAGATTATCGCCCGACTCGCTCAAGTGCTAACCCACATCGATCAACATCAAACTATGCTGGCGTTATTACATTTTTTCACTCATCAGTTGATCCGTTTCCAAAGAGCTCTGGATTAATTATTTGCTCTAATCGTCCGAAAATTCATGCATCATCAGGTCCGACCAAATATTCCTGATGGTGCTACCTGATTCATTGCGATAAACTTATTCGTTTCCTGCTAACAACGGAGTCGTAATGAATATATCCGCGAACATTAAAGACTAGACTTTACCAGATATATCGTCCAGCATTAGCAAAATAAATCTTCCAATACCCCATTCCTCAATCGTCAATGCCTCTGTAAATCTCCACCGACCACATCGATACACCTGCGAGCATCGCTCATATCAAGTAACTGAGTCTAGTCTACATATAAAAATTCGCTCACAATGATGCCTGATGCCATGTTGGTTTTTTCGCATCATGAACCTTCATACCCATAAATGATAACTGCCATAGTGCATCAGCTTCTGTTCGGTGGCGCACTTACAACCCATCATCCATGAATTATTTCCATCGATTTATATAGAGTTCACCATAAACGGCAGCAGCGTTAGTCGATTCCAAGCCAAAACCACTCAAGAGTTTCTCCAGAAACAGGTTAAATTCTTCTTTACGATAAGTACCTGGCAATCCATGGCATTGACGACTAGCGTTAGAATTCTTTGGAGCGTGCTGTACTGAGGTGGTTTACATCGTATCCAAACTGATACTGACAACAAGATTTCCGGTCAGAAAACTTGGCTAATAGATGGAGATCAGGCACGAACCTGGAAGGTAAAACAGCGTTAATTACAGGTGCTGGCCGGGGCATAGCGATAGCTCTGGCTGAAGCCAGAGCCAATATCGTGGCAGCCGACATTGATATTGATATTGCCAGGCAAACCGCTAAAAAAATTGAGCAACTAGGGCGTAAGAGCCTGGCGCTGGAAGTCAACGTGATGAGCCCGGACTCAATCAGCAAAATGATTCAACAGGCTGAAGCGAAGTTAGGCCCTATCGATATAGCAGTGAATAACGCCGGGATCCTTAGCGTTCACCCAATTGCTGAATTATCTGCAGAAGAATGGGACAAGGTGATGGATGTTAACGCTAAAGGCATTTTCCTGTGTACCAAGGCTGAGTTAGCTGTAATGCGCCCCCGCAAATTCGGGCGCATGATCAACGTACCCTCTATAGCAGGTAAAACCGGCTTTCCGGATCTGTCTCACTATTCGGCCTCAAAATTTGCGGTAATCGGGTTCACCAATACCGTTGCCAAGGAAGTGGCAGCCGAGGGCATCACCATCAACGCTTTATGCCCTGGCATCGTAGAAACAGGCATGTGGAGAGGTGATGATGGTCTGTCTGCTGCCTGGGCGCAGGAAGGCGAATCGGAGGAGGATTCATGGAAACGCCATCAAAAAACGCTATTACCACAGGGCGAAGCAAAACGTCGGAGGATATGGAGCAGCTTGCAGTTTATCTGGCCAGTGCCCCACATGTAATCGGACAAGCCATCGCTGTAGATGGTGGTTTCTCGCTTTAACTGTCTTGTGTCCCGCTGCTTTGGCGCAGGGTTGATAACAGTTTGTTGAAAAAGGCTTTCTGCATCTTCCAAAATACGAAAAGCAATAAATGTGATTTCTATTTATTTCACGAAATCAACGACATATCAGTCGCTGATTTCGCCAGTACGTCCATGTACCGGTAGCAGACGGAAGAAATTCTGCGAACTTCAATAGCCTGCTAACCAATAACCGGCAGCTCTCGCCAGGCCCGCTTGTGCAACATCTCACAGCCAGTGTCGGTAACCAGAATATTTTCTTCATGGATCATCATTTTTCCTGGCGCATAGGTCATACCCGGCTCCAGCGTGAGAACCATACCTGGTTGCAATATAACGTCACCGTTTGGCACATTTGATGGCCACTCGGTCAATTGCATACCCAGACCATGCCCCATACGACCAACATCGTTGCCCAAAGCTCCGGCTTCCTCCAGCACCGACCACATCGCCTGCCAGACATCACTGGTACTTCTTCCCGGTGCGGCAACCCGCAAACCCGCTTCTGTTGAGTTATAGACTGCCTCATAGGCGCTGATCGTTAGCGCATCGGCCTGGCCAAAGGCATAATTACGATCGAAGTCGCTGAAATAACCGTCAAAATTAGCTCCCGTATCAATAATCAATACATCGCCTTCACTCAGCTCACGATCGGTTGGGCCCATGATGATGTTGTCATAGCCACCCTGCCCCGAGGCTGAAATCAGATAAGGACAAGCATCGGCACCCAGGCGCAACATTTCCATGTGCATCGCTTTGCAAGCATCTCGCTCTGTCATGCCCAGGCTCATATGATCCAACAGATAATCAAAACCGGCGGCGGTCACTTCGCAGGCGAAACGGATTTTTGCGATCTCCGTTGCTGATTTTATGCTGCGCAATGCGCGGATGATCAGTGACGCATCCACTAACGTGCAATGACTCAGACTATCGCGCAGCCGGGCGAAGTTTTCTGCAGGCATCCGCAAATGGGTTTCTGGTCCCAACATTGCGCCGATACGGCCGTGGTGTTTGGCACAAGAAGCCAGCGTATCGGCCAGCAGCGAGATGCCATCGTCTTCGGGTCGCGGCGATGGCCAACTGCGCACATCCTCGATCCAGGTCTGGTGCATGCCGGCCGCGCCGATCTGCGGCACTACCGCAATCGGTTTGCCGCTGGCAGGAATCACCAGAAACCAGGGCCGGGTCGGGCTCTCCCAGAACTGTGATTTGAAACCACTGAAATAACGAAATTCAGGTTCAGTGGTCAGAAACACAGCATCAATTTTTTGCTCTGCCATGCGAGCTTGCAGCGCCTGTGTGCGGGCTTCAAACTCGCCGGTTTCAAACCCGCGCAGTGGTGCGATCAACGAATGGGTCATGCTGGCTACTCTTGTTAATGTGGCCCAATACCCGCAGCAAACAGCTACGATGTGTCCGTTTTCATACAATTACCCTGGTAATTATTATGATTCAATATTCAGAATCACTGCGCCTAACCCGGCCTTTTTACTGCAACACATTGCGCACCAGGGTGGCCCAATA
>Ga0307939_1001302_pt1 | contig 12952 bp, 11 predicted proteins | sample OrgLakmetagen122_FD_201844 | JGI IMG/M metagenome (GOLD analysis project Ga0307939, IMG submission 201844) | Saline water microbial communities from Organic Lake, Antarctica - #122 | ecosystem: Environmental > Aquatic > Non-marine Saline and Alkaline > Saline | place: Antarctica: Organic Lake... | reverse complement strand
GCCAGACTACCAATATAGCCAACATCTCCATTGGCAAGCTGAACCCCTTGGTTGTCGGGCTTCCGCCCCGAGAAGAACAGCACCGCATCGTCCAAAAAGTCGATGAACTCATGGCCCTCTGCGACCGGCTAGAGCAGCAAACCAGCGACCAGCTCGAAGCCCACGAAACCCTCGTGGACGCCCTGCTCGGCACCCTCACCCAATCCAAAAACTCCGCCGAACTGGCCGGCAACTGGGCCCGCCTCGCCGCCCACTTCGACACCCTGTTCACCACCGAAAAGAGCATCGACAAGCTCAAGCAGACTATTTTGCAGTTGGCGGTGATGGGGCGGTTGGTGGATCAGGATGCGGAGGATGAGCCTGCCACCAGTATCGTCTCAAGAGCGAGCAGAATAAAAGCTCAGCTGCTTGCCGATAAGCTCATCAAGAAACAAAAAGAGCTTCCAGGCATAACGGAGGCAGAAAAACCGTCTTCAATCCCATCTCACTGGACATATGCACGCCTTGATGATGTTTGTACCGAGATTACATCGGGCTCTACCCCACCAAAATCGGAATTTAATGAGGCCTTCGGAGTTCCCTACTTAAAGGTTTACAACATTCGCTCACAACGCATTAACTTTAAATATAAACCTCAGTTTATTACCGGTGAGTATCATCAGACCAGCCTAAAGCGGTCAAAACTTTTACCAGGTGACGTGGTGATGAACATCGTTGGCCCACCACTAGGAAAAACAGCTGTAATCCCGGCGGATTACCCCGAGTGGAACTGTAATCAGGCCATTGTGCGATTCCGACCAATAGAAATCGAACTCAACCATTTTATACACCTCTATCTCAAGGCTGGTATCTTTCTAGACACGATGGAGCTCATCGGGACGGCAGGCCAAGATAATATTTCCGTGACAAAAAGTAGAAGCATCGTTATACCGTTGCCTCCAAAAGCAGAACAACACCGCATCGTCCAAAAAGTCGATGAACTCATAGCCCTCTGCGACCAACTCAAGGAACGCCTGTCGCAGGCTAACGAAACTCGCAGTCAGTTGGCCGGGGCCGTGGTCGAGGGAGCACTGCGAACATGACTGTTTTCAATATCTATTGCGATGAAAGTCGCCACACTTCCGACAAAGGCGACCGCTATGCCGTCATAGGGGCCCTCTTATGCCCCAGGGATGAAAAAAAAGCCCTGGTACACCGGGTCCACAGTTTGCAGGCTCTGTACAATACTCACGGGGAACTGGGCTGGAAGCGACTTTCACCTAATCGGTCGAGATTTTACAACGAGCTACTGGATATCTTTCTGGAAACGCCGTTCCTGAATTTCCGCTGCATCGTCGTAGACCGCCATAACCTGGACCACGAACGTTACAACGACGGCAGTCCGGAGCTCGGCTTCTACAAACTTTACTACCAGATGTTGGTCCATTGGCTGGAACCCTCTCACGAGTACCGGCTCTATCTCGACTGGCAGCAGAACGCCGCAAGCAACAGATTCCAGGATCTGAAAACCATTCTGACTCGAAAGCTATCTGGCCGCGCCCATGTCCTGAGCCTTGAGCCCGTATGGTCTGACAACCAACCCATGGTGCAGCTGGCCGACTTACTGATTGGCGCTGTGGGCTATGCCTGGAACAGGCGGGACCAGAGGCAGGGTGCCAGCGAAACCAAGGTTGCCTTCCTGCGCAAGCTTGAGGCTGGACTGGGGCGCGCTTCGTTGGCCAGCGGCACACCCAAAGGCGAGAAAAAGTTCAATATCTTCGACTGGCAAGGCCGTCTCTGATGTGCGAATCACTGTGGCCGCAGCTTCGTCTTAAAGCCGATTCAGAAGGTGAATTGATAGCGGAGTACCGGCAGGTTTACCACGAAACCTACGTTTGGGACGAAAATGGTGAACGACGAGTATTTACTGACTGGGCTCGATGCCAGTATCAGTTCTCAGAGCGCGCATTCAATCACGCGTTTTCGGAGGCAAAAAACTATCGAACCAGCTCAGGCATTCATGACAAAGGATGGTCCCGCGAGCGTCTTCGCCGAATCCTGTGGATCAAAGAAGTATTGAACCTCAGCGCAGGTACTATTCAGCGATATGCGCAAACCCGAAAAACTGACCGGGGCCGGCAAGCCAAAAGGCGAACGCTGGTTGTCGTGGAGGAGCGCTATGTCGTTGTGTTTGACGATCCCAAAGACAAAGGCAAAGGCAAACCGCACCAGTTCGTGACGGCATTCCCGGCAGACCAAAGTTACATGGAGCAAATCAAGCGGACGAGCTTTTTGGTGGAAACCAAAGTCGGGGCGAAAAAACAGGGGGACTAAAAAAAGAAAAGCCCCAGTCTTATCGGCGACTGAGGCGCTGCCACGATCCAAAACCTTGGGTAAAGGACCAACCGGCCGTTTTCGACCTGCAGACGATAATACTCATCTGGTGCTTTTCAATCAACGAGCTGCCTAGATCATTTATGAATAAGGTCACGGCGGGAATGATAAAAGCTCACATGGAGTCCAACATAAGCGGAGCAAGCGATGGCAATCGAACAAGGCATCTGGCGCATTGGCGACCAGCCGAAGAAACTAAAACCCGCAGCCCTGGCAGACGAAGCGTTGCTGGAAGACCAGGTGATGAAGGATATCTCAATCCTGAATTCCGATTGGCTTCTGATTGGCCGTCAGGTACGCACCAGCTACGACAAGCTCATCGACCTGCTGGCCATGGATGCCAACGGCTCCATCATCGTTGTTGAGCTCAAGCGAAACAAGACACCTCGCGATGTGGTTGCGCAGACCATCGACTATGCCTCCTGGATAGCCAACCTCTCCGACTCGGACATCGTGGACATTTACCTCAACTTCGCAAAAACCTACCAGCTTAAACACCAAACGCTGGATGAAGCCTTCGCCGCTAAGTTCCGAACGTCTCTCTCGGACATCACCATCAACGACAGTCACCAGATGGTTGTCGTCGCGACCTCGCTGGATGCGAGCACCGAGCGAATCATCAACTACCTGAACGATTACGCCCAGATATCCATCAACGCACTCTTTTTCGCAGCCTTCGAGGACAACGGCCAGCAGTATCTGAGCCGCGCCTGGATGATTGACCCGGATGAGAACCAGGAACGGGCAGTTACCAAAGGTAAAAAGGAACCCTGGAACGGCGAGTTCTATGTCTCTTTTGGTGATAACCGCCCATGGGAGCTTGCAAGGAAGCTTGGTTTCGTCGCCGGCGGTGGTGCCAACTGGTACTCCAAAACTTTATCGATGCTCTCAGAGGGCGACCGAGTGTGGGCAAACATCCCAAAGACCGGCTACGTTGGCGTGGGCATAGTCACCGGCGAGCGTGAACGAGCGGATCAATTCGAGTTCACCACCCCCGATGGCCCGCTCACCCTTCAACAAATGGAAAACACTGGGATCTATAGTCACCTGGATGGAGAGGCTGACGATGAAACGGCAGAATATCTCGTCCCGGTGCGCTGGCTGCATACCGTTCCGAAAGACCGAGCCTTTAGTGAAGTTGGGCTCTTTGGCAACCAGAATACGGTCTGCAAACCGACAACGCCGAAGTGGAGTCATACCACTAACCGACTTAAGCAGGCTTGGAATATCCAGTGAGCAAAGAGGTCGTTGCATGGGATCAAACAATTAAAGCCTCGCTATCAGCCCCAAAGACATAGCCGATGAAGACGAGCAACGGAACTATGATTTGTAACTGTTCAGCTTAATGCCTTTTAATCCGGCAGTGCACCAGCGCTGCCAGCGTTCTACATACAATCCCAGAGAAAGGGTTACCTCATTCGAGGTGGTCTTAACAACGCAGTAAAACGCAGGCCCCGGCATCGCTCCGGGGCAATCCAACCTGCCTAGTGGTAGTTTAGTCAGCAGTAGTAGCGTGTTCCCAAGGCTTCACAACGAAAATTTGTGCTCATGCCCGCGCCGTCTCCCAGCAAAAGCGCCTCTGCATCAAGCATACGGCTACGCATATCTTCCATTTTTGCAGCATAAGAATTGGTAATCGTCACATCTCCGTCATTGTTTAGGGAAATGCAGCGCGTGATTTTGTGGGTACTTTCGTGGGTACCGGAAACACTGTCCGTTAAACTCTGTAAATAAAAACATAGCTTTACGTCAATGTTTCGGCTCCTGCCGGGGGCACCACAACAGCATCCAAACCGCCCCACGAAACACCCTGTAACCCACGCATTGCGACACTTCAAGGCCGATACTGGCACCACTGTACTTAACTGCACAATACTGTACGTACCCACAATCTGCGGGTACTATTGCGGGTACTGGTCAATTGTTGACTGAAGGTACCCACAAATCAGCGCAGGTAATGTATGTCCAGGGGAACGAACAGACTCACTGACAGCATGGTTAAAGCAGCGAAGCCTGAAGGGCAGGCCCGGCGCAAGCTGGCGGATGGTGGCGGCCTAACGCTGATTATCAAACCTGACGCAAAGGTTTGGTGGTTCAGGTATCGGTTCGGCGGCAAAGAGAGAACTTACAGCCTGGGTAGTTATCCAAAGGTCACGCTCAAGCAAGCCAGAGATGGACGCGACGAAGCCCGCAAGTTGCTCGCAGAGAAGAAAGACCCCGTAACCTATCGCCGCTCAGAGGGCGCCAAGAATCTTTCAGCAGCCTCCAATACTCTCAGAGCCGTGGCTGAAGACTGGATTACCCTGCAGAAAGGCCAGCTTGGCACCAGCACCATTGAAGTTACCCGCAACCGCATGACCAAGTGGATCTTTCCACACCTTGGGAATCTGCCGATAACGGATATCGAGCCGCCTCTGGTTCTACAGGTATTGCGCAAGATCGAAGCCAAGGGTAAGCACGAAACCGCACACCGGATGCGCCAGAGAATCAGCCAGATATACCGGTTCGCCGTTTCCGAGGGCAGAGCCACCCGCGACCCTGCCGCCGACTTGCGGGGCCTCCTGAAGACGGTACCCGCAAAGAGCAGATCCGCCATTGTAAAACCTGACGAGCTGGGACGCCTTCTGAGAGCCATAGAGGCCTATGCAGGGCAACCCGTTACATGTGCCGCCCTGCAACTTGCGCCTATGCTGTTTCTTCGCCCTGGTGAGCTGAGAAACGCCGTATGGTCTGAGATCGACTTGAAAGCCGGTATGTGGATTGTTCCCGGCGACCGGATGAAAGGGACCATGAAGGCGAAACGTGCAGGCCAGGTACCTGACCACAAGATACCCCTGCCCCACCAAGCCGTTGAGATCCTGCGACCATTGAAGCAATTGACCGGCCACAGGCCGTATGTTTTCGAGTCGATCAAACCGGGCCGGCCACTATCCGAGAACACCATAAACTCTGCCCTCAGAAGTATGGGCTACGATGGTGAAATGATGGTTGGTCATGGATTCCGTGCGACCGCTTCAACCCTCCTGCATGAGATGGGATGGCAGCCAGAGGTGATTGAGCTGCAACTGGCACACCGGCAGCGCAACCAGGTGGCAGCAGCCTACAACCGATCCGCCAGAATGAACGAAAGGAAAGCCATGATGCAGCAGTGGGCGGATTACCTGGAGACATTGGGAAAAAGCGGTTCAGTGGTCCCCCTCAAGACCAAAGTGGGGACATAACAGCGTGACAAAAAAAACCAAAAGACCTTATGTGGACTCAAGGGAAGCTGTCAGGAGATTGCGTCACGGAGATGTCGAAACACTGGCCAATCAAGTTGAGACCAGCAACATAATTACCCTCGGAGGGCTGAGCCGGGAAGAAAGGGCTCGATTCGCGAGAACCATTCGAACCGGCTCACCGCTTACCAGAGGTGAAAAGCGAGAAAACACAGAGGTATGCCGGCATCGTGACATTGTGCTGACCAAAAGTGTTTTCTATTGGCTTGGATTTGGTCTTCCAGGTTTTTCCAACACGTCGGAAAATACGGCGTTTCACGCCGCAGTGAGAGATTACGAGTCTGAAGTAATCAAAGGGGCTCCAGCTAGAACTGCAGAGAGTCTTTATAGGCATGTATGGAGGCCATATCTCATGAGGGTTGAGCTTAACGACTACACCGATGACGACGAACACAAGACCAATTCTTTGCGAGAATTCAGGTACGGAATTAACGATTCAAAACCTGAACCGATAGAGCTCCAACGGAGACTTGAATGGTTTGAGCATTACCTTTTGAGGCCAGGAGCGAGCTTTCTTCTCCTCGACTTTGAGATGATTTCATTTCGCGATCTTTTAATATCAGCAAACATTTCTACCACCCGCTGGTGCAAGTATTTAAGCATTGCCTTTGGGAGAAATTACATGCTAGATGAAGTCTTCCACGATTAGTGGACGAGTAACCACGAACTAACCGTCCATTATTTAGAATCACTTCCGCTGATTAACTAGCCACTGTGTACAACAGTGACCGAGGTTAACCAGCAATGACTCGAGACAAGCATCCTACCCGACAGAACGACCGACTTTTGCGTTATCGCGAAGTGGAGCAGAGAACTGGCTTTCGCCGTTCAACGCTTTACTTCTGGATGGGCAAAGGCCTGTTCCCCAAACCCTTAAAGATTGGCCGTGCCGTAGCCTGGCGCGAGCGCGACATTCAGCAATGGATGGATGAGCGAGTGGGGGCCTCCGCATGAAAGCCCCACAACCACACAAGCACAGCGCTGGCTGGTTCTTCAGCAGCAATCACCAATACCTCGCCCTCTCACAATTCCCTCAGGCGCTCAGCATGGCCGCTTCAGACATTACTGATGCAGTTCGCAGGGGTGAGCTTGAAATAGTGCGTATAAGCGGCTGTAAGGCCGTAGCGCTCACGGAGCTTTATCGATTCATCGATGAGAGAGGGGAGCAGAAATGAAAACGACGCCCGCCACCAAAGCAAAGCGCCTTCATTCACCCCACCAGTATAGAGCACTCAGGGAACTAATGTCCGGCCCTCGCACCGTTCGCCAGCTATTCGACCAAATTGGCTGCAATGGCGTCCCTCAGCTCATCTCATCGCTACGAGTCAAAGGTCTGCAGATCGACACAAACTACAGGAAGGGCCAGGACCGGGACGGAAGGCCCTCGACCTACTGCGTTTATATTTTGTCTGAAGAATCACGCCGCCAGGCTTTCAGGCTGCTGGCCGATTACGCGGGGTAGCCCATGGCAAGACACAGGAGAAATGGCCAGGGCCTGCCCTTTGACAAGCAGGGAGGCGTCATAGCCATCCAGAGACGCTTGATTCAGTCGAGAGCGTTTCTGGGGCTCTCACCACAGGCAAAGGCGTTAATTATGTTGATGCAGTCTCACTGGTCCGCAGCAGGGCCTATTGGCTACGGAGTGCGGGAGGCTGAAGCCAAGATCCCCTGTTCTCGGAAAAGCGCCATGAAGGCCTTTAGCGAACTTCAGGAAGCCGGTTTCATCGTGAAGATCGACGAAAGTCTGTTCAGTTCTCGGGTTCAATCAAAGACGCGTACATGGCGCCTTACCTGGATGCCCTGCTGGAGAAATCGAGCACCAACCAACGATTGGGAGCGGAGTTCAGATGAACAGAATCAGGCCGCATAAAAAAGTTACCGGTGTAAAAACGATACCGCTGGCACCTCCACAGGTGTCGCTTTTACACCATTGGGGAAGAATAAAGGCCTTTTTTGGGGCCACAGGTGTCGTTTTTGATACCTGTAGACCTGTTTTTCTGATGCCACAGGTGTCATTTTTACACCACACCTACTTAAGCCACCCACAGAAGTTATTCTTCAGGCGCTAAGCATGAGCATTGAACTCATTACGCCGGTCGATGACGCCCGCAATGACACCTTGTTGCCTCTGGATGAAATTAGCGAAAGTAATCCCAAGGAAATCGGCAGCATTATTTATGCTCTTGCCAATAGTCACGGAAAACAGCGAGCCGCCCGGACTGGCGAGTCATGGCCCTATCCAGCGGGGAACGCAGCCTCGCCGCCCACATGCACGAATCAGAACAGCGAACGAAGGCCGGCCAAGAAGCCCGGATGCTGGACATTCCTGCCACCAGCCGAAAGTACGGCAGTTCTGACGACCTGCATGAGCGGGGAAACGGCGCCGCCTTTTCCAATGCCTTGAAGGAAGCCACCAGCGCTCATTATGGCCTGGCTGGGCCGCCGTTTATTGAACGGCTACTGGCTGATTATGATGATTTGCCAGCGCTGTATTCTGACACTTGCAATCTGCCGGACCTGGCGGGATCGGACGGTTTAGAATCCCGGGCCGCTGGCACCTTTGCCTTGATAAGCATGGCGGGAGAGAAGGCCACCGAATACGGGCTCACCGGATGGCCAGAGCGGGGGGCACTAGAGGTCTGTATTGACGCTTTTCACCAGTGGCGCAACTTCAGGCGCCGGGGCAGCACGGAAACGCGGCAGATACTAGACAGCGTGCGGGACTTTATCGCCCGGCATGGAGATAGCCGATCCTCTGAATTGAAATCCGCCAGCCCCAAACAGCCAGTTAGGGACCGAGCCAGCTACTGGGAGGACAAGGACACGGGCCGGATGTTCCTTTTCAACAGCCCCGCATTGACGGAGGCCGGGCAAGGCTCTGACATGAGGCGGGTGCTGGACGCGCTCTATCAGAGACTGGAGGACGGCCTTGCCAACGTTGAGGCGGAGGGCGTTAGCCAGAACGATTTGAGCAAGCGCCAGCGCTTCACTTGTCATTCCCTACCTGCGCAAGCAGCTCAGCCACCCTTTCATCCAGCTGCTCATTGCTCATGTGCTTGAAGGCCAGGCTGCCATCACCGTTCGAGTGATCGACCTTATCGGTAAATATTTTTAGGTGCCGACCCAGTAGCTCGTAGCCTCGCAGCGCATTGGTGGCGTCGTACTTGTAAGACGGCGCCAGATCCCCGTCCGGAGTCTCCAAAAAGATAGGTTGGCCCATACTGTTCACGACCTTGGCTGACTGCTCGGCCCGCTCGATGTTCTTCACGATGCCTGCAATGACGTAATCCGAATCGACCTGGGTGCGTTGGCTGCGGGCATTCATGCGCTCCTGAACGGCATCGCCAATGCTTACTATTGCTAATAGCTGGGCGCCTTTAGAGTTCGCTCCCTTTGCGCTGTACCCAGCTCGAATGGCGGCCTGTGCGGCATTCAGGTCTATGAGATATTCGTCCACAAAGCGGGAATGCAGCTTGGATAGCTTGGACATACAGTGTCGCGGCCCTTGGGCAGCGCCTCCGTCAATAGGTGCCAGCGTCATCACGACGAACCGGCGAAGGATGGCAACGTCTTACGACGGGTCGCCAAACGTGTTGAACTTTCAAAGTGACGTGCCCACCGTTCCAACCACGTTGTAAGCGTCGTCTTTGCGCTGCGTGACGGTGTCCAAGAGCCGCAGGCGAATACCTGCATCAGATCGCGCCGCACAATGATGCAGGAAGCGGAATTGCCGCCGGCGTTAATGTCTGGGATTAACGTCATTTCAGTGTCTTCATATCCTCCATCTGCAATCAATGGCAAAGCGTAAATAAAGTAGGTGCCTGATAGCGTTGTACTATACGCTGAATCTACAAGTGTTGATGGTGAGCGGGAAGCAAATCTGCCAAGGATTAAAATTTAAGGCGGTCAAGCAGGCGCTTACGTTGAACAAGACGTTTTCGTAAAAAGTGGATTGATTCAAAATCGGAATTACCGATAACAGTTCAATGCACTCAAACAGAACGTCGCCGAACGGCTCCTCTCTGACCAAACCTTCTGAAACCTGCCAATTTCAGCTACCCTGAGATGACAAAACAATTCCAACGTAGGCAATTTCAGGCCTGAAATATCCGCGGAGAGGTTATGGACAAGAAGAAGCTCACGGAGCGAGACATCTGCACCAAGTTCATTAACCCTGCCCTCTCTCAGGCTGGTTGGGATATTCAGAACCAAGTACGAGAAGAGTTCTCCTTCACCGCTGGCCGTATCATCGTGCGTGGCCGCCTGCATACCCGGGGCAAACGCCGTCGCGCCGACTATGTTCTGCAATACAAAAAGAACATGCCGCTGGCTGTCATCGAAGCAAAGGACAACAACCACAGCCTTGGCGACGGCGTGCAGCAGGCTCTTGCTTACAGCGATGCGCTGGATGTTCCATTCGTGTTCAGCAGCAACGGTGATGGCTTTCTTTTTCATGACCGCACCGGCCTGAGCGGAACCACCGAGACCACTCTTACACTGGAAGAGTTCCCGTCGCCGGAACGCCTCTGGGACCTTTACTGCCGATACAAAGGCGTGAGCCAGCCTGAAGCACGCCAGACAGTGGAACAGCCATATTACGACGATGGCAGTGGCCGCACTCCCCGCTATTACCAAACGGTGGCTATCAACCGCACCGTGGAAGCCGTAGCACGCGGCCAAAACCGTATTCTGCTCGTCATGGCGACAGGCACCGGCAAAACCTTCACCGCCTTTCAGATTATCTGGCGGCTGTGGAAGGCCAAGCAAAAGAAACGGATCCTGTTCCTGGCTGACCGAAACATCCTGATAGACCAAACCAAGAACAATGACTTCAAACCCTTTGGCCAGGCCATGACCAAAGTCAGTAACCGCACGGTGGACAAGTCCTACGAGATTTACCTGTCTCTCTATCAAGCCGTGACCGGCAGCGAAGAAGAACAGAACATCTACAAGCAGTTCTCCCCCGACTTCTTTGACCTGATTGTGATAGACGAATGTCACCGTGGCAGCGCGGATGTGGACTCGGCATGGCGCTCTATCCTGGAATACTTCTCTGCCGCCACTCACGTGGGCCTGACGGCGACCCCCAAGGAAACCAAAGAAGTCTCCAACATCGATTACTTCGGCGAGCCCGTTTATACCTATTCGCTCAAACAAGGCATCGAAGACGGCTTTCTTGCGCCTTACAAGGTGGTGCGGGTAGACCTGGACCGCGACCTGCAAGGCTGGCGCCCTGACAAAGGCCAGACTGATAAGCACGGCGAGCTGATTGATGACCGCATCTACAATCAGAAAGACTTCGACCGTAACCTGGTGCTGGAAAAGCGCACGGAAGTCGTCGCCGCCAAAGTCACCGGGTTTTTAGAGAATAGCGACCCGTTTCAGAAAACCATCGTGTTCTGCGAAGACATCGACCACGCGGAGCGCATGCGCCAGGCCCTGGTCAACCTAAACCCGAAACGAATACAGGAAAACCGCAAATACGTCATGCGCATTACCGGCGACGAGAAGGAAGGCAAAGCCGAACTGGACAACTTCATCAACCCGGAACAACGCTACCCAGTGATTGCCACCACCAGCAAGCTGATGACCACCGGCGTCGATGCCCAGACCTGCAAACTCATCGTGCTCGACCAGCGCATCCAGTCCATGACCGAGTTCAAGCAGATTATCGGCCGTGGAACGCGCATCAATGACGACTACAACAAACACTGGTTTACCATTCTCGATTTCAAAAAAGCCACTGAACTGTTCGCCGATCCAAAATTCGACGGCGACCCGGTGAAGGTTTACCAACCCCAAGGTGAGGACCCTATCAACCCCGATGATGAGCTCGATGAAGCTGATCCTGACGGGCCAGACTACAAGTGTGGCGAGCAGCCGGAAGGGTACGAGGTTGAGCCAGGAGAACAGTGGCAAACCGATGACCCGGATTGGACCACCGGTGGCCCTGGAGAAGGTGGCGGAAAGACTGGAGGCAGAACCAAGTATGTCGTCGGCGATGTAGAGGTCACCGTCATCGCCGAGCGCGTCCAGTATCTTGGGGCCGATGGCAAGCTCATCACGGAAAGTCTCAAGGACTACACCCGAAAAAAGGTGAAGGAGCAGTTTGCCTCCCTGGATGACTTCCTGCGCCGGTGGAACGAAACCGACCGTAAACAGGCCATCATCGACGAATTGGGCGAAAGCGGCATTTTCTGGGAAGATCTCATCAAAGAAGTCAGCAAGAAGCTCGGGGCAGAAGCCGATCCCTTTGATGTTATCTGTCACATCGTCTTCGACCAGCCCCCTCTCAGCCGGAAGGAGCGCGCCGAACAGGTTCGAAAGAATAACTACTTCAGCAAATACGAGGGCGCCATCCGCCAGGTTCTAGACGCCCTGCTGGACAAATACACGGACTCCGGCATTGAGACCATTGAGGATGTCAAAGTCCTCACACTGGCACCCTTCAGCCAGATTGGAGCCCCGATGGAGCTGCTCCAGGCATTTGGCGGCAAGCCCGGCTACACCCAGGCGGTAAAGACCCTTGAGGACGCGCTCTACCAGCAAACCTCATAGGTTACCGCTTCCCCACTTGATACACCTCTGAACACTCAGGACATGCAGGCTCATGGCAATAAGCACCACCATTAAATCCATCCAGGACATCATGCGCAAAGACGTCGGTGTAGACGGTGACGCCCAGCGCATCGGCCAGCTCGTGTGGATGCTGTTCCTCAAAATCTTCGACGACCGGGAACAGGAATGGGAGATGTTTTACGACAACTACCGCTCCCCCATCCCCGAATCCCTTCGCTGGCGCAACTGGGCCGCCAACCCCGAGGGCATGACAGGCGAAGACCTGAAGGACTTCATCGACAACAAACTTTTCCACGGCCTGCAGAACCTGGAACCGGCCGGCGACGACTACCGAGGCGTGGTCATCCGCAACGTGTTCGAGGATGCCTACAACTACATGAAGTCCGGCCAGCTCATGCGCCAGGTCATCAACAAGCTGCAGGATGGCGTGGACTTCAACAAGTCTGCCGAGCGTCATGATCTTGGGGATATGTACGAGCAGATTCTCAAAGACCTGCAAAGCGCGGGCAACGCCGGTGAGTTCTATACCCCACGCGCCGTGACCCAGTTCATGGTAAATCGTCTGGACCCAAAACTGGATGACGTGGTGATGGACCCGGCCTGCGGCACCGGCGGCTTCCTGACCTGCACCATCGAACACAAACGCAAGCACTACGTACACACCCCACAGGATGAGCAAACTCTTCAGAAGACCGTCAGGGGTGTTGAGAAAAAGCCCCTGC
>Ga0307939_1001300_pt1 | contig 12962 bp, 11 predicted proteins | sample OrgLakmetagen122_FD_201844 | JGI IMG/M metagenome (GOLD analysis project Ga0307939, IMG submission 201844) | Saline water microbial communities from Organic Lake, Antarctica - #122 | ecosystem: Environmental > Aquatic > Non-marine Saline and Alkaline > Saline | place: Antarctica: Organic Lake... | reverse complement strand
TTGCCGCCCATTGTATACAAGCGGGAGAAACTACTGCTGAGAGAAGTACTCTTATACGATGATGGTCATTGTAACAAAATTGCATTGCCGGAGTATATATAAGGATAATATGGCATCATCACATCATACAATCACATCATACAATCACACGTTGTATGGAGACTGGAAGTGCGTCCGGCGATCAAGCAAGCAACGATCGCTTTCGTCTTCATCGGTTCGATATCGCACGTGTGACGACTGGCATGAAGGCGCTCATTATAGGGAGGCGCGCCACAGGAAAGAGCCGCCTGGTGAAAGATATACTCCAGCACAACCGCACAATACCCATCAAGGTCGCGATATCTCCGACGGAACGATGGAATCCGGAAATCGGGAAAGAATTTCCCGACGTGCACTTTTATGACGAGTACACGCCGACGATTTCCGCTAAGTTTGTCGAGATGCAGGAAACCGCCTCTAAAATGCTGCGAAAGGACGAGGCCACGAGCGGTCGGATCAATCCACGCGGTTTGGACCCCCGTGCGATCATGGTCATGGAAGACTGCCTCTATGACACTTCGTGGACCAAAGACAAAAACATGATCAAACTCTTCATGAACGGGCGGCATTACAAATCTACGCTCCTCATCACCATGCAGTACCAACTGGACATACCTCCCGCTTTGCGCAAAAACATTGATTTCATGTTTGTATTGCGAGAAACCAACGCAACGAGCCTGAAACGGATATACGATAACGCCAACGTGTCATGCTCTTATGAATCCTTCTGCCATTTGATTGACATATACACTCGTGAGTACGGCTGCCTGGTCATTGACAACACGACGACGAGGTCGAAGTTCGAAGATCGTGTGTTTTGGTACAGGGCGAACGATGCCGGGAGCGTGGAGTCTGCTGAAATGCATCACGCATCAAAAAAACGACGTGTCGATGACGGCAAGGACTAGATTAGGAACGGTCATCCCTACGTGGTCCGTCGGCGCGCAGGTGCCGTACGGCCAGGTGTTCAAAATCCTCCGGGAGAACAAAAACACCCGCTACTGCGTGAAAACCAGCCAGGACGACCTGTATGAGGCCGCGGCGCGTGGGCGCGTGGGCGCGTGACCTCGACCTTCTACAACCTGACCAGCCTGACGGTCGAACGTGTGGTGGAGGTCCTGAAGAAGCACTCTCAATCCATGAAGTTCACGCAGGACTACGCCGAGTACATCCACACCGAGCTCATGGGCTTTTACGGCGGGGAGGCGTACGAGCGGCTCCGCCCCCTTGTGGACAGCCTGCTGCGGAGGGTGCAGAAGGTGATGGCCGCGATGATGTCCGGGCGCTTGAGCGACACGTACATGTTCGTGTCGCTCAAGCGCTTCGAGGAAAAGCTGAGCCACGTGGAGTACGTCGAAGTGCGCCAGCGGCTCCCCGCTGCACAGCAACAACTCCAGTCACGAGCTGCTGATGACGACCTGCACCACCGTCGTGCTTGCCCTGCTGGTTGCTCTGGTGTCCTACAACGTGTACCGGGCCATCTGCTACAAAGGCGGGACGTGTGGCGGGTCGGAGGTGCCGCGCACGGCGGCGCTGTCCTTCTCCTTCTCCTTCACCTCGTTCGTCATCGTCATCAAGGCCTCCGTCATCATGCGAATCAGCGCCAGGAGCGGCTTCGACAGCCAGGTGTCGAGCTTGATCGGCCGCAAGCTGGTGATGTCTTCGGTGCGTATAGTGGAGCTCACGGGCCAGCTGCTGGAGTTCAGGGCCCGCAAGCACTTTGCCGAGGCTGCCGGCCGGATGAAGCCTCAGGACGCCGACGTTCCAGGAGGGCGTGTTGCGGAGCTTGAGAGCGAGAAGCTCTTGCATCTGAGAAAAGATGACGTAATCAAGTTTAGAGTCGTAGTGGCGCGTCTTGGAGTCTGGCGAACGGATATATACGGAATGGGCCAACCCTAGATATATAAGGTTTCGGTCAACCCTAAATCAAATTCATTCAAATTCATCAAAAAATTGACTACAAACCAAAATCAGAGCAAAGCAAAGCAAAACAAAGACGCAAAATGCAACGATCAAGCATGTCTGCGTTATTTCGCAGTTCTTTTCTAGACGCGCATATAGCCAAATCAAGACCCGCTCTACAAGGCGTGTCTTCCAACATGGTCGAGTTCCAGGAGTCCAGGACTCTTCGAGGAAAGCAGCCCTTTCATGCTGACGGAAACAGCGTTCTCCTTTTCATAGACCTGTCCGGATCCACCCGACAGTGTTGCGTCAGAGAGACATACGACCGCGTCCTGTCGGAAGTAATCGAAGAAGAGTGCGGACGCACGGGAGTCTCGTCCGTCATGTACGTGTTCTGGGGCACCGAGCTCTTCATCACCGACGATAGGAAGACCGCCGCGGAGATCTACAGATGCTTGAATGCGTACGGGACTTCCGCTTCGCTCCTGGTGAACGCCACACGCTCGATCCCTGGCGTCGAGGACGCGCGCGTCGTGATCGTCACGGACGGAGATGTGCCCTCTCACGAGATCCGCAGTTGTGAACACCACAGGTTCCGTGAGGTGTACTTCATGTGTGTCGAGCTGCGTCCTAACAGCACCGACCGAAGTCTTCCACTCATATTTGACAACAGCGCCTCGCTCAGCATAGAGTACGTGGACACGGTGCACGACACGCGAGACGTGGTGCTGCGAGATTACGACGGTACCAAGGCGGACGATATAGTAGAAGACTTTTGTAAAAAGGTGGACGACGTGCGGGAACACACCGACCGTACCGGATACCCCCCAGTACACGACCTGCACTTTGCGCCTCTGAACGACGCAGTGGGAGCGCTGTGCATGGCAACTTTCGACAGACCGGACAGGTTCCACGCCGTGCGCCACGAGGTGAGCGCCGTGATGCGTCTGATGAAGGACCACAGAAACAAACGCCAGGAGGCGCGTGTGGTGGAAAGGCTGGCGGACCTCCGGGGGGATCTTGCCAACGAGGCGTTTGATGACGCTGTCAAGTTCCTGCAGGACCTGCTGTCCAAGCTCGGAAGCAGCGTGACGTCCACCGGTTTCACGCACCGCGCCGACTTGAAGGCGCCTGGCCTCATGGAGCGCAGCGGCGTCGACACCGAAGACACGACCGATAAAGCTGCGTCCCCGTACGACAGCGCTTACCTTGAGCCCTGTCCCATCACCGGAGGCGACGAGGCGGTCGAGCATCTGATCCCCTTGGCCCCTCTTCCCGCCGATCTGGCAGACAACGAGATGTTCGTCCGCGAGCCCCTTGCCTTTCTGAGGGCGTTGACAGAGAAAGGAGGCATCGTCATGCCTCTGATGTCCAGACAGACGTACAAGGAGTGGGTGGTGACCCGCGGAAACGACACGCACCCCACCACGCGCAACAAGATAGGTGGCGTGCTACCACTGTATTCCCGCGTGGGGCCCGACGAGGTGAAAGTGCTCCGCTCTCAGATAGCGCACGCGTTTTTCGGCGGAAAGATGACGGGGCCTTGGTCGAGGTTCCTGGCCGCCATATACTTGGCGACGAAGAGCTGCTCTTTCGTGCAGCCAGAGGCCGTGGACGCGCTCCTCGGGATGACGCGTCAGGCTCTGCTGAAGAACACGGGCCCGGTCACCGGAACGCCTCTGGTGTCGTTTCCCGGTGCTCGGTCCAACGTCCTGCTGTCCTTTCAATACAAGCTCTTGTCAAAGAGGCTCGGATTCCGCGGGGAGAGCGACGTCTTTCGGTCGGTGCTCATGTTTCCCGGACTGGCGCGGAACATCCTCCAACTGCTCAGAGACGTCGGACGAGACGCGTGGGACCCGGAGATGTTGGCTGTCGACGAGCTGGAGCTCGAGCGCACCATTGACGCGTACGAGAGCTACGTCGCGATGTACAGACTGTACGGCAAGTTGGGCGAGAAGGGCCTGGCGAAGCTGATGCGCACGCTGTGGCAGGCTTACGAAAAGCTCGGCGGCGGCGACGACGACCTGGAGTCCGTGGTGTTCTTCTCCGGACCCGGCGACGACTCCCTGGTACGCCAGTATGGCATTCGGTGTCCTCCGGGTCTCGTTCACGGACTGTACACGTACTTGCTAGAGGGGATGCAGAGACACCGTGCATGTCTCGAGGGTGCCAACATCCAAGACATCAAGGGAGCCTATTTGGACTGCGTGCGTGAGTTGCCGCTGCCGGAGCCCATCGTTCACGAAGATGAACAGGATCCGCACAAGCAAGAAGCATACAAAGAGTCCATGTCGCTGTGCACGCGCACGTGCCGACCGTACATTCCGAACACCGGCGTACCCTTCTCACGTTCCGAGGCGGAGGCAAAGTACGGCAAGCACTTTCTGTCTTTGCACAACTGTTACGGCGTGTTGGTGTGTTCCTTGGGCCGGTTTCCCACGGAGGATGAGCTGTTGGCTTTCATCGCCAAGAGGAAGTGCACGCAGTCCGGAGATGATATGGCCGTATTGCCAAGGCGCGAACTCACGCGGGACGTGCTGCGCGTTATTTTCAGCGAGTTTGAAGAGCTCCGCGACAGGGACCCGGCTCTGACAGACGCTTCAGAGTTCGGACGCCGCTTCCACAAGTCAATGTATCCGTGGCACAGGTTCGACATGCAGAACAGCTGCTAGGCGCATCACCGCGCACCCCATTTTTTTTCTTGTAAAATACGGAATATTGAAAAAAAACAACCGGTTGCGTAGTAGGCTCTGATGTGAAATGTGTACGTCATGGTGCAATTCTCGAGGACGCCTGGATCGCGTCAGAGGCGAGCGAACGTTGGTGTCGTCGATCTGTAACATCCGTAGTACGGTATAAGGGTGAACAATTGGTTCCTTATCGATACTGTAACTCGTAACGCACTTCACCGACTTACCCATTATGAGTTCGAGGGTAGTCAGAGTGACGAGAGCGGCCGATACCGCCACGGTGATAGCAAGAAATGTCGTGCGTGGTTTTCTGGAGAAATTATATTGGATGCTCTCGTCAAACACGAGTCCTCCTACGGAGGTCGATGATATGTCGGGTACGGTGAAGATGGATTTCGCCGCCGAAGCACCGAACGTACAAACACCCACACACGATGCCGCCTATATCGACAAAGAACAAGAAAGACGAGTGGAACTATCGCGGACAACATACCGTCATACCGATCCGTTGGCAATACAAGGTATGTTCGATTGCAAGGTATTACGTGTGTTCGGCGCCCACGCATTCTGGGCAGCCGTCATGGTCGAACACCGAGCAACTCGCGATGCGTACGCGACAACATCGGAGGACTCCTCTGACTCTTCGGGTTCCTCGTGGTCGTCTATTGTCGAGGTCACACGAGGCCAGAGTTATCGAACGAAGCGGGTGTTATGTCGCCTAGTGGGCGTCGACGAGGTGCCGGACATACCTGGAATGCAGCAGCACGTCACGCCCCGGACGGACTATGACGACGACAGAACAAAGAAGTACAGAGCCAGGGATAGACTAATCGAACTGGTGACGGACAACGTCATAGTGAACGACTCGAGTAGTCACCCCCTCACCGACGCGCAGCTGCAGGAGAGACTGGATACCTGTAACGACTTGGTATTGAGGGATGCACTGACGCTCCAAAAAGGGGTGGACAAATGGGGACGGCACTTGGCGACGCTGAGATCTAAGTTCGGCACGGACGTCTCGCGGACTTTACTGGACGAGGGTCACGTCGTCCCCTTCGAGACGTCTCTGAACGACGCCATTTTCAGCATATAAGACGTAGGGGCGAACGACATACAACAAATAATAAAAGAAAAACAAGGACAAGGACAAGGACAAGAAAGATGGCCCAGAAGCGAGTGCTCCGAGAACTGGATACCGTCACCAAAGGCCCTCCTCCGGGATGCGAGGTAGAACTCGAGTCCGAGACCGATGTGTTTTCGTGGGTGGCACACCTCTCCGGTCCCGAGGGGAGTCCGTATGCGGGGGGGCGTTTTTCGGTCAGACTCACTTTCCCCTCCGATTACCCGTTCAAACCAGTGGACGTCAAGTTCACCACCTCCGTTTACCACCCCAACATCAACGAACAAGGCGCGGTCTGTATGGACATGTTGAAGGACAAATGGAGTCCCGCCATGACCGCATACACTGTAATTTCTGCGCTCGTGACCCTTCTCGCTGAACCTAATTGGAACGATCCCATCGTCGCGGAGATCGCACAGACGTACAAGGACGACCCGGCGACCTACTTCCGAAAAGCCAAAGAATGCGTCGCGTCGCAACTACCACGACCGCCACACAAGTAGACCAGTACACGCGCCAAAAAGAAAAAGGGAAGAGGGGGATCACTTCGTCACTTCGTCCTGGTGGCGGTTATCTCTTCCCGGCGCATCATGCGCTGGTTCGGGTTCCTCTTCCCTTCGACGCACACACGGCTGTAGCGCTGACGCACCACGAGCACACCTCGTTCATCCGCCAATACCATCTTGACTGCGGGGGGTCCGATCTCGAAGAGGATGTCGGTCTCGGCTCTGTCTCCCTCGAACACTGCTCCACATGTGTAATCACGGATCAACTCGTGTAGATCGTTACGTGTCGTTTCCGACATATCAGACAGGTTCACTTTACTGGTCATCGGGTCGTACCAGGTGTCGATGTCGCGTGCGACGACCTTGCCGAACCGAGCGACCAGACGGAAAGCGTCTTCCGCTGCGTCAAATCCAAAGACCGCGGTCTGCATAGAGGATTTCGCCAACTCGTCCCACCCGACGTTGAACGTCACGTAAAGTTCGTACACCTGACGGAGGAGCACGAACGCTGACATGAGGTCCAGGTCCACCAGGTCTTCCAGCGTGACCTCTCTGTCGGATGTACACACTCCGATGTCACGACTCTGTGGTATCTGTTGCACCTGTTTCTGCACATTCGTAGACATCGACATCGACATCGGGATAAGATTCGTCACCACGTACGTACACTGACTGATGTTTCGTTGTAAATCTGAATTGAATCCAAGTGACGCCGATTTTTTTTGGCTATATTTTACATTATCCTGACGTTTTTGTACAGCGTAGTAAACCATAAACCATAAACCATAAACCATAAACGATAATATACATGTTTCCGTCATCGATCGGTTCGGGGTTGTAGTTCATCTGGTAGAACGTCTGCTTCGCATGCAGAAGGTGCGGGGTTCAAGTCCCTGCAACTCCATTTTTTTTGTTTGCTAAGCGCGGAAATGACCTCCGTATACTTTCCGCGATGGTACAGGTACATGCCGCCCTCCTTTTCTTGCATCTGAAACGGAAAAATTTGTTTCATTTTTCTTATTTCGACTGTCATTTCTGTTATCGTTATCGCTATCGCTGTCAGAGTCTATCTCTCCTACGTTTTTTTGCCTTTCCGCGTTTAGTAACTTCCACAATTCCGTCGGGTGGGCATTTTCAGTGTCGGTGTGTTCTTTTGGTTCGCCATAGTCATCGATGCCTTCGCCAGAAGCATGTTCATCGTGACTTTGTTCTTCTTCTTCTTCTTCTTCTTCTTCCTGTTCTTGTACGTAACCTATTCTGCGTTGTAAATCACCTTCGACTTCCTTTATTATACGTTCTTCGTCTACATCTTCGTGTTCATCGTCGACGTATCGATTATCCCGAACGCCGTGTTTGTGTTCGTTTTCGTCTTCGTCGTAAGCTTCTTCGTCTTCCGGCGAAGCGACGTGGGGTGATATAACAGTCTGGTTATCTTTCTTCGCTTTTGCCGTACTCGTCTTCTCATTCGTGTTCGCCACGTTCGTCTTTTCGACATCGTCATTTCCCGTGAATCCTAGATAGCTCAGGTCGTGTACATCGTGTGCACCAGAATCGTACTTGTAGCATCCTCGTAACATAAGTCGGACCAGTTCGTTCGTCGCGTTCAGGTAATCGTCGTCGGGATCAGTGGGAGTGGGATAACACTTGTCTAGACTCGGAATGACGGCTTTCGCGAATTCGAGCCACGCCAGCACAGAAACCACCTCGGTGGTCCGCCGCAAATTGAGATAAGACGTCCCCTTCATGACACCGTCGAGGTCGATCTTTTTGAACAACTCCGTTATCTTAGTGGACACTGCGAAATGGTTGGCCAATATTTCTTGTACCGTGTAATTTACGTAAAAAGGCTGTGCCGCTATGAATAATATGTCCCTCCAATTTATTTGTTTCGCTTGGAGGGGTACGAGACGGACTTTCTTTCGAGTCGCGTCCCATTCGAACTCACAACGCGCCGTGAATGCCATGATCATCTGAGTCACCTTTTCTAACGAAGTGCCGTATACGAAAAGCCGTGCACGGTCCCTGGTACACGATATAACCAGGTCCCGGACCTGGCGCTGGAACGTGCGTGATATCATGACTCCCATCTTCTTTCTCTCTCTTCCTCTCTTTTCCTCTTTTCTCTTTCTCTTTCCTACATTTTATTCACACCTCCCTTCACACGCGACGATGACGACGACGACGACGACGAAAAATCTTTGATTTTGAGATGTCCAGATCGTTGTTCTCGGCGGTCGTGACCGGACCGCTCAGTCTTATGCTTGTTCTTGTCTTTGTTTTTGTTTTTTTCTTTGTCTTTTTTATCGCCGTGTAAAGGAGAACCTCCTCCCGATCGTCTGAACTCCGAAGGAGAAAAGGCGTCATGTGCGCTATTGACCGTCAAAAGAGCCGATTGCATGTGCCTGACCACTTCGTCGTGTGGAGAGTGGGTTTCAGATATGCGGACTAACGCTTCTCCCAACGCCGCCCACATCACATCGCGGCCATCTTCTTTTTCGTTTCTCCACTCGCCCTTGACGTTGTCCGTCATCTTCGAATAGTAAAGGTACGTGAAATGCCGAAAAGACCGGATGTCGGAAGGCCTGACGTCTGTCGGGTACATGCCGAACTTGGCCAAAAACGGCACGACCCGTTCGTAGTTTCGCTCCAAGAAATTTGCGTCCATCCTCGCCAACACGTCGTACCAATACGCCGCGTTGAAAGTGAAACAGCGCACGATTCGGCCTCCTTCGAGGTGTGGATGCAACAGGACGCCGTGGTTGTTGTCGACCAGAGCCATTCGGTCTTCCACGCCCTTTGCGCTTTCCAAACCGTGGTACCTGGGACGCAACCTTTTGAATATCAACGGCGTCACTCCGGCCAAAGACTTCCGGTACTCCGCGCCCACGAGGATGCAGTGTTTGCGCGTGAACAATGGTCTGTTGAAACGGAAACCGATCGCCTCTTCGATACAGGGCACCAAAAAGTGCGCCCAGCGATCGTCCGAAGCCGTGTAAACGAAGAGCTCGAGGTCAGGCAGGCGGCCACTCTTGGCCAACGCACAGAACCATGCCAGATGAGGACGTAATACGCCCTGTCGCAATTTAGCCGCTAACTCCTGCTTCATCGCCTTGAGCTTGCCTTTCTGAAAAGTAGACAGTATCTCGTATTCGCAGACCTGGGGGTTGATCCTCCCGATCATCGTGCCGTCCATGTCAAGCAACAACACCCGCGGTAAGTTCTTGATATTTGGAGACGATAACGGAGGAGATGAAGGTGGAGTCGTGTTTAACTGTCGGAACAGCGCACCGACGGTGTTCATGCCCTGCAGTGCAATCAGTGCGGCACGATACGACGATGTTGATGTAAGGCGCGATAATATTTCAAATCCCTCAGATATTTCATGTCGATTATAATAATGACGACGCAGGCGATGCTACAACCTCTCGTTTGGGCGTCCATCGGAGCTCTTTCGGTGTGCGTAGTCGTGTTGCTCTATCGGGTGATGCGCACGCTGTTGTTCCCTCCCGACAAAACGGATGGCGACATCCAAGAACGACGGTCACCTGAACCATTCGCTTCGAACGAAGAAAAGGAAGAGGAAGAGGAAGAGGAAGAGGACGAAGACGAAGACGAAGAAAAAGAGAGACAGAAACGCGCCGAACGGACTCTGGAAGCTTTGGCACGGAACGTGGAAGAAGAACGTCAGGCGGAGCTTTTCGAAGCCAGGCGCCTCATGGAACGGAAACCCCCAGAGGTGCAACGCCTCAACCAGCTGGCCGACACGTTCGTTATAACGGACGGTGTGAACGGTATACCGTCTTGTCGGTGGGATCACCTGGTCGCCATCGGCGACATTTACGCCAAGGGCGCTTTCCCCCGTTTCTTACCCGACCCAGACATGGCCATGGAGTGCTACAGAGTGGGAGCCATGTGTCCAGACGGGCACATCGCGGGCATGTCCCAGGTCAAGTACATCGAGACCCGGACGACCGACATCCCGGACGAAGACAAAGCGGGTGCCACTTTCCCCGACGATCCGGGTCTACGCGTTTGTACCGACGCGCGCCAGGTCATCGCCGCCACCCCCATGCAGATGTTCGAAAAGCCCCACCAGATCAAAGGGATCGAAAACAGAAACGAAAACGCCGCCGCCGTTCCTAGTGCGACTGCGACTACTGCTGCGACTACTGCTGCGACTACTGCTGCGACTACTGTTGCGACCACGATACCTACTACGCCCAGAGACACGTACGACCCCACGGCGTACGTGGATGGCATGGCGGTGGGCTACAACGAAATCTTACCGGCGCACATGGTGGAGGAGCTCTTGCGCGAACCCGTGCAATATGATCGAGACGTACAGAACGAAGCGAACATACCCGCTTATCGTCACGACCGCCAAAATGTGCACGATCACGGAATTTCGACGGTGACCGACCACAACTTGCGAGCCCTGCTTAACACCAAAGACAAGAGGGACGCTCCCGCGACAGATACGGTGCGTTCGCACATCGCCAATTGCACCGACTTGGACGACCGCACCAAGCACGACGCTTTACGCGTACTCGACGGTCTGTCAAAATCGACGCACAGCACTTTCGGCACGAGCGAGCGAGAGGCGTTGGACGCGGTCTGGAAAGAGATCAAGGCATCGGAAAACAAAGACAACCTGGTCGAGACGTTGGCAAAGCAGCTCGCCAGCGGTATAGAAAACGGTCACACCGTCTGTTCTTCCGGCAAGATAGCTCGCATCGTGTCGACGCTGGACGGTACGTCGAACCAGTCGGTGCCCCGGCCGATGTGGGCCGTGCGTGAAGAGATTGCGGCGTTAGCTTCCCGGGTGCGCGACGAGTATGGAGCAGCAGATGGCTACGCAGACGAAGACCTGGCGCGGAACGAGTTCGCGAAGAGGGTGCGGACGTCTTATGTGGAAGGACTGGGTATGAGTTCGACCATCATCGAGCCCATCGTCCAAGAGTATTCGGCGGGATTTTGACGCCCCTGTCAAAAAAAAATATGTAGTAATTTTAACGTAGAGAACATCGCTCGAACCTGTAGAGTACGTACGTCATGCCCCCCAAAGGAAAATATTACAAAAACAAGGAGGTCAAGACTCTAAATCCGTTCAACTCGAACTCGCTGAACGCTTCGACCGACCCCGAATTCGAAAGGCCCGACGGGAACACAAACGCGCTATTCGGGTCAGTCACGCAAAGCGAGAACACAAACCTGCCTTTCGCGCCAAGCACGCCCGAGATCACAGATGGACCACGCGTCGACGACACGGTCAAAAGAGGAACGACTATACGCGCGAATGACACGACGAAACGAGACACGACGAAAAAAGGAACCGCCAAACGAGACACCGTCAAACGAGACACCGCGAAAAGAGACACCGCGAAAAGAGATACGGTACATGCACCGAAGAGGACCCATGCAAGGCGTTCGCCTACAGTTCGGCCCGGGCCATCTCAGAGGAAAGAACAAGGCCGGTCTTTCATGGTCAATTCGGACGGACAAATGACGGACGTAAAATTGTCACAAGCCCGACAAGCCAGGTTCCACACGTGTCTCAGTACCGCCGCATCCGATCGCGAACGCTACAACCTGGACGGTGTCACTTACCGTAATCCCCTCACCATGGATCAGATCGGTAACCTGTTAGGATACTTGCAGGATACGGACACCGTCTCTGAGGTCGGGGACCTGTTCACTTACACTTCCATGATGGTGGCTCAGAACGTCCTGTGTCGTTGGCCAAGACCCTCCGAGCTGGCAGAAATGGCCTACATGTTCGATAACAAAGCGGACACTGTGTATTACACTGGGATTGTTTACGTGCAAGGAGATGACGTACCTATGCTCGTGGGAAAGGACGGGGCGCAATTTGCTTCGATCACCGAGAGATTCAACCTGCTGTACATGTGGATGTCCCGAGTCCCCAAAAATGACGGTAGAACGTTCGAGGGCACACATCAATCTATCTTCGTATATTCCAAGAACCCGGACTCCATCATCGAGGCTCTGAGCAACATCAACGACGTCGTCGTCCCCGAGCTCCAAAACGCCGGATTCGACGTGAGCGTTACCGGTTCGACGTTCGCGGTCACAAAACGTGACCTCAAGTCGGAGGACGAACCTTTCGGGAACGAATTCGCCTCGAACCCGGATGTAGATATCGACCAAGACATGGACATCCTGTTAGGTCATTTCGACCAGGAACGAGGCGGTGTGAACGTGCTGGCGCTGTCGTTGAAAGACAACGACAAGCGTGACGAATATGTTCAGCAGTATTTGCAAGAGGTGCCTGGTCGTCTGCCGCGATTCGTCACCAACTATCTGAACCAGTACCAGTTACCCGAGGGAAAAGAGCTGAACCGCGAACGACACGCACGCGGCGTCCGCTCCTCCTCACGCGAGACACAAAAAAGGCAGCTCCTTCGAGAGAGAAAAGGAACGCCCCGTCTCGACAAAGGCTTGGTACAAATGTTTCGCGAGTCCGGAATGTCAAAGAAAGCAGCGGAAGAAAAAGCTGCTTCGGAGGCGCACGCCCGGGCGAATGTCGGTCGAGGCAAGTCAAAGGGCGTGGATTATCCGGCTCAGGCACGAAATGCAGAGCAAGGGATAAACAACGCTCTCAGAGAAAGAGATCAAAATGCCGCCGAAACAAACAGGATTGATCAAAACAGGTTCGACGTCAACGCAGCCGGTGCGGAGTTGAGC
>Ga0307939_1001285_pt1 | contig 13049 bp, 20 predicted proteins | sample OrgLakmetagen122_FD_201844 | JGI IMG/M metagenome (GOLD analysis project Ga0307939, IMG submission 201844) | Saline water microbial communities from Organic Lake, Antarctica - #122 | ecosystem: Environmental > Aquatic > Non-marine Saline and Alkaline > Saline | place: Antarctica: Organic Lake... | reverse complement strand
TTCGGCGGTGTGCCAAACGATACTTTGGGTGGTGAATGTCCAGCCACTTAACAAATCAATTAAGTTCGTTCCGGCCTACGGCCTCCACCGGACGGCCCTGTCGGGCCGCCGCTTATTTTCGGCGTTATACAGGGATGAATAGGGGGCAATATGGTAGACGTGGCTAGTGTAGTTACCGCTCTTCAGGGGATCAGAACGGCAACGGAAATAGTCCAGCACATCCGGTCAGTTGACCATTCTCTGGCGGCAGCTGAGCAAAAGCTTGCTTTGGCTGATCTAGTTTCCGCTCTAGCTGACGCAAAAATTGCTCTGTCAGATGTTCAAGAAGAATTGCATGCCAAGGACCAAGAAATATCAAAGCTGAAGGGCGCCCTAGTACTTCGAAAAGAACTTGTGAGATTCGGCGACGCTTATTTCGATAAAACCTCTGAAGGCTTCCCAATTGGCGATCCTTATTGCTCTCATTGTTTTGAGGTCAAAGGCGTAGGCATACATTTGCACCCTGCTCATAATGATCGACGAGCTAGTGAGTGCCCGTCATGCAAAAACCGAATCCAAAGGCATGATCCGAGGGATGGATCTGATCCAAATGCATAACCAGTCGCTTAAGTATGTTTCCGGCCTTTCGGCCGTCCACCGGACGCCCTCTTCAGGGCACCGCTTAGCTTCGCGTTATAAATGAGAGAAAGACTGGATGTTCGGAGACGCAAGTAAAGCTCTAGGCGATGATATTGATGAGCTCGCCGAATTGTATAAAAGCAATTCGTCACCGCCGGTTACGAGGTCGTTAGTTCGGGCTTACTCAGCCTATATTGAAGCTTCGGTTTTCGAAATGAGACAAGTGGCTCTTCAGAGGTATCGGGGCAACCCTGAATTGTTCAGTCCAGAGGAAGAGAGCGTTCTTCTCGAAAAAAGCGTTTTCTTAGACAGAAAGGGTAAAGTTCAGAGTAAAGGCGATTACCAACGTTTCCTTCCCTTGGTGCTTTTTTCTATCAGAGCTTACGCTAGGTCTTATGGGGCAAGTTTTGAACCAGATACTGGTGATCATAGGTGGGAAAGCTTTCAGCATTTCGTTAACTTCCGAAATCGTTTGATGCACCCGAAATCACTGCTGGATATAGAGTTTGATGGTGACGACCTCTCGAAAATGATGGCAGCGCTGGATTGGTTTCATGATACGAATATGTTGATGGTCGACTCTATTCGTCGAGCAAATAATTTATAACAAGTCGCAGCAGTATGCGGCCTGTGGCCGCCGGACGCCCTTTCCATGGCTCCTTCGTCGCCATTCCAAGGTCGCCGCTGTGCTCAGCGTTATGCGTGAATGGGAATCAGTTTATGAATCAAGAAAAAATGGTTGATGTCTACATACCAGCCCTCGTCGCACTGTTGACTAGAGCTGAAGAGCTGGCCGAGCGTCCGTTGTCTAGAGACGAGGTGCTTAGAATCAGGGACAACGCGGCAACCGTCAGTCAGCCTTTATCATCTATGCCAAGCTTCTTGGGTCAACGTGGTTACCACGATCTATACGCACCGGAGGCGTGGGAGGAGTGGCAGCTATACCGTGAGGGGAAGCTTGACCTATCCTTGGGTAAAGGTGAAAACACATAACAATGCCATTAAGTCTGTTCCGGGCCTTCGGCCCTCCACCGGACGCCCTTATCAGGGCGCCGCTTATGGCTGGCGTTATGTTTCTCTCAGAGCAGGCTCAAGCCCAAGGTGATCAATAAAAGGAATAAAGTCGCGATCCAAAAACAGCAGAGGTAACTCGTTCTCTATGCAGAATGTCGCGATGATCACATCGGCAGTTTTTCTGATTGTAATGCCCTTTTTGCGGAGCGCGCGATAATTGTCAGCGCACTTGGCAGCCATATTTTTGCCAAAAATTTCATATTGATTCAACGCCAATAAGCTTTGTTTGGTCTGACGGAATTGATTGTCGTGCCGAATGCCTTGAAGGATTTCCAGAAATATGAGGTCGCCAATAGCGACTGATCCCTGGACTATCGAGGCATCCAGCAAGTCAGTGTGCGGGTTTTTGACCCCGTTGAAATAGTCGATCCAGACGCTGGTATCTACCAGTATCATCCGGCGTTCCGCATTTCATCCAGGTCGCCTTCCCACTTGATTTTACCTCGCAGCTTTCGAATCTCCTGTTGCTTGCTAAGCTGGACCAAAAGTTTCAGGCCTTGCTCAACAGCCTCTTTTTTGGTTTCGTATCCGGAGGCTTTCAGGGCTTCGGCCATCAGTTGGTCGTCAATGACTATATTCGTTCTCATGTATCACCCATGTGTATTGGTGTCGACTTTTATACACAATCTAGCACTTCGGGGAGAACATAACAATCGGCTGCACAGTGACCGATTTTCCGCCGCTTAATGGCTCCAAACCGGCGCGTGAGCCGGGCGTTAAGGATATTATGGTCAAGTTTGAGCTAGAGAGCGGAGAACAACTCCACGCAGAAGCCCCGGATACTTTTTGGATTCCGCCATTAGATGCTAGACAATCTCTTTCCTCTGGGGACCTCGTAAAGCTTGTGTTCCGCATAGAAGAAGATGGTGAGGTTAACGTCGAAAGAATGTAGGTTGTTGTTAAAGAGACAACCGCGATGGGCTACGTTGGTGTATTGGATAATGACCCATACTGCACAGATCAAATTCAGGCTGGTTTGGAGTTAGAGTTTACTCCAAAGCACGTCATCAATATCTATGCTGACGACTGACATCCTTAACAAGTCAATGCAGTTCGCTCCGGTCCTGGCGGGCCTCCACCGGACGATCTAATCGGGCGCCGTTCATGCAAAGCGTTCGTCTTGACGTACGTACCTATAGGCGTACACTTGACCAAAAGCTAAACACGCAAGAGGTGCGTCATGACCGGAATTACAGCAACTGAGGCGCGAAGTAACCTTTATAGGTTAATTGACGAAACTGCCGAGTCCCACCAACCAATCGTCATTATGGGTAAGCGGAACAAAGCCGTCTTGGTTTCGGAAGAAGACTGGTCTGCAATTCAGGAAACACTTTACCTGCTCTCCGTACCCGGTATGCGGGAGTCTATTCGTGAGGGAATGGATACGCCCGTGGATGAATGCGATGAGGAGCTGGACTGGTGACATGGAAGTTGGTTTACACCAAGCAAGCCCAGAAAGATGCTAAGAAACTGGCCTCCAGCGGCCTCAAACCAAAAGCCCAGGAATTGTTGGCGTTGATTTCAGAAGACCCTTACCGAAAGCCGCCTCCGTTCGAGAAACTCATTGGGGATCTTGCGGGGGCCTATTCGCGCCGCATCAATATTCAGCATCGTCTGGTCTACCAAGTACTAGAAGAGGAACGGGTGGTGAAAGTTCTGAGGCTCTGGAGCCACTATGAATAATGCATTACCAGCCGCTGTTGCCGGACAATTTGTCCACCGCTTCGCGGCTCCAAATTGCCGCAAAGCTTCGCGTTAAAAGACAATGCAGGAGCGCGCATGAGCGTAGAAGAAATCTTGTCAATATTGTGTATCTTCAGCGGGCTTTTTTCTCTGGCGTGTAGCAACCGTGCGGTCGGAGAGAAGCTGGCGGGTTTCTACAAGGAAGGAGGAAGTCACAGGCCCAAGCAAGCTCAATTGCTGGTGTCTGGGCTGATCGTGGCAGGCTTTGGTGTCTGGTGGTATGCAAATCCCGGTCTGTTGTCATGAGCGCGGTTTTTAACAAGGCGCACCAATTCGCACACTTTGTGCACCGGACGCTCGCAGGCTCGCGTCGTTAAACGCAAATTTGCTTTGGAGATTGGCATTGGACGTCAGAAATATCGGGAGACGTCGCTCGGCGGCCGAAATCAAGCAGCAATTGTTCCCTTTACTTTTTTGCGTGTTAGCTATTGAGGGTTTCTATCTTTGGCTTTGCATTTCAGTGCTACGCGAGGGGCTGAACACGCAATTAGCGATTTCCTTTCTAGGATTCAGTTTTGGGCTTTATAACCTGTTGGGATTTCTCTTCGGCCTTCCGGTTTATAGCATTGGTGGTACTGATAAAGATTATGGCGGTCGACTCATGGGATTATTTTTCAGTTTGATATTCATACTTTCAGGTATTGTTATCCCGGCAAGATTTTAGCCATGAGCTGTGGCTTTTTAACAAGTCATCAAATTCGTTCCGGGCCAATGGGCCTCCACCGGACGCCCTAGTCGGGCGCCGTTTATGCAGGCATTATACGCTAAGGAATAGTTGAGAGTATGGCATCGGGTGTATCGAATAAATTAACGGGACAGGTTGGGGAGCACCTAGTGTCGGCGGTACTGGGGACACGTGGCTACTACGCTTCTCCTTACTCTGGAAACGTTCCCGGATTCGATGTCACAGCGGTTCACTCTGAATCTTTTAAGTCATTTCCTGTTCAGGTTAAAGCGAGTACGAAGGGTGCGTTGGTTCAGTCCTCTATCGAAAAGTGGTGCGACCACAGTATCGGCGAGGATAATCATCAAACAATTGGTCCATTGAAACGGCTTAAACATCCGAATTTGGTCTGGGTCTTGGTGCGGCTGGGTGATTCAGGAATCAACGGAGCAAGATTTTTTATCTGCACCGAACACGACATACAAGAGAAGATCGTCGCCCGGTACTCGGCTTTTATGGAGAGGCACGACTATCGCCGTCCTGGAGGCGGCGCTTCTCCGCAGGCGATTCTCAACCTTAAGGACGTCGCCGAATTTGAGGATAATTGGGGAATCCTCCCGGACTATCAGGCTGACGATGGTCTTGCATAATCAGTGCAGGCACGGCGACGCCCAATACCTTGCGCCTTCGGCTCTATTCCGTGGGCGCGCATGCTGCAAGCGGTTAGCAGCTGCAGCTTCCTTCCAGATCTTGCGAATTGAGTAAAAAAGGAATAATTTGTACTCATGGATGAGTTTGAATTCGACGAAGCCAAAAGCCAAGCCAATCTGGATAAGCACGGTATTGATTTCGTCTCGGCCCAAGGGCTGTGGAAAGATCCTTACCTGCTGGAGATTCACGCAAAATCAGAGGATGAGCAGAGGTTTTTTCTGATAGGCAAGATTGGTGAAAAGCACTGGTCGGCTGTCGTCACCTACAGGGATGTTCGTATTCGTCTGATTTCTGTAAGACGTTCCCGCAAGAAGGAGGTTGAGCTCTATGAAAGCTAAAGACTTCGACAAAAAATTTGAGGAAGGTCAGGAAGACATTGTTGATGACCTGGACCTGCCCTCTGCTCGCCGCGTTAATCAGGAACAAAAGCGAATCAACGTCGATTTCCCAGCTTGGGTTGTTGAGTTGTTGGATCGTGAGGCTGCGCGCATTGGCGTTACCCGCCAATCCATCATCAAGGTGTGGCTGGTGGAGCGTCTTCAGGCCGAATCTGCTAACAAACCGCTCAATGGTGACGCCGCAGGCGGCGCACATTAGCGTAGCGTTATATGCTCAAAGGAGTGAGTATGAAGTACCTCCCACTTTTGTTTTTGGTTGCCTTAGTCGGATGTTCCTCTAATCCGCCTCAACCAACTCCCGATACCGTATTTTCAGAGCCACCGCATCTTTGGTCGGGCCAAAAGGTTGTTGGTCAGACGCCAGACTCCTGTGCGGCCAACGGCGTTAAGATTCTCAAGGCTTTGTCGTTCGTGAGTGTGGTCAAAAATGACAGTTACGTTTATGGCACTCTGATGGCTAATCGCGCTGCCATTAAGTGTATCCCGAACGGGGAAGAAACGTTTGTTTATGCAGCCGTAGCTGGGCCGGACGTGAAGCAGGTTGAGCGTTTGCGCAATGAAATTGTCTGGCGCTTGTGACCTCATAACAAGGCCATTAAGTTTGTTCCGGGTACCGTACGCCCTTGTCAGGGCGCTGCTTATGGCTGGCGTTATGCATGAGGAAATATGAGAGAACTCATAGAGATCGTTATAAAAGTTTTTGCGGCCTATCTGGTTTTTAGCACTGTGGGAAACTATGCCCCCATGGCTTTAGTGCTTGGCGCATTCAGCGGATCAACTTCCCCGCTGATTGGACTCATAGCGGCGGGCGTCTCTGCGCCCATTGGCATTGGTATTATTTTGTGGCTTAGAGCGCCGAATATCTCCAAGACTGCCGTTTCGACTGATTCGCCGGGGCCGGTCATTCCGGAAAGTGGTGTTGTGGCTGCTGGTGTGTTCTTGATAGGCGTTTATTGGTGTGTTCGCTCTATAAGTGTTTTGCTAACTCAGATGGGCTCGCAGGTCTCGATGAATTATGGCTGGCTTGCAGTCCTGGTTTTGTCTGTCGCTTTGATTTTAGGTAACGACTTTATAGCTAAAGTATTCCGAAAGATTCGTACTGCGGGCAACAATGCATAACTCATCGCTTCCCTAAGTCACGTTTTGTGGGTTGATCCCCCATAAGGGGGATAGCTGTGCAGTCCGGGATTGGTTTATCGTCGGAGAGTGGTGGAAAACCCCACAGCGGTTCGACAATAAATACAAGAAAGGACAATTCAATGAACACGTCTAAGAAGAAACTCTCCATGTTGGCGCTCCTGGCGTCGCTGCTGTTTGCCGGTCCTGTCTATGCGGCCTGCAATGCCAGCCCGATCGTGTTTGTGCACGGTTACTCCGGCTGGAAATCCCAGTTCAACACGATGGTAGATCGCTTTAAAAACGATGGAACGCCGGCCTGTGCGTTGTACAAATTCGGTTACAACAGCCTGGGCAAAAGCAACAAGACCAGTGCGAAGGAACTCAAGTCGTTTGTGAATAACATCCGGCCTAACCACGGCTGGCGTAAAGCCAAGATCATCGCCCATTCCAATGGTGGCCTGGTGTCGCGTTGGTATCGGGTATTCGAAGGTGGCAGTGCCGCAACCAATCGCCTGGTTACACTGGGCACCCCGCACAAGGGTACTTCATGGGCCTATGCTTGTTTTAGCCCGGCTTGCTTTGAAATGCGCTACAACTCATCGTTCCTGCGATCGTTGAATGGCCGTGGCTGTGATGTGTCGCTCTGGTCAGCGCTGGATGAGATTGTTATTCCCCAAACCAACGCGAAATGTGGTAGTAGCCTGCGCACATCCAGTGTCGGCCATATCACTTTGATGTACTGGGGTGGCGTCTATAATGATGTAAGGCGTTTCCTGTAGGAATCCCTTCCCTGCACCCGGCGTTCTGGCGGGTGTGAAACAGGAAAAGAACTCCGGGTGAGCAAGCCAGTGAAACTGGCTTGCTCATTTTGGTATAAGGGGGCAGATTGTCCCAACCAGTCCGTGCCAACCAAGTCGAGACAACACATGAAATACCTGGCTTTAATCCTTTCATTGGGTCTGCTCATGGTGTTCACCAGCAGCGCTCTGGGTGACGATCGGGCACCCTCTGAACGCGGGGAAACAGCAAAAAATACGGACGTGTTCGTCACCATTAATGGCACTCCTCTAAGCATGGACCTTTACCGGTTTTTGCTGGGTTCCAGGGATCAGGAGCGCGCTGAAAGACAGCACTACGACGATAGCTTTGATGCCGATATGCACCGTGCGCAAGTCGCAGAAGACCTGGTGATGACCGAGGTTCTGGCACAGCAAGCCACCCGTTCAGGTATGCATAAAAACGACGCGGTAAAAGCAGAAATGGCCATGGCCGAGAAAACTTTGCTGGCGCAGCTTTATGTGCAAAAGTTGATGGATTCCATCGAGGTGGACGAGTCGGAAATACGCCGCTACTACGACCAGAAGATTGAGCAGACTCTGTACCGCTTCATGATCTGGCAGACGAGCAATCAGGACCGCGCTACAGAGGTTCTCAATACACTCAAGGCAGGGGATGGTGCAGGCGTACCCGCAGAGGACGTGATTGAAACGCCCTGGCTGAGGGACACCGATATTGCGCCGGACGTGAACAAAAGCGTGCGTCGACTGCAGGTGAGTGAATTCGTAGAAAAGCCCGTGTTTCAGGATGATCTGTGGAAAGTCGTTCAGGTCATCGACAAGCAGGTTATGACGAAGCAGAGTTATGATGAGGAAAAATCGGTTATCAGGGCGGAATTGGTGAGCATGAAACTGGATCAAAAACTTGAGAAGTTGGCGGAAGATGCGTCGATCGTCTTCAATGCGCGCCAATAGACGATGGCCCGCTTTTGCCGTCGCCTTCGCGGTGCTTGCGGGTCTCGTCGGGTATCATCTGATCGCGCCTGAAAAAAGTGCCCCTGCCGCCAGCACTGTGTCTGAGCCCGCTCCGGTTATGATCGAAAAGGCGTCCGCTGCGCCTGACACCCCGGTTATGGCTGAAACGCGCGTCGAAGCGCCGGTGTTTCTGGAAGAATCAGTCGACCCCTCAGATTCCAACCTTCAGGAAGCGGAACTGGAACATTTGAGCGAGGTGTTCCAGAACAGCCTGTACTCTTTGTTCCAATACGAGTTTCCAATGAACCGGGAAGGCCGTGCAGCTATTGATGCTTTTGTGGCCAGCATGCCCGAAAATCTTGGAAGTGACGACCTGGATGCCGTGTCCGTCATGATTGCGGAGCAACTGCGGACACCGGAAGCCGAGGACCTGGCCTTTATCATCACGCATCTGTATCGGCTCGAACAGGCAGAGGCCCGTCTAATAGCCGACGGTGAGCCGATAACCACGATGGAGCAACAGTTGGAGGCCCAACAGCGGCTGTCGCAATTGCGGGAGCAGTGGTTTGGACCGGAGCTGTCGGAATTCCTCTTTGCTGATGATGACGAGGAATTTCAGGCCAATCCTGATGCCGAAACCACAGAAGCGCCATCGGACGAGCAGGCCGGGCTGGCGGACGTCGAGCGCGCCTGGGACCAAAGATATCAGGCGTTTGTTAAGGACAAGCAATTCATAGACAGGGCCGGACTGGACCAGGCAGAGAAAGACCGGCAAGTTGAGACGCTTCTGCAACAGCACTACGCCCCAGAGGAACTCGAAGCCGCCAGAGCCTACGATCAACGTCAGAACTAGTCTTCGAACAGCCGTGTTCGGGCCAATTTGAGATCGCCGCTGTGCGGGTTATGGCTGGTACACTTACAAAGATCACAATCGAAGGCCAAAAGGGCGGATATGAGCGAGCAACACCTGGATGTTCTGATTATTGGTGCAGGCGTTTCTGGTATCGGAACGGCGTGTCACCTGAGGCAGGATTGCCCCGGCAAAAATTTCATGATTCTCGAGCGCCGCGATTCTCTGGGCGGAACCTGGGACCTGTTTCGTTACCCTGGTATTCGCTCGGATTCTGACATGTACACCTTCGGATACAGCTTCCGGCCTTGGACCGGCGGCAAAGTGCTGGCAGACGGCCCCTCCATCAAACGTTACCTGTCAGACACTGCTGAAGAATACGATGTGACCTCGCGCATTCGGTATGGCCTGGCGGTAAAGCGGGCGGAATGGTCTACCGAAAAGGCCTGCTGGACCGTAACGGCCGAGCGCGAGGCAACCGGGGAAGAAATTGTCTTTACCGCCAATTTCATGATCGGTTGTACCGGGTATTACAACTATGACGCCGGCTACAAGCCAGACTTTCCCGGTGAGGAGACTTTCGAAGGGCAAGTTGTCCATCCCCAGCACTGGCCGGAGCACCTGGATTATCGGGGCAAGCGGGTGGTGGTCATCGGCAGTGGCGCCACGGCAGTCACTCTGGTGCCGAAAATGGCGGAAGAGGCTAGCCACGTTACCATGCTCCAGCGTTCGCCCGCGTACATGATGCCGCTGCCCTCAGACGATGGCATTGCCCGTTTTCTGCAGCGAACCTTGCCGGCAAAACTGGCCTACCGGTTGATCCGGGCCCGCAATATCATGATAGCCCGATTGCTGTTCAATCTGTCTCGTAAGCGACCAGCGATGATGCGGCGCTGGATGTTGAAAACCGTCGAAAAACAGCTGGATAACAAGGCCGATATGCGGCATTTCACGCCCAGTTATAATCCCTGGGACCAGCGTTTGTGCGTTGTGAAAGACGGCGACCTTTTCAAAACAATCCGGGAAGGTTCGGTGTCTATGGCGACCGATCATATCGAACGATTCACGGAAACCGGTATCCGCCTGAAATCCGGTGAAGAGTTGGCGGCTGATATCATCATTCCGGCCACTGGTCTGGATATCCAGATGCTGGGTGGTGCAGAGCTTGTGGTAGACGGCGAGCCAGTGGTGATGCGGGACAAGGTGGTCTACAAGAACGTGATGGTAGAGGGCGTGCCCAATGCCGGAATGGTGTTCGGCTATACCAATATTTCCTGGACTCTCAAGGTTGATATTGCGGCAGAGTATCTGTGCCGGGTACTGAACTATATGGATGCCCGGGGTCTGCAGATGTGTGTGGCCAAAGGGGGCAACGCCCGACACGCAAACGATACGGTGATGGGCGGTCTGGATTCTGGTTACATTCGTCGTGCGGACGACCGCTTGCCAAGGCAGGGGCTGGACGACCCCTGGAGAGTGACCCAGAACTACAAAGCCGACATCAAGGCGCTTCGGTTCGGGCCAATCAATGACGGGCATCTTTCTTTCGATGGCCGTCCGCAGACCAGTAAAAACAAATAGGACGAGATGTCTCCGGTACTTTCCTGACGGTGTTTATGGCAGGATTCTCGATACATTCTGAAGAGTATGGCTGCCATGTCGCGCCAAAAAAACAAGAAACGGCCAATCTGGCACCCAGTGTACTGGACCTGGGTTATGGTGTTCACGCTTTACCTGATATCCCTGCTGCCGATGAGCACCAAGCAGAACTTCGGTGTCTGGCTTGGCCAGGTGCTCGAAAACAAGCTGAAATCCCGACGGAAGGTGGCTGACCGAAACCTCAGCATCTGTTTCCCAGACATGGACAAAGCCGCCCGCGCACGGTTAGTGCAGGACAATTTTGTGGCCTGTACCCGTGGCATTCTGGAAAGCCTTCATGCCTGGTCCCGGGATATGTCCGGCTATTGTGACGAAGCGCAGGTAGAGGGGCTTGAGCATCTGCGGGAGGCACAGGCAAGAGGTAAAGGCGTATTGCTGATCGGTGGCCACTACAGCATTTTCGATTTTGCCTTGCCGCTGATCGCCTGCCACCTGAAAAAACCCGGTTACATGTATCGACCCAACGCCAATCCGGTGATTGACCGGATGATTGAGCGCGGCCGTCGCAGGCATTTTGGAATAAGAGCGTTCACCAAGCGGGAACTTCGCCCCATGGCGACCTTTCTGAAAAAGGGTGGCGAGGTCTGGTTTGCGTGCGATCAGGATTTTGGCGCCAAAACCGAAGTGTTTGTGCCTTTCTTCGGGGTGGAAGCACCCTGCATCAGCTCACCGAGCTACATCGCCCGGGTTTCCGGAGCGTCGGTAATCTGCGTGAGCCACCTGCGCCTTCCGGACGGTCAGTACCAGGTTCGCTTCTCACCGGTTCAGGAAGGTTTCGGTGAGGATCTGAAAGCGGACGCCGAAGCCTGGAATCGCTTTCTGGAAGCTGCCGTGCGGGAACATCCGGATCAGTACCTGTGGCTTCATAAGCGGTTCAAAACACGGCCCGAAGGCCATGCTGCCGTCTACTGACACAGGGATTGGCTTGCTGGGTCTGAATCAGTCCTGGCCCAGATATTTCCGCACATTGGCCTGCCAGCTATCCGCTTCAGTGACCGACAGAATCTGCTCGGAAACCGGCTCCCGTAATGGACTTCCGGCCGGCAACGCCAGTGCATACAGTTGTCTCTGGAAGACGGATGGCAGCAGAGTCAGCCGGTCATCGCCGAATTGCAGGTTGCGATACTGTAGCAGAGCACGATCGTACACCACGGCGTCAGATTCACCCCGGGCCACTGCCTGTATGGCGGATGTCAGGTCCGGGTATTCTTCATGGCGTATGCGCTGTTCTTGCAGGTATTGCTGGCTGGCGGTGTTCGCAATGGTGGCAACATTCGCACGGATCAGATCGTCTGGACCCTGGATCTGGGAGCGCAGGTTGTTGACAGTCAGCGATGAGGTGATGGCGGCGGTGAAGCTGGCCACCATGATCAGGCCCGCAAACATCCATACCAGTGCCACAATCCGGCCGGTCGGAGAGGTTGGCGCCTTGTCGCCATAGCCAACGGTGGTCATGGTGACCGCCGCCCACCAGAAGCCGGAACCGATACCTTCCGCAGCGGATCCGCCGAACTGTTCGGGGTTACGTCTGCGCTCAAACAGCCAGAGTATGAACCCGACACCCAGAAGCAGAGCACCCAGCGAGACCACCACGCTCAGAAATTCCCAGCTGAGCAGGCTGATCAGACTGTTCAGCAGCCCCTGGTCCGGTTGGCTCGGAACTGCAATCGATAGCCCGGTCTGATAAAACGGATGCGTAAAGTCGAAGTCGACTTCACGCTGAGCGGTCATTGTCAGGGCACCGACGGCCAGGTCAATGTCTCCGCTTTCAACCTGTTCCAGCAAATCGTTGAATGGCAAAGGTACCCATTCGTACTCCTTTCCCAGGTTCTGGGCGACCTGGCGCCAGAGATCAACACTGATACCTTCCCATTCACCGGTTTCGGTCTGCATAACAAAGGGCGGCACTTCCGTTATGCCAACCTTGATCGCATTGCTGTCCGACTGGGCAATGCCTATGGACGGAAACGCGAGCCATATTAACGCCAGTAGGCGCAGCAACTGGTTCATTCGAAAGAACCTGCAATGACGTCCCGATAATTACGAATGCGCTGAACGTAGTGAACCGGCTCGTAGCCACGGGCATAGCCGTAACGAGTGCTCGGGTAGTATCGCTTGTCAGCTTTCAGGGGCAGCACCTCTTTCATGTCTTCCCACGAATCCGGGTTTTTGCCCAGATCACGCGCCAGCTGACGGGCATCCAGCAAGTGACCGCGGCCGATGTTGTAGCTGGCCAGTGCCAGGAAAGTACGATCAGGCTCCGGAATGGTGTCCGGCAGGCGACGGTGGCGGTCAGCCAGGTAGCGGGCGCCGCCATCAATAGCCGCGTCCGGGTCTAGCCTGTCGGTTACGCCCAGAGATTTGGCGGTATTCTGGGTCAGCATCATGATGCCTCGCACGCCGGTTGGCGACACCGCCGTCGGATCCCAGTGAGACTCTTGATAGGAAAGCGCTGCGAGAAG
>Ga0307939_1001270_pt1 | contig 13151 bp, 11 predicted proteins | sample OrgLakmetagen122_FD_201844 | JGI IMG/M metagenome (GOLD analysis project Ga0307939, IMG submission 201844) | Saline water microbial communities from Organic Lake, Antarctica - #122 | ecosystem: Environmental > Aquatic > Non-marine Saline and Alkaline > Saline | place: Antarctica: Organic Lake... | reverse complement strand
TTCTGTTTCAGAATCAACCGTTCACAGAGCAAATCAACCATCTTCAACAATCTAGTAACGAAAATGGTGAAAAAGGATAAAGTATATCACAAGCAAATTATATGCAGTTAACTACTGACCTCTAAAATTTATTATTATGAAATTATTAAAAAATTCCTTTTTAGGAACAGTATTTTTAGTTGCTATAAGTTCTGCTATATCTGCTGCAACTGCAAATGATGCAGAAGAGTTGAGACCAGATTGTCATGACACTTATAATTTTTGTGATTATTTTTTTCCGTCAGATTTCGGTGAATTTGATTCATGTATGACAAAACAAGGTTGTGGAGCATAACAATAATTATTAATGCAGTTGCCTTTAAGGCAACTGCTTAAATAGATCTAAATCATGAAAATTTTACTGGTATATACTCTTTATTTTTTATCAATTGCTACTTATAGTCAAAACCCCAAAGGAATAATTAATTATAAAGCTGAACTTAGTTCCGAGCAAAAAAATGAATTTATCGAAAATGCCAAAAACGATGAGAAAATGTCGATGAGTATTAAACAGCAAATCATTGATATTGCACAAAACGTAAAACCAGATTATTATGAGTTGCATTTTAAAGGAAAAGAAGCATTCTTTTTTTATGATGAATCCTTAGAAGATCCTAATAGCAGTTATCTAAATAGTAAAGCAGGACAAAATCCTTTTATCATTGACTTATCATCAAATAAAATTATTGAAGATAGTAGAAATTTTGGTTTTGTAGCTCAAGAACTTCTAGACTGGAAAACCACTGATAAAACTAAGATGATTGAGGGTTACAAGTGTTATAAAGCCACTGCTACAGAAACCCTTTATAGCAGGCAAGGACATTTTTACGATAGGGATATCGCAGCCTGGTATGCACCAGATATACCCGTAGAATTTGGGCCTAAAAATTATGTAGGTTTACCAGGCTTGGTGTTGGAAGTAGAACGTAAAGAATTTACGATTACAGCGATCAAAATCAATCTCAACCCCAATAAAGATAATTTAAAAATCAAACGTGTAGGTGAAGATGAAAAGGTGATTTCACAAAAAGAAATGAACGACAGAATCGCCGAGATGATGAAAGATTATGAAAAAAGATAAATTTTTTTAATGAAATTTCTTATTCCTCTTTTTTTTTGTCTGTTTTGTTTAGGGAGCTCGCCGTTCTACGCCCAACATCAACTCAGTGGCGTGGTGACAGACAGCGTAGGAAATCCTCTAACTTCTGCCAATCTCCTGGCCCAGCCAAAAGATTCTCTACAAAACGTCAAGTTTGCCATCACCGATGACAAAGGTCGCTACCGTCTAAATTTACAACCCATACCCTATACCGTTACTGTGAATTATCTCGGCTATGCCAAAAAAGAGTTTGAGATCAATCTCGACCAAGATCAAATCAAAAGCATCGTTTTGCAGCAAAGTACAGAGGGTCTTGAAGAAGTAGAATTAGAGATGCCTATGGTGGTCAAAAAAGATACCATCACTTACAACGTCGATCAATTAACCAGTGGGGAAGAACGCAAACTCAAGGACATTCTCAAAAAACTCCCAGGTGTGGAAGTCGATAGAAACGGTGGTATCAAGGTCAACGGTAAAAAGGTAACACACATGCTGGTGGAAAGTAAAAAGTTTTTTGGAGGAGGGACTAAGTTAGCGGTAGATAATATTCCAGCAGACGCCGTAAAGCAAGTGGAGGTTTTAGATAATTACAACGAAATTGCCATGCTCAAAGATTTCCAGGAAAGCGAAGATATGGCGGTAAATGTAAAATTGAAAGACGATAGAAAGGACTTTGTTTTTGGAGATATAGAAGGAGGATTGGGCAATGACGAATTTTATAATGCCCAAAGCAACCTGTTTTATTATAGCCCCAAAACCACGCTTAATGTTATTGCCAATACCAATAATGTGAGAGAACGGGTCTTTACTAACGACCAGTTTTTTAGCTTTCAGGAAGGCATGAATTCGATATTCGATAAAGGAAGCACTAGTTTTGAGGATTCCTATGATGACTTTTCAGATTTTTTGGAAAAAGAAGATGTGGTGGAAAGCGATCGAAAATTTGGTGCAGTCAATTTTACACAAGAAGTCAACAACAAGCTGAGTCTTTCGGGTTACGGTATTTTCTCCAAAACCAAAGAAAGCACCTTGGTAGAATCTACCAACGAGTACAATACGTTTACAGAAGATAGGTCCATCGCTACAGCAACCGATAATCAATTGGCGATGGGAAACCTTAATGCTATTTTTACGCCCAATTATAAAGACCAGTGGCATTTCAGGTCTCAGTTCAAAAGTGCAGATGACCAGTACAACAACAGCATCAACTCTCAAGTAGATACTACAACCAATGCCTTTCTAAACAATCGCTTGGGGGATCAAACCTTCTTTAATCAAACAGTAGAATGGCATCGGAAAGAATCTAAAGCCCACTCATTTTCTGGTGTGGTGGATTATACCTACGATAAGCTAACCCCCAGAACCCTTTGGCAAACTGACGACGATATTTTGGCAGGGCTTATCCCAATTATAGATGAACCCAGCATAAGCATCAATCAGTTTAAACAAACCGAGAAAAACCAGATCAAGTCTATTCTTAAACATTATTGGGTGCTCGATCGTAATAATCACATTTATTCTACTATCGGTAATGTCAATTTAAATCAGACCTTTTTCACCGATGATGCACAAGAACTTGACGATGGAAGTATCAATAATTTTGGCGAAGCAGGATTCAACAATGATTTTCATTTCAGATTAAACGATGCCTTTGCCGGCCTGTTTTATAAATTCAGAACAGGGATTTTCACTTTCGATCAAGGGGCATTTGTCCATTATTATCGGTGGAATCCGAATCAGGAATCTACAGAGGTTCAAAATAGAGTGGTGGTTTTACCTAATGTTACCGCCAAAGCTGAAATTACAAGAAGCAAAACTCTACAGTTCAATTACGAGTTAAAGTCGTCCTTTTCCGATGCCTCTCAGTTTGCGAGTCGGTTTTATTTGCAGAGTTATAACAGCGTGTTCAGCGGGAACACCTCTTTAGAAAACACCCTCAAGCACGATCTCAATTTGCGCTTTACCAAATCTAAGGGTTATCGTGGTTTTGGCATTTATGCAACAGCCAATTATTCCAAACAGGTGGAGGGCATCGTCAGCAATGTCGACTACGAAGGTATCAATCAGGTGGTCACGCCTTTTTTGGTAGATAATTCCTCAGAAACCTTTGGATTAGGTGGGCGCGTAAGCAAGAAAGTCAGTCAGATTAATCTTACAACCGGTCTTCGCTACAATAATATCAGCTACTTACAATTTGTTAATGATTTAGCCGCAGAAAACAAAAATATCAACACTTCTTATAATGTTTCAGCTAAAACGCTTTACGACGATTGGCCCATTCTGGAAGTCGGCTGGAGGCAAAACTTCGGAAATTTTACTTTAAGCGAGAACACCACCAATTTTGTGACGACCGAGCCGTTTGTCAATTTGGATTACGACTTCCTAAGCGGGTTTATCATCTCAGCCGACTTTACCTCTTACACCTACGAAAACACAAGTCTAGACCAAAGCAACTCCTACGAAATCGCCAACGCCTCCTTGCTCTATCAGAAGGAAAGCAGCGCCTGGAGTTTTAAAGTGGAAGCCCAAAACTTATTCGACGTCCAGTTCAAAAATCAAAACACTTTTACCTCCTATATCATCTCAGATTCAAGAACCTTTATCTTACCTAGAATTTTGTTGTTTAGTATAGGTTATAACCTGTAATTCTTTTTAACAATTAAGAACAGATTAAAAAACCATTTACTTTTTTCATCTTAAGCATTTACCTTTTGTCTTTATAAATAAAATATAGATGTAGATCAGGATGAATAGATCAAGTTGATTTTCATTTACTTCTTCCAGTGCCATCGCATTACCTTTTGATGCAGTTTTATCTGCAAGCTTTGAAATTAAAGAGGAGCTATAAATAGAGTAGCGGTTTATGCGATCCGGTTCATTTCAAAGCTTGTTTTTTTAGCAGCAAAAGGGGAGGTGATGCAAGAAGAATTTTGAAATAGAATCCCTAAAATCCTGATCGATCAATTTTAGTTCAGGTTAAGCGGACTTGAGTTAAAAAGCTTTGGACCATATAAATGATCAATACAATATCAAAGATTTTTAGCTCGTGTCCAAGACCACTTTTAACGAACCTCTTTTGCTGAAATGAAGCTTTAGCGAAATGTAAGTAAATGTGGTGAGTGACATCTGAAAACATCAATTTCGAATAAATTTAGAAGTACCCAAAATCTCTAATCATATCCATATTATTTTAGAATTTGTCGCAAAAATCGACCTGTTTACTGGGGTTAAGAGTGCATTTGTCGCAAATTCAGAGAATTTTCAAAGGCTAATAGGATTTAAAACACTGAAAAACAAGTAATTATGAATAGGTAACATCGCGCAGCGTGTTACCCTCTTGCTATACATATTCCTTCATTTCATTTCAGAATATATATACTTTTCAACTAAGGCAGAAAAGCTATATTCTGAACATTAAATGCGTTTTTTATTAAGCGAACCTTGTCGCTTTTTTTGAGATAGGGTTCAAGAAAATCTAGTGAACCTGTTCCCTTGTAATGAAGCTTTTTGCGAAATGAAAAGGGGAGGGGTGGAACGGGTTTAAATTTAGCATGAGCCGATTAGAAATTCTATTCGGCTCATAATTCATACTATTTTAAGTTGATTAATATCAAAATTAAATACCACAGTCTCTTAAGCTAATTTCTTTTCTAACTTATCTTTCCATTTTTGCCAATTGGGCATCACTGAAGCTAAGATATTATAGAAGGCTTTATTGTGGTTTTTAACTACAATATGACACATTTCATGAATCATCACATACTCGATGCATTTTGAGGGGGCCTTGATTAATTCTGGGTTGATGCTGATTTTATCAATCGTATTGCAACTTCCCCAGCGTTTAGACATCCTCCGAATTTCTAGTTGTGGTTCTTTAAAATCATATTCTTTGAACTTAGCAAAAGCATCTTTGGCTAGTTTTTTAAACTTCTTTTCGGCGTGTTGGTAATACCAGTGTGCTAATAGATTCTTTATTTTTTCTGGGGAGTAATCTTCTTTACAGGTAACTTCTAATCGGCCAGCTTTTAGTTTGACTTCGTCTAAATCTCCTAAACGTATTTTTAAAAGATAAGATTTACCCAGGTAATAATGAGTTTCACCAGAAACGTATTCTCTTTCTGGTATTCTTGGTAAAAATTGTTCAAAGAAGAATTGTTGTTTAGTAATCCAACTGGCACGCTTGGCTACTTTCTTTTCTATGTCAGCTATAGAACTAAGCTCAGGAGCAATGATCTGTACTGAGCTATCTGGATGCACTTCAATAGCCAGCGTTTTTCTGCTTGAGCGCTTTACCTCAAAATAAATATCTTTAGTACCGTAGGTTATTTTATGCATCAGAAATTGTTTTTAGCTACCCGAAGACATTTGATTAAAATAGCATCGATTTCATCAAAACTTATTTCTATACCTAGTTGTGTTCTTTTACTGATCAGGTAATCTTCAATTTCATTTTCCATCTTGTTCTGGATGTCTACATTCTTTTTCCAATCGGTAATGATTAACCCCTCAACGATATTTTCGATTCCCAAACCAGCATCTGCGACTCTCTTTTTACTGACGGATTTGTCCAGTTTTTTATTCAATACTTCATTTAAAGCCCCAAAAAATGCACGTGCTCTTGGTCGATTTTGTAAATTTTCTGGAATGCCTTTCTGATAACCGTTTGCTAAATCAGTACGAGTGTTTTTAATAGATTCCAGGTATTCTTTTTCTGATAAGCGACCCTCTTGGAAGCTTTGGATGGTTTCTTCTATGAGTTGGGAGAATTTTTTATAGAAGGCTTCATCTTTCTCCATATTTTCAGTGATCACCTTTTTCATCTGGTGCGCAATAAAGTCCGCTTTGGAAGCGGGGGATTTGCCATAAGTTTCCAAAGCTTCTTCCACTTTTTGTTTATCGAAAATATTAACATCTTTGGTGAGTAATTCTACATGTTCTGCATCAATATAGGTGTCTAACAATTTACGAACTCTAGGTTCATATTCTTTATAAGACACTTTTTCTGCATATCTGAATTGTACCGATAAGCGCAAACTTTGAAATTTCTTGAGTTCACTTTTATAAAAACCGATTTGTTCAGTATTGAATTCAGCATAAAATTCATCTGAGGCTAGAGCTGTTTGAAGTACTCTTGCAAAAGCAGAAACCCTATCGTAAAATTCGTCTCTGAGATCTTTTTCTGAAATATGACGCTCTAAAGCCTCTAAGTCATTTTTATTGTAAACCTCTTTGAAAATATCCCAAACTTCTGAATGACGAACAGGCAGTTTTCTAATCTCTTCTTTTACATCTACCACCGTATTGGTCAAATCTTCTTCATCAAAATCTTCCAAGGCACTATATTCTGTAAGGGCTTCGTCCAGTTTACCTAAAATACCGACATAGTCAATAATGTGACCATGTTCTTTTCCTTCAAAAAGTCGATTAACACGAGCAATTGCTTGAAGTAGATTATGTGCTACTAAGGGTTTAGCTAAGTACAATACGGTGTTTCTTGGGGCATCAAAACCTGTGAGTAATTTACTAACTACAATGATGAGTTCAATTTCGTTATCTTTTTCCTTAAACTTTTCGATGACGTGGCTTTCATATGCTTCCTGGTTATTGTACCGCTGCATTAATTGTTCCCAGTATTTACGGGATTCACTTGTAGATTCTGACCAAACATCATCATTGTTTTGACGGCTATCGGGTGGTGTGAACACTACTCGGGTATTGATTTTTAAGTCCTCATTAGTTTGCGCTTCAAAATACTTTTGGTATTTGATTGCGGTATCAATTTTAGGTACGGCCAATTGAGCCTTTAGGCCAGATCCTTGCCAGTTTTTTACAAAGTGCTTAGAAATATCATAAGCGATTTCTTCAATGACATGATCGGACTCATAAATCTTCCCAATCCTGGCAAATTTTTTCTTTAAATCTTTTCTAGCGTCCTCACTAAGGGGTTCTGCTAGACGTTCGAAGCCTTTGTCGATTTGCTTTTTGTTGATGCTTAGTTTGGCAGATCTGCCTTCATAAAGAAGAGATAATACCGCACCATCTTTTACCGCTTGGTCGATGGTGTACTTATGAATAAATCCCCCAAATTTTTTAGAGGTGCTTTTTTGACTTTTCATTAAAGGAGTTCCTGTAAAACCTATATAAGAAGCATTGGGAACAATACGCTTCATATTGGCGTGGGCAGAACCATACTGACTGCGATGACTTTCATCTACTAAGACGAAAATATTTTGAGATTCGTCTTTAAAAGAAGCTCGCTTGGTCGCTATTTCAAATTTATCGATAATCGTAGTGATGATCTCATTGCCTTTATCTTTAAGCAAGTCTACCAAATCATTTCCGCTTTTAGCTTTTTTAACCTGCTTGCCACAGTTGACAAATGTTTTATAAATCTGCTTGTCGAGACTCACCCTATCTGTAACAATGACAACCCTTGGGGATTCTATGGACGTTTCTAGGGCCAACGCTTTGGACAACATGACCATGGTTAAGGATTTTCCACTACCTGTGGTGTGCCAGATGACACCTCCTTCACGATTGCCATTTTTGTTGTGCTGTTTTACCCGGGCAATGGTATCTTGAACAGCAAAAAATTGCTGATAACGACAGATTTTTTTATCAGGGCCATCAAAGACGATGTATTTATAAACAATATCCAATAATCGGTTAGGCAGACACAAGGCGTATATGCTTTTATCCTGCTCTGTGATTAGGCGATCTTCAACTTTAGTATGGTTTACTTTCTTGTTTAGGAGTTTGGTGATTTCTCTTTCGTTTTCTTCTTTCCAGATCGACCAAAATTTTGCTGGCGTTCCTGTGGCTCCAAATTTGACTTCGTTGGGCTGCACCGCCAATAAAAGCTGAGCATAGTAAAACAACTTAGGAATGCCTTCTTTTTCTTTTTGATTTCGGAGGTGCTGAGAAATAGCCTCGTTTAGCGAGTCGTTTTTATCTCTGCGTTTATTTTCTATGATCACAAATGGAATACCGTTAACAAACAAAACCACATCGGGACGTCTTTTGCCTTGCATACCCTCCACTTCAAACTCTTCACAAACGTGAAAACTATTGTTTTCTGGAATTTCCCAATCGATGTATTTTATGGTGTAAGCCTTGCGGTCCCCCTGAACAGTTTCATTAAAGCTTTTACCCAGAGTCAACAAATCATAGACACGTTCATTGGTTTGCACTAAACCTTCGTTGGGCACATTTTTAAGTGCATTGATCGCGCCTTGAATGCTTCCAGTTGAAAACGGGTACCGTTCCCCTTTGTAATCAAAGCTATTGATTTTACTCAGTTGTTCAGCAAGAATTTTATCTAACACAACATTACTATACATTCCTTCACGCGCATTCATCACCTCGGTTGGTGAGAGGTATTGCCAGTTCATCTTCTGCAGGAACTGAAGTGCTGGCTTTTGTGAATCGCTGTATTCGGTGTAGTTTGGTGTCATACTTTGATTAATTTACTTTTCTCTTTTGGGGAACTATTTTAGGCTTTTGGGGAATTTCTTTAAGTGTTTTTTGATTATTCACTCTCTTTAATTCTCTCTTATCAGAAAATTGTTAAAATAATAAATGTTAATTTGTTTTAATAACATGATTTACATATTTATATTTGTAAAATCATTTCCCAAAGGGAAAAGGATCTGGTTGACCGCAATACCGTAATTTGCGGTTTTTTTATGTCTTATTTTTAAGATAGGATTCATGTTTTTTTCTGTAATAATTTTTATTGTAACTATCATCTATATAAAAACTAGTTACTATGATATAATTAGGTGTTATCTCTTCCATTATTACTAGAAAATCTTCACTCTCATACCAAAAATAATCTCTTATAGCTCCATTACCTTCAGTATGTTTGAAGCATAAGATTTCTTCATTATTTTGGTTTTGTAAAATACATTTTATCCAATGAATTCTATTAGCTCTATTTCTGTCAAAAACCCTATGTCCACTTTTGCTTTTTCGAGTAATTAAATGCACAAAAGTTTCAGGATACTCTTCAAAACCACTGACTTTAGAATTATGACTGATAACTTTTACATTGAGTCCATTTACTTTAAATGGGTTTTTTACAAAATCTTTTTCAAAGGCTTCACAGAGCTCTTCCAATTCATCATCAGTTGGCTCGATATCTAAACCTATTATATATTCATCTAGCTCATGCAACTCCATCTACTCACTCTTTTTTGGTTGATGGTCGAAGATGTTGAATTTTGTTTCCCAAGGAACTGTTCCTTCATCTAATGAAAAGCCAGAGGCATCCTCTAAATATTCGATAAACTCTAATCTGCCTGGATGATTTAATTCAGAGTTTAATCTCATTCGAGTTTTATAGGTTATTGCTCCTATAAAAAAGTCTGCCAATTGAATAAACACATTATCGTGTGATCTTATATGTTGTAAATGAGAAAAAGGCGATTCTCCATTATAATAACTTGTAAAAATCTCATGTATTTTATTCAATTTTTCTTTCCCACGTGTGTCTTTAATATCAAGATAAACCCTGTATTGTTCATCTGATGGATTTGATTTCAACAAAAAATAAATAAGCTTGTAATAAAAGTTATCGTGAGAGCCATTATTAAAATCGATATGGTTTAAACGATTTTTGTATTTCACTAAAATGCATCTGAATTCTAATGGGCTAGCAAAAAAGAAGTCAACTAAGGCTTTATAGAAGGGTAGTCTACTATTTGAAAATTTATTCCATTTTAGTTCTACTGGTGTGCGAAATTTCAATTTTAGTTGCTCAAACTGTTCTTTTAATTGTATGTATTGATCTTTAGGTACTTTAATGTATCCAATACACATCACTGGAATATTATCATGTTCTAAATGGCAACTTTCGTCTATAAAAATGTTATGCATATCAATTAAATATATTATCCAGTTTTACAAATTCTTTTTTTGAACCATCACCAAATTCCAAAATCATCTTTTTATTTGTGTACTCCCAAATTTTAAGGTTTTGATATATGGGGTTATCTTCAGTTTGTTGAATATCGAGTATGTTTATATCTGAAATTTGATTTGAATAGTTTATTATTTCTGGTACTCCCTGCCATTCATATATAATTTTAGAATCATCTTGATTTCTTCTATAAATTGTAAATAATGAAAAACCTTTGTGACTATGTTCATTATATCTTCTAACATTCAGATCCGTTATCACATTATTTTCTTCATTTCTCCAAATGCCATATAATTGTTCTAACTGTATATCCATTAATTTCTATCCTTTTACCGTAGTTGAGTCGTTGCCGTGACTATCTTTTCGCTGAATAGTTCCATCTTTCTTATGAATTACTAATTCAGTCTTTTCCTTCCTGCTTAGTTCTCTAGACCAATTTTCTGCCTCTTTTTTAGTTTCAATTTTTTTTGAAGATTTACTTGCACCAGCCTTTTTAGAACTCCAGCCACCATCTTGATTTGGAACTACATGTCTTGAATTTGATTTTTTTGCCATTGTTTTATATTAATTAGATTATAACATCAGATTTACTTTTTGCAACGCAAATTCCATTTTTTATGGCATAACATTCAGCATAATGCTTTCCATAATATTTTGTAGTTTCAATACGTACAGGCTCAGTTTCGTAACCAATTTCCCCACGTGGTTCAGGGGAATTATCATCATTTCTAATTTTCCATTTACGTGAATCGTTTCCAATATTATTTTTTATTATATCAAACTTAATACTGTTATTGTTTAAGGCGTCACCTCTTAGACTAGATACTTTTGCCGTGTATTCTCTGTAGCCAGAAACCCTTTTCACGTATCCTTCAATTTCAAATTCTAAATCAGTATTTACTAAAACAGGAATTTTAGAATCAAATAAAAACATCTCTTTGGAAAACCGTTTATAATATCCTACATTAATTAAATTATTAACATTTCCATGAAATTTTTCAAAAGCTATTAAAACAGCATCTACCGCTTGATCTATTAAACTTAATTCACTCTCGTTCAATTCTAATACATATTGATCTATATATTTATCAGAATCTGCACGATCTTTAATTTTAGGCTTACGCACATTGTCTTTTAAGTCTGTAAAACATTCAAATAAGCTATCAAAAATCGTTTGGTTGCTTTTTATTTTCAACTGTTCAGTAATCAGTTGCTCGAGATGAAATGATTTTAATTTGAAATTCTCATTTTTATCTTTACAAGCATTTTTCCAACCTTTTATAAACTTTACACTTTTTCTGAAATCACTGTTTTCTTTATTAATATTAGAAGCAATAGTTATGTAGCCTAAAGGGTCAGACTTAATCCACTTCATATTTTGATTAGTGCTCTGAAGTTTAGCATAAAAATCTTCTTTTTTCCTATGAGATCTAAACTGAATTATTTCTGGTACAAGAAAAGTATCATCATCAAACTCATTTTTACCTCTTATTTTAGCTGGCACTATATCTACAGCAAAAACTTCATCTTCACCTTTTAAAAAGATAAAAGCCAAACTATGCGTTTGAATTTTTGTTTTAATTGAATATGATGTTGGATTAGTGTAATTTTCTTCAAAAAGTTTAGCCAATTCGTTTAGAAAATCTTGAGGGTTATCGCCTTCAAATTCTTCATTATTTAACTTATAAATAATATCTAAATCGTGTAAAGGACGTATGGCTGTGTACCTAGGGAATGAGCCAATTTGTCTACATTCATTTTGACCTAATATATCTGTAAAGGAATTATAAATTGTAGATACAAAAGAAATATCCTCTTGCTTAGGCGAAAGACTTTCTTTGACATGATTCCGGAGTAATGTTTCAATCTTACTTTTTAGCATAATTAGTTGTAATCATTGATGTTAGTATATCATTTAACAATCGTCCTCTCATGTTCACAATAATTGAATTTCGTTGAGCATTAATCGCATCTAAAATCTCACTATCTATTCTTCCTCCAGAACTAGGTGCATATACTATTAGTGAATCACTATCATTTTTGAGACTGATTATATCCAAAATATAATTTTTAAATTCAGGATAATAAACAATCATCATAGAATGATCACGACCTTTTGCTAATTCCTTACTCCCTATTAAGTCTATGTTTTTTTTCTTAAATAAATTTGAGTCAATTAAAGTTGATCTAAGGGATGTAGCTTCACCTTCAGCATACAAGGCAATTTTTCTATTATAAAGGCTTTTACCCAATCTCCATAAAACAGGTATAATTCCTCTTATAGCTCCAATAAATAGCATTACTACTGTAAAGCCGCCTAAAGCTATAAATAACCATCTAATTATTGTTGGACCATATTCAAATATAAATTTCATATTTCTATCTTTTTAAAATTTTAACCCGTTTCTCCCCACTCAACAACTGCTGCATCAAGCCCTGTTTTTGCTGAATTAAAGATTTTTTATGCGTTATCAACTTTTTTATATCTGTATCAAAATTGGACAAAACCGATGCTATTTTTTGTTGTTCTTTAAGTTTTGGTAATTTTATTTTCACGCTATTAATTATTCCGCCGCTTAGGTTTGGTTGCCCTCCTTGAACCATTCTATGAACTATGTTGGGCATCTTCATCTTAAGTAATTGGTAGGTAAAAAACATGTCAATTTCTAGATTTAATACTAAGGCCAAAACTGCTTGATTAATTGCGCCTTGTATTTTTGTAATCGCACAGACCCCAGCTGTAGCTCCGTACATTGCAATGAGAATAGTGTTAGCTTCTACTAATTTTGCTGAAGAATTTTTTAGTCCTAATTCAGAAATATACCCTTCAGTATTTTGAATTATACCTTTATTAAGCTCCCCTGATTTTAACCAATGAATGTCACCATCATAATATTCCTTTCTTTTGCTAGATGGAGTTCCGCCTGAAAATGTATTTGCAATTTCTTTAATTCTCACTTCTTCCCACTCCTCCTCAAACCCGGGAAAACGTTTTTTTCCTGTCAACAAGTCTTGCATCAAGCCTTTTTTAAGCGCTTGTTTTTGGGTGATGAGTTGCTCTTGTAGGGCAATGGCTTTATCCCAAGTGCTTAG
>Ga0307939_1001251_pt1 | contig 13301 bp, 9 predicted proteins | sample OrgLakmetagen122_FD_201844 | JGI IMG/M metagenome (GOLD analysis project Ga0307939, IMG submission 201844) | Saline water microbial communities from Organic Lake, Antarctica - #122 | ecosystem: Environmental > Aquatic > Non-marine Saline and Alkaline > Saline | place: Antarctica: Organic Lake... | reverse complement strand
CAACCGCATTGTGGTTGAATTACCGGGCGTACAAGACACCGCCCAAGCGAAAAACATCATCGGCAAGGCGGCCAACCTGGAATTTAGGCTTGAGTCGCGCAGTGAACAGGGTGAAGTCTATCCGTTTAAGGACAGCAATCGTACAGCCATGCTGGAAACCGATGTCATAGTCACTGGCGACAACGTGACCGATGCCCGCGTCTCCTATGACGAAAATGGTATGCCACAAGTATCGGTTAGCCTGGATGGTGACGGCGGCTCTCGTATGGGGCAGACCACTCGCCGCTCCATTGGCGTGCCGATGGGCGTATTGTTCATCGAGCAAAAGTCAGTGTTGCAGGGTTATGAGGACGTCGACGGTGTACCCGAGCCGATTTACGATACCTTTGAAGAGCGAGAAATTATTTCGCTGGCCACTATTCGTGGGGCGTTCTCGAACAGTTTTGTGATAACGGGTCTCGACAGCCCGCAGGAAGCATCCGATCTGGGCCTGTTGCTGCGAGCGGGTGCTCTGGCGGCGCCCATGCAGTTCGTTGAAGAACGGACCGTCGGCCCAAGCCTGGGCGCAGAGAACATTCGCAAGGGTGCGCAATCGGTGATGATCGGTTTTGCACTGGTTATCCTGTTTATGCTCGGCTTTTACAAGGTTTTTGGTATCTTCGCTGCGGTCGCACTTGGGACCAACCTGATACTGATTGTCGCGGTTATGTCGCTGATGGGTGCCACGCTAACGCTGCCTGGTATTGCCGGTATCGTCCTGACCGTCGGTATGGCGGTCGACGCCAACGTCCTGATCTTCAGCCGAATACGCGAAGAACTGGCTGATGGCCGGTCACCTCAGGCTGCGATCGATGCAGGGTACGGGCGCGCTTTCTCGACCATTTTCGATGCAAACTTAACAACGCTCATTGTCGCCGTGATTCTGTTTTCGATTGGCACCGGGCCCGTCAAAGGGTTTGCCGTCACGCTATCGGTCGGCATTGTCACCTCCATGTTCACTGCCATCATGCTGACGCGTGCGTTGGCCAACCTGACCTTTGGTGGCCGGGTTGTGAAGAAGCTGCCCATTTAAGGAGCCCGTTATGGCTGATATGAAAGTGATCAATTTTATGGGCCACCGCCGAATGCTGGCGGCTGTTTCCATCGTGTTACTGCTGATATCACTTGGCTCACTGGCGGTGCGAGGCCTGAACTTCGGTCTCGACTTTACCGGCGGCGCCCAGATCGAAGTTGGTTATGAACAACCGGCCGATGTTGAGGTGATTAGAACGACCCTGAACAGCGCCGGCTATCGCGATGTTGTTGTGCAGTTCTTTGGCAACAACACCGATGTTCTGATTCGGATGCAGGAAGATAACAACCCGCAACTCGGGGATCAAGTCCTGGCCTTGCTGGGCGAAGCACGCTCTGACGTAGAACTTCGCCGAAACGAATTTGTCGGCCCTCAGGTCGGTGCAGAACTGCGCGAAAGCGGTGGCATCGGTATGTTGGTGGCGCTGGGTCTGGTCATGGTGTACATCGCACTGCGCTTCCAGTTCAAGTTTGCCGTCGGAGCAGTGGCCGCACTGGTTCATGACGTGATCATCGTTCTGGGCTTCTTTTCCATTACCCAGATGGCATTTGATTTGACGGTTCTGGCCGCCATCCTGGCCGTTATCGGTTATTCATTGAACGACACGATCGTGGTGGCCGACCGCATTCGCGAAAACTTCCGCAGGATCCGGCGCGATGAAACCGACTATCTGATCAACGTGTCACTGACGCAAACACTGACCAGAACGCTGATCACCTCGTTAACCACCTTACTGGTGCTGACGGCACTGGCCGTCTTTGGTGGCGAACTGATATTTGGCTTTGCCATAGCGCTTTCTGTGGGTGTGATCGTGGGTACCTACTCGTCAGTCTATGTGTCAGCCAACGTGTTAATGGCGATGAACCTGAGCAAACAAGATCTGATGCCGCCCGAAAAGGCAGAGGAAAGCGAAGAAGAAGACATTCCAGCCTGGCTCACGGAAGAGGAAGGCGACAAAGAAAACGAAAAGGAAACAACCTGATCGTTGTTTTCTCCCTCCCTCTGCCCGCGCAGAGGGAACTTTCCTGCCTGATACTCGATTTTCCGACCCGCTTTCGGTAAAGTTGCCGCTGTTTTTCGACGTTAACCTTAGCCTCCAACAAGTGACCTGAATCATCCCATGAGCAAGACGCGCGTACTGACTGGCATTACCACCACAGGCATTCCACATCTGGGCAACTACGCAGGGGCCATTCGCCCTGCCATCGAAGCCAGTCGCGATGCCAATACTGAATCGTTTTTGTTTTTGGCGGACTACCACGCCCTGATCAAATGCCAGGAACCCGAGCGTGTCCGGGAGTCGGTGCGAGCCATTGCGGCCACCTGGCTTGCCTGCGGCCTGGATCCGGAGCGGGTCACTTTTTATCGCCAGACCGATGTACCGGAAGTCACTGAACTGACCTGGGTTCTGACAACGGTTACCGCCAAGGGCCTGATGAACCGGGCACATGCCTACAAGGCTTCAGTTCAGGGCAACCTGGACGACAATAACGCCGACCCGGATCGCGGCATCACCATGGGCTTGTTCAGCTACCCCATTCTGATGGCTGCCGATATCCTGATGTTTAACGGTGAGAAAATTCCCGTCGGCAAGGATCAGACACAGCACATTGAGATGGCCCGGGACATCGCTCAGCGTTTCAATTACCTCTATGGCGACACCTTTGCGCTGCCTGAAGCTGTGATCGAAGAATCCGGAATGATTCTGCCCGGTCTGGACGGTCGCAAAATGTCCAAGAGCTACAACAACACCATCCCTCTGTTCGAAGCTGAGAAAAAATTCCGAAAACTGATCAACAAGATCAAAACCAACCTGCTGGAACCGGGTGAAGCCAAGGACCCGAACGATTCTGCGCTGTTCGATATTTATTCTGCCTTCGCGTCGCACCAGCAGATCGCTGACATGCGTACCCAATATGCCAATGGCATCGCCTGGGGCGAGATGAAAAAAGTGTTGTTTGAGCTACTGAATGAAGAACTCAAAGACAAGCGTGAGACATACAACCTGCTCATGGATGACCCAGCGCAACTGGACGAGATCCTGGCCCGGGGTGCCGAAAAAGCGAGAGACTACTCAGCACCGCTGATGGCCGATGTACGCAAGAAAGTAGGCATCGGTCCGATCGCAGACTGATTGCATGGCTCTTTGGAAAACCGGCAGAATCGCGGCTCCGGCCATAATCGATGCTGTCAGTTTTCCGGAATGCTTTCCCGCGGGTTACAGCGCGAGGCTTTGCGATTCGCCCGCGTATACCGGTAACGAATTCTTACCCGACAGATCATTGCGTTTGATATGTCCGACAATCGCCTTCACTTTGCCGACCTCACTTTGGCTGACATCAATCATCAACAAGGTGCGGCCGCTTTCAATATCCTGGTGAAAGCAGGCCAGATGGTGATTTTCCTGATTCAGACCGATCAGACACCCGGCCCAGCCCAGCATCAGACTAAACAACGCCACCAGTGCCATTTGACCGCTGCTGTCTATGGGTGCCAGGCCCAAACTGCGCAACGCAAACAGCGTCAGCAACCCTAGTACCAAACCAAGAACAAAACCCTGCCTGCCACGATGTAAAACATCCACCCGGGCCAGATAAGACGCACTCTGCAACTGATGGGTAGACAAACCCAGTTCATCAAGGCTGAGCACCTGAACGTGAGCGTGGTGTGATGGGTAATGCGCCAATTCGTTGGCAATGTATTCAGCGTGATCAATATCATCCGCGAGATAATAGAGACGTTTCATATCGACCACCATCCTGATGCACCACTGGACCTATGGTTGTACCGCGTTTACCCTCGCGCTTCCGTCTTAGTTTAGTGAGCGTTTGTCACAATAGATGACCAGCACTTCAAGTAGTTTCTCAAGTATGCGTGCCCTACTCATTGCCAAAAACTGGCCGGAACCCGCATCAACAGCCGCCGGACGCCGAACACTGGACCTTATGGATCTGTGTCATCAGGCCGGTTACCAGATCCATATTGCCAGCCCGGCTGAAACAACGCCGTTTCAACAAGACTTGCCGGATATGGCTTATACACCGCACCGTGTTGCCGTTAACGACTCCGCCTTCGACCAGTGGATCGCTACACTGAAGCCGCAACTTGTAGTCTACGACCGCTTTGTCATGGAAGAGCAGTTTGGCTGGCGAGTCCGGGAACACTGCCCTGACGCCGCGACCCTGCTCGATACCAGCGACTTCCATACCTTGCGTGAGGCGCGTCAACACGCTGTGCGCCAATTTGACGCCAGCGATGGCTCCGCCCCGCCCCGACTGCCGGATCTTTATACCGCAACCGCTGAACGTGAGCTGGCGGCTATGGCTCGTTGTGACCGGGTTCTGATGATTTCACAGGTCGAAATCAAATGGCTGACATCTGTCTTTAACCTGCCTGTAGAGCAACTGTTGTATCTGCCATTCCTGATCCCGGCACTTCCAGATACCCAAGCATGGCGAACCTACGACGATCGCCAGCATCTGATGATGATCGGCGGTTTCAAACATGCACCCAACAAGGATGCCGTACTCTGGTTCAAACAGGCGGTCTGGCCAAAGGTCAGGCGCGAGCTACCGGCCGCCGAATGCCATGTTTACGGGGCCTACGCCGATCACACCGTTCAACAGTGGCATGCACCGAAACAGAAGTTTTTTATTAAAGGACGCTGTGATGATGCACTGGAAACGATGTCGCGCTACCGCCTGAATGTCGCACCATTGCGCTTTGGTGCAGGTCAGAAAGGCAAGATACTGGAGGGCTGGCTAACCGGCACACCAACGGTCACCACACCGATCGGCGCCGAGTCAATGATAGCCCCCGATGCGCTGGGCTATCCAATCAGTGACGATCCGGACCAACTGGCAGCAACACTGGTCGGGCTGTACCAGAGCCCGGAAAACTGGCAAAAAGTCCAACGTTGCGGCCTACAGGCCCTGAGAACCGGGTTTCTGAGAGATGATCACGCCCCCGGTTTTATCGATGCCTTGCATAACCTTCACGACAACCTGGCTGACATCCGCCATCGTAATCTCTGGGGGCGTATCCTCTGGCAATCGAAACATCGTGCAACCGAGTATATGAGCCGCTGGATTGAAGCCAAGAACCGGCGGGATTGATCTCCTGCATCTGCGTTGCACTTATCAGCCGCGTGGCGACTGACGTTGTGATCTGACTGCAAAGCAAAGTATTGTGAACAGACACCCAGCCGAAGACAAAGACAGAGACATAGTCAAACTCAATCGATTTTATAGTGGAAATCCTGCCTGAATGTGCCAAGGTTACAGGCTGTTATTAACAAATTTACTCTGGAGGTGCCATGACCGACTCATTTAATACCCAGGATACGCTCACTGTCGGCGATCAGCACTATCAGTACTACAATCTCAACGCCCTGTCTAAAGAGTATGACATTGGCCGTCTGCCGTTTTCCCTGAAAATTCTTCTGGAAAATCTGTTGCGCAAAGAAGACGGCAAAAATGTCACTGCTGCCGATATCAGGGCACTGTGCCAGTGGGATGCCAAAACAGAACCGAGCCATCAAGTTGGTTTCTCGCCAGCTCGTGTGGTGTTACAGGACTTTACCGGCGTACCTGCTGTTGTCGACCTGGCTGCCATGCGCGCTGCCATGCGTGATCTCGGTGGCGACCCGGCGCTGATTAACCCGATCAGCCAGGTCGATCTGGTGATCGACCACTCTGTTATGGTCGACTTTTATGGCCACGCCGACTCGCTGGCAAAAAATACTGAACGTGAGTTTGAACGCAACGGTGAGCGCTACCAGTTTTTACGCTGGGGGCAGCAAGCATTCTCCAATTTCCGGGTCGTTCCACCAGGCACCGGCATCGTGCACCAGGTCAATCTGGAGTATCTGGCCGACGTCGTTATGACAGAAGAAAAAGACGGTCAAACCTGGGCCCTGCCCGATACCCTGGTTGGTACCGATTCCCACACCACCATGATCAACGGTCTGGGCGTTCTTGGCTGGGGCGTCGGGGGCATCGAGGCTGAAGCCGCCATGCTGGGCCAGGCCATCACCATGCTGATCCCTGAAGTTGTAGGCTTTAAATTTAACGGGCAATTGCCGGAAGGCACAACGGCCACCGACCTGGTGCTAACCGTCACTCAAATGCTGCGCAAGAAAGGTGTTGTTGGAAAATTCGTTGAATTCTACGGTGACGGTCTCGATAATCTGCCGCTGGCTGACCGTGCCACCATTGCCAATATGGCGCCCGAATACGGCGCCACTTGCGGTATCTTTCCGATCGACGCCGAGACAATGCGTTATCTTGAACTGTCCGGACGCGACCAGTCCGTTCGCGACCGGGTTGAGGCCTATGCCAAAGCCCAGGGCATGTGGCGCAATACAGGCGCCGCTCAGGCCGACTACAGCGATACCCTTAGCCTTGACCTGGGTACCGTCGTGCCCAGCATTGCAGGTCCCAAACGCCCGCAAGACCGGGTCGCACTGACTGACGCAAGCGCTGCTTTTAACCAGCTGTTGATAGACGATGCCGATACCATCACCACTGACAAGACACCAGAGCAGGGCCGTTTTGAAGGCGAAGGCGGCAAGACGGCCGTTGACAGCGTCAATCTTCACGACCGGGGTGCGGTTGAGTACGAGATAGACGGGGACAAACAATTACTTAAGCATGGCGCAGTGGTTATTGCTGCCATTACCAGCTGCACAAATACATCCAACCCGGCGGTAATGGTCGCGGCTGGATTGGTCGCCAGGAAAGCCCACGAACTAGGATTAACCGTCAAACCCTGGGTAAAAACCTCTCTGGCCCCGGGTTCTCAGGTGGTTCCGGCCTACCTCGAAAAGGCCGGTGTCCTGAAGCCTCTTGAAGCGCTGGGCTTTAACATTGTCGGCTTCGGCTGCACCACCTGCATCGGCAATTCCGGCCCTCTGCATCCGGCCATCCAGAATGCGATCAGGGCCGGCAGCCTCACGGTTTCTTCGGTGCTGTCCGGCAATCGCAACTTCGAAGGTCGTATTCACCAGGATGTACCCGCCAACTACCTGGCCTCGCCACCGCTGGTGGTTGCCTATGCACTGGCCGGTTCAATGACCGTCGATCTCACCAAAGAGCCACTGGGCACCGATAAACAAGGCAAGTCTGTCTACCTGAAAGACATCTGGCCCAGCCAGCATGACATTGCCGATACCGTCAGAACAGCCCTTAGCTCAGGCCTGTACCAGGAAAAATACAGCGACGTTTTCGCCGGGACACAGGCCTGGCAGGATTTGCCAGTACCAAACGATGAAATTTATTCCTGGCCTGACTCAACATACGTCAAACAGCCCCCTTACTTTGAGGGCATGACGCGCACGCCTGAGGCCCCAGGTGGGATCAGCCAGGCACGCTGTCTGGTTAAGGTCGGTGACTCAATCACCACAGATCACATCTCACCCGCGGGTGCCATCAAACCCGACAGCCCCGCCGGTCGCTATCTGCAGGAACAGGGTGTCAGCTCTGAAGATTTCAACAGCTATGGCTCACGCCGGGGTAACCACGAAGTCATGTTGCGCGGCACCTTCGCCAACGTTCGCCTGCGTAACGAACTGGCTCCAGGCACGGAGGGAAGCTGGACCAAGCACTTCCCGACTGACGAGGTTATAAGCATCTACGATGCAGCGATGCAGTACCAACAAAACAACACGGCATTGATCGTTCTTGCAGGCAAAGAATATGGCACCGGCTCTTCACGGGACTGGGCCGCCAAAGGGACCAATTTGCTGGGTGTCAGGGTGGTCATCGCCCAGAGCTATGAGCGTATTCATCGCTCAAACCTGGTCGGGTTTGGTGTCTTGCCATTGCAGTTCATGGAAGGTGAATCCGCTCAGAGTCTTAACCTGACAGGAAAGGAGCACTTTGCCGTCCAGGCCATCGAAGGTGAACCTGAACAGGTAACCGTGCATGTCACCAGCAATGATGGCACAGAGCACTCCTTTGAGGCGCGAGTACGCATCGATACCGCTGTTGAATGGGAATATTACCGCCATGGCGGTATCTTGCACTACGTGCTGCGTGATCTTGTCGGCGCCTGATGGTCTCACAGGCTGTTGAAATTCACAGAATTTCGGACGCCTGCTACTAGGACATGTGGTCCGACATTTCGGATGTCCTGGCAAAATCGGCGACTGGTAAGTCGTTGATTTTGTGAGAAAATTAAAAATCACATTGTTTGGTTTTCGTGTTTTGAAAAAGGCAGGAAGCCTTTTTCATCAACCTACTAAAGGTAGTCATGGGTTCGGGTCAAACCAACGCCCCTGTCAGCGAGCAGAGGGTGTTTTATGAAACGGGTTAGCTGGCCACCTAAATTATAGTAAGGAGACTGTTACTTACCGTCTTTCTTTACAGCGCCCTCCGTGGCTAGATGAACCGCTGTGCATTTAAGCCATATTTTTGACAACATTACTGCTATATTATGACCTGCCTCACACTTTCACTCTCGACGCAATCACAGTGTTAGGCTGCCAGGATCATTCATATTACTCTGCTTTTCATATTATGGTGTCGACAGAAATACATGTTTATAGACGGATTGACTGAGAAGGAAAAACAAGCTCTTGCGCTCTACCTTCGGCAGCAAGATCACACGCCTTTCATGGTTATCAAACACGCCTACGCGGCAACGCAATGTGAACGTCGGGGGGTCGATATCCATCCGATAGACCTCAAATACCTGATACTGCTCGATGAGGCCATTGCAGCCCTTTATAACAAGCACAGAATCGGCAGTGCACTTATATACGACGAACCCAGAACCCAGACTGGTAAGAATCTGGCGTAAGCATTCTCACCGATTAACTCAAGCTACGTATACATTAGAGTTGATACTAAATAACTATCATGGGGTTTAACTCTTTTCAATCGCCCACACCTATTACTTGTTATACACAGCGTTATTCATTCATTGTCAACGGAGGTGCTTATGGGTACCAATGCGATTGGATTAAACACAGCCAGTGCGAAAAAGCTAGCTGCCGGCTTGAATGAGCTTCTGGCCAATTATCAGGTCTTTTATATGAACGCCCGTGGTTTCCACTGGAACCTCAAAGGCGAGAATTTCTTTGAACTGCACGTGAAATTTGAAGAGCTATATATCAATTTGCTGACCAAAATTGATGAAGTCGCAGAACGGGTGCAGACACTGGGCCACGAGCCGACTCACAGTTACAGTAAATACCTGGAAGACGCCAGCATCAAGGAACAAACGCAGGTAACGGATGGCCGCGCGGCCATCGGCCACATTCTTGAAGCTTATCAGGCCATGATCGGCAAACAACGCGCGCTACTTGCTGGCGCTCAGGAAACAAGCGATGAAGGCACCGCAGCATTGATGAGCGACTACATCCGCGAGCAGGAAAAAGAAGTCTGGATGTATAGTTCCTTTATGAATAAATAGAGCCGAACATCGCAACCGGGCAAGCGACCTAAACGTCACTTGCCCCCTTTCAGAAAGCCCTCTATGATGCTGGTCCTAAACAGACAGTTAGTGGTGTACGGGAAATCAGTGAAAACCTGATGCTGCCCCCGCAACGGTAACAGGACGAGCAAGGCATTCAGCCACTGCGAAAGCGGGAAGGCGCCAAGCAAGATGAGATTCAATCGAATCACTTCACGTCCTCAAGCCCGGAGACCGGCCTTTGACTGAATACCCTGTTGTTGCGGAGGGCAACAAAGTGGAGTTCTGTCATCCGGTCAAACCGATAAATCGGTTTGTGAGTCCGTTATGTCGGTCTTATTGATCCCGTGTGTCAGCCGCTAACATTGTCCCTTCGTTTATTCATCCAACATGAATGACGAAAGGAACCTCAATGAAACGTTTTACACTCATCGCATCACTATCGCTATTGCCGTCGATAACCGTCGCAGAAGACGTTGTCATAACTGCAAATCGATATGAAGCCCCCATTACCCAAACATTATCAGCCGTAACAGTATTGACCGAAGAGGACCTGAAGCAATATCAGGATGCCGATCTTGGTACCTTGCTGAGCCGTCTATCCGGTGTCAGTCTGGTTAACTCAGGCAGCCTGGGGGCAACCAGCAATGTCCTTATGCGAGGCACCTCAAGCAGTCAGGTGCTTGTTTTAATCGACGGTATACCCTCGGTCAGTGCAACGGTTGGACAAGCCTCTTTTTCCAGCATCCCATTATCAAATGTAAAACGCATTGAGATCGTCCGCGGCCCGGTATCCAGCCTGTATGGCGCCAACGGTATCGGTGGCGTTATTCAAGTGTTTACCAAATCACCTGGCGCAGCCGAAGATGATGTCTATGTGTCTGGCAGTGTTGGCAGTTTTAACTACCGTCGATTAGGCGCAGGCTTTGACCTCTCGACTGACAAAACACGCGCCACCGCCGATATTTATTATACCGGCACCGATGGTTTTGACAGCACCACCCTAACCTCCGACTCGAACAGAGACGACGATGGTTTCAGTCAATTCTCAGGAAATCTTTCAGTCGATACCCGGTTAACTGATGATCTATTGCTGGGCATTAATCATCTACAGTCCAGCAGTAAAGCCGATTACGATTCGGTTTGTTACAGCGGTTTCGCCACAATACCCTGTGGCACTGAAATCGATTGGCAGACCCAAACAGACCTGTCCAACTCATCACTTTCGCTGGACTATGACATATCAGGAAATACTCGAATCACCTCGCGAGTCGGCCGGTATACTGACGACAGCGTCAACAGTGATGGCAACGATTCTGCCAACGACAGTGAGTTTAAAACAACAGGCTATACAGTCACTGCAATGGCTGAGCGAACCTTCGGCGATGTGACTGCAGCAGCCGGTGTAGATGTCGATGCAGTCGAGCTGGAATCAACGACAGACTATGATGACAATGAGCGTGTTAACACGGGTCTGTTTACCAACCTTGTCATTCAGACTGGCGACATCGGATTACAGGGCAGCCTTCGTGTCGATCAAAACAGCGCCTATGACACCTTTACAACAGGAAGTCTTGGTGCCTCATATTTTCTGACAGATTCACTCGAGGTTATCGGAACAGTCGGTACGGCCTACAGAGCACCCAGTTTTAACGAGCTATTTTTCCCAGACTATGGCGACAAAGATGTTAAGCCAGAGGAGTCACAAAGTTTTGAATTGGCATTGCGCCAATTTACCCGGGGCGGTGAATGGCGGATCAGTGCCTACCAAACAGACACAACCAATTTGATTGGTACTGATCCAAATACCTTCACAGCAGCAAACATTGCGCAAGCTCGCATTCTTGGTCTTGAACTGGACATCTCCCAACAAATCGGCAACGTTGATCTGACGCTAAATACGACCCTCACCGATGCAAGGGACGACGATAAAGACCGACTGGATAACCGCCCTGAGTGGACCGCCTTTGCAGCTCTAGCTTATCAGTACGGACAGTGGCAATTTGATACCGACCTGCAAGCTGAAAGCGGTCGAAAAAATGGCACAAAAGCTCTGGGTGACTATGCTGTTTGGGGATTGGGGACTCAGTTTCGCCTAGATGGACGCAGCACTCTGACGGCTCAGGTTGATAATGTGCTGGATGAAAACTACGTTACGAATTACGACAGTTTCACAAACTCCAGCTACAACACACCTGGCCGTACTTTCAAGGTATCGGCCGAGTACCACTTCTGATGTTAGACCGGATGTGAGCATCACATGAAACAGGTCTGGCCAGTAGCCATCGCTATTTCGATCGCAGCTCACGCTGCATTGATCGCATGGTTACCTGGCTGGACCGAGGAGTTCGGGATTGACTCAAAAGATACGATTACCCTGGGCTTGGTAGCTGCCAGATCTGCCACAGTCGATAGTGCCATCGCCGAAGAACAAGCAGCCCAACAGCAGCCAGATACGCTTGCCAAGAAAGTGGAAAAGTCACAACCATCAATCCCGGTTGTTGACACCACAAATGAGCTCCCCGTATCTGCAACGGCGCCGACACGGACGATAAAGCCGGAACAGGAACAGGAACAGGAACAGGAACAGGAACAGGAACAGGAACAGGAACAGGAACAGTTTGTACCTATGCAAACTGCTGTCAACCACTCGGGAACTGAACGAGTCCCGGCTCGGCGCTCAAAAGAGGCGACCCATTCCGAACCGAAATTGAACGTAACATCCGTTCAACAACACCAGCGTGAAATAAAGCTTTGGTTACAGCAAGCTCTATACAAACAGATGAGTTACCCACCATCTGCGCGAAGACGGGGTTGGGAGGGCAACCTGGACGTTACCATTGAAATGAACCCAAACGGGCAATTTACAGTCGACATACTGACACCCGCTCGACGGGTAGTTTTTGATAAAGCAGCTATGGCGGCTTTGGCCCGTGTTAATGCCAGCAGTCGTTACTGTTGCGTAAATGAAACCATCCAACTTGCATTGACAATAGGGTTTCAACTGGACTGACAGACGCTATTAATCCGGTGCAGGGCTCAATAGGTACCCGGCACAACACCAGGCTGAGCAACCTCACACACCAGTGCACTGAGTTTATGCCAGGGATCGCCTGCAGCTCGTCCTTTGATTGTTGCATCAACATCGCCACAAATAATCAGGCAGCGTTGCCAAAGGCCTGTATCACCGCGTCGCAAGGCAGCCTGATACGGACCCTGGCGTTTGTCGAAGATGCGCAGACGTTTGAACACAGCCGGCAGCGGTTGACCAGACACCTGAGCGTCAGCCAGTTGCACCAGATGGCGCAACTCTCTGGCCAGTACCCACAGCACAATGGGCGGTTCAATGCCTTCAGCCGCAAGCCCGGACAGTACGCGCTGACTGCGTGCCAGATCACCATTCAAAACAGCGTCTGCCAGGTCAAATACTGTATAGCGGGCACTGTCCGCAACGGCCTGAACAACGGTCTCCAGCGTCAGTTGAGTGCTGTCACTCACCAGCAACAGTTTATCGATCTCCTGGCGGGCAGCGAGTAAGTTGCCATCAACGCGATCGGCCAGCAATGCCAGTGCATCGTCATCAATTTGCAACCCTTGCTGTTGCAAACGCGAGCGCAGCCAGGCCGGTAGCTGATGCCGGTCAACCGGCCAGATGGGAACCCACCAGGCAGCATCAGTCACACCGGTAAACCATTTGGCTTTGCTCTGTGCCGCCTCAATTTTATCGGACACTATCAGCAGCAGATTATCCGGATTGGCGTCCCCGGCATAAGCCACCAGCGCCTTTCGGCCGGCATCATTCAACTTGCCGGTC
>Ga0307939_1001243_pt1 | contig 13380 bp, 17 predicted proteins | sample OrgLakmetagen122_FD_201844 | JGI IMG/M metagenome (GOLD analysis project Ga0307939, IMG submission 201844) | Saline water microbial communities from Organic Lake, Antarctica - #122 | ecosystem: Environmental > Aquatic > Non-marine Saline and Alkaline > Saline | place: Antarctica: Organic Lake... | reverse complement strand
TAAATAATGTCAATAGCAACCTGTTCGTTGCAACAGGACGTCCTTTTGATAGAGTGTTTTACAGAGAAATCTACACTATTCCCACACTGTTTCCAGTCTCAAATCGTAGTGAGACACGGCCTTATGTATCGACGGAACATGTATAAGTTCCGCCGATATAGAGTCCATGAAGATCGTCGGCGTGGACGCCGGAGACGTGGGCTCCAAGCTCGAGGCGATAGGCACGAACGTGTCCTGGATTAGGGACCAGGTGTCCACCATGAGTTCCTCCGCCACAGGTTCGGGCGACTGGAGCACCTCCGCCACCGTAGCGTCGAAACAGCAGTCTCTCGAAACCGACGTCGAGGCGTTGACCAGAGACGTTCGGCAATTGGTCGAGCGCGTCGACGCGCTCGAGAGACGATGACGTCGAGGGCGGACAATCCTTTGACTTTTTCGTGAGTCATGACGATGTCGTGCTTGTGTCGTGCTTGTGTCGTGCTTGTGTCGTGCTTGTGTCGTGCTTGTGTCGTGTTTGTTTGTTTCTGTTGCGAATTCGTCTGTCGGTCGGTGTCCCTGCGTCGCCTGTCCGTATATAAAGCCTTCGAGGGCATCATAGTACCACATACACAATACATATAATCGAACAGCATGAAGGTGCGCAACCGCGACGGCGTGAGCATGGACGTGTCCTACGACGAGATCAAGAGCCGGATCACCAAACTGTGCGCCGACTCGGAGGACATTTCGGACATGCGCGAGTTGGACGTGGACCAGGTCATCATCCGCACCATCCAAGGGATTTACGACGGCATCAGCACCGCGGAACTGGACGACTTGTCGTCGCGTATCTGCGTCTCGCTCCAGAGCACGCACCACGCGTACGACACGCTGGCCGGCTGCATCCTGATGTCCAACATCCACAAGAACGTGAATCACCGGATCATGGCTTCCCAGAATGAGAGGATCACGTTCTCGCACAAGGTAGGGTACATCAATCACTGCATGCCCACCACGTACGCGCCCGACTTCCTGGCGTTCGTGCGCGAGCACGCCTCCGCACTCGACGCCATGATCGATTACCGTCGCGACATGCGCTACAACTACTTTTCGGTGCGCACCATGGAGCGGGGATACCTCATCAAGATCGACGGCGCGTGTATCGAGTCCCCCCAGGACATGTGGATGCGCGTGTCGGTGGCCATCAACTGTCCGCGACGTCGTGGCAGGTCTGAGGTCCCTGATGCTGCGAAAGGACAAGACAAAGGCGAAGAAGAGGACGTCGCGACAGTGTTGGCGCGCGTGCACCGTTGCTACGACGCTATGTCGGAGGGCCTGTTCACGCACGCGACGCCGACGCTGTTCAACGCGGGTACCGCTTACGAACAGATGAGCAGCTGCTACCTGGTGGGCACGGACGACAGTTTGGACGGCATCTATCACACGCTGTCCAACTGCGCCCAGATCTCGAAGTGGGCGGGAGGCATCGGAGTGCACGCCAGCAACGTGCGTGCCAAGGGGGGGCGCATCAAGTCCACGAACGGCATTTCCGACGGCATCATCCCCATGCTCAAGGTGTTCAACGAGACAGCGCGCTACTGTAACCAGTCGGGGCGGCGCAAGGGCTCGATCTGTGTGTACCTCGAGCCCTGGCACGCCGACGTGTGGGAGTTCGTCGAGCTGCGCAAGAACACGGGCGTCGAGACCGACCGTGCCCGTGACCTGTTTTTGGCACTCTGGGTACCGGACCTCTTCATGCGCGCCGTCATAGACGACACGGACTGGCACCTGATGAGCCCCGACGCCTCGCCCGGCCTGCAGGACGTGCACGGGGACGAGTTCGACGCGTTGTACGCGCGGTATGTGGCCGAGGGCAGGTTCGTGCGCAAGGTGCGCGCGCAGAGCCTGTGGCAGCACGTGCTGCAGTGCCAGCTCGAGACGGGCGTGCCGTACGTCATGTTCAAGGACAGCGTCAACGCCAAGTGCAACCAGAAGAACCTGGGCACCATCCGGTCCTCGAACCTGTGCGCCGAGATCACCGAGTACTCCGACTCCCAAACCTACGCGGTGTGCAACCTGGCGTCGATCGCCGCGAACCGCTTCCTCCGACCGGACGGCACTTACGACCACGCCCTCCTTCACGAGACCGCGAAAGTCATCACGCGCAACCTGAACCGCGTGATCGACGCCAACTTTTACCCGACGCCCGAGACGCGTCAGTCCAACACCGACGCGCGCCCCATCGGCATCGGCGTCCAGGGCCTGGCGGACCTCTATTGTTCGATGGGCCTGGTCTACGAAGACGAGGCGGCGATGGACTTGGACGCCGCCATCATGGAGACCATTTACCACGGCGCACTAGAGGCGTCGGTGGAACTGGCGCGCGAGCAGGGGCCTTATCCCAGGTTCGCCGGGTCGCCCTTTTCGGAGGGCAAGCTCCAGATGGATCTGTGGGTCGAGGCGCAACAGCGACAGATGCTGCAGCATGACTCAAACGACTTGAACGACTCGAACGACTTGAAGACGCGCATAGCGCACCCCGTGCGATACTCGGGCAGGTGGGACTGGGACGCTATGCGCCAGGCCGTCCGTACACACGGCACGCGCAACAGCATGTTGACCGCCCTGATGCCGACCGCCTCCACCTCCCAGATCCTCGGCAACTCCGAGTGCTTCGAACCCCCGCACAGTAACGTGTTCAAGCGCAGGACGCTCGCGGGAGAGTTCATGGTCGTCAACAAGGTGCTCATGACGGAACTCATGCGTGTCGGTCTGTGGACAGAAGACATGCGCCGCGCCCTTATGGATAACGACGGATCACTCCAGAAGTTGAACACGCCGGGGATATCGGACGCGATGAAGGCGGTGTACAAGACGGTCTGGGAAATCCCGCAAAAAGCCATCATCAACCACGCCGTCGCCCGAGCGCCCTTCGTGGACCAGAGCCAGAGTATGAACTTGTTTTTCGACGTGCCCAACGCCAAGAAACTTAATTCCGCCCTGATCTACGCGTGGCGTAGCGGCCTAAAGACGGGGCTGTACTACTTGCGAAGCCTCCCCGCGGCCGAGGCGTCGAAAGTAAGTTCCACTTCTTCTGATCCAGTGGCCGCCAAACGTGCAGCCGATGTTGTCAACGATACGAGCAGACGAGAACACACGACGACGACGACGAACGGCGATCCAGCGTGCTCGCTGGGGACCGGATGCGAGGCGTGTGGATCATAAGGAAATACATCGGAACCTAGATGATCGATCGGGGGTGTGTACTTTTGCTTGAATTATATACGGAATGGGGTCAACTCCACTAATTATAATGTAAACAATTATGATAATCCCATCAGGATGACTCGACGGAAAGAGGATAGGGTAACGAAAGCACGACCTTCTCCTTCCGAAAGCGCGACTTCTTACGCGACGGGAAAAACAGAACGCGGGAATGATGGAAACACGTACGAAGTGAGGGAGAACGTGCGTGGAGTGCGGAGATGGGTGCGCGTACCCAATCATGACGGTAACCCCAATTTCACGACAACGGCGGACAAGTTCGTCGAAGGACGAGTTCGAAAGGGGATGAAAGACCACATGAAAATCGTCTTCACCGTCGACAACGGAGGAACGCCGTTCATGGTGGTATTACTCTCCGACGAAGACAAAAAGAAAGAGCTCTGGAGGCGCGTCCAGCTGGATAACGACGTTCTCAGCGGACCGGGGAAAGCGTACGTGTTCGTCATCGACCACGGAGAAGTACAATCGGTACGGACAGATACAATCTATACGGAGGAGGAGGACAAGAGGAAGCTCGCCCCTATGTTTCGTTTCCTCGACTCGATCGCGTTCCGCGATGCGTTCGTAGGTTACGACAGCGACGAACTGAGGGCGTTGACGAATCCGAAGGAAGCGCGCTATTCCTATTCCTATTCCTCCCTAAAGAGCGCGTTCGGCATGGCTTCTCGACCTCGCGCCCCCCTCTGGTGGCACGGCGGCAACTCGGTGCTTTTACGCACGGACAAAAGAGAGTACGTTTTCGTGGGAGACCGTGTAATACGGTTCAAGGTGGCCGCCAGAGACCGCGTGGTGAGATTCGTCTCAGATGGGCAACAGCGCCGTGTCGTATCCTTACGCCGTCGGTGAACGAAATGTGTACTTGTTCACCACGACGTTGCTTATCGGAGACGCGGAGAAAGGACAACAGTACGTTCCTATATCTGCTCCCATCGAGCAGGAAAAATCACCTCTGTCTTCCGATTACGGTGATCCTTACGAATGGTTGTGGTGGTCCGGGGAGGGGAACCGAGAAAGAGGTCCTCTCGCCACGAAAGCGGGAGTACTCAAGGTAGAGGGTTTCCACGAAATGATTCCACGCGTGATGGGCTAGCCTATACCCGACCACACCATATCCTTTCGCGATCCGTCATCGGTGATTGGTATAAACGAGCGTGATGCATAAAGACGGACAAATGAAACGTGAAACGTGAAACGTGATGAGTAGTTCCGGCGACGAGGATGTACACACGGGAGGCTTCGTCGGAAACGCTTTCGTCGGATACGATTTCGCCGCCGACGACTTCATCGCCGCGGCGAAGGGGGGGAGAGTTGACGAAGTCCGCGACGAATTACGTTCGAGGAAGCCCAAAGGGCTGCTGTGGTCACGCGTGGAATTCGAACACAACGCGGAAACTAGAGCCCTGATGGCGGCCTGCGAAGCGGGCCAATTGGAGGTCGTCCGAGTCTTTTTCGAACAGCGCGACGAACTCCTCTTCTTCGAGAGAGACGGTGCCAACCTTTACCTCGAGCCGTCGTACTTGGGAGCGGCTTGCCGATCGAACAACATCGCCCTGGTCGAGTACTTGGTCAGTCACAAATTCAGATCGTTCGACGACCGCGCCGACGCCACACGCACCGCTCTGAACCTGGTGTCGGCCAGGGGAAAGAACGGTATCGCGATGGCGCGAGCTCTGGTGGTCGACCTCTCCGGATTCTTCAAACCGGATGACACGATCGACGTCACCGTTCTCGACGACTTGATACCGTTGTACACCAGCGGCAAGTGTGACGCGGAGTTCGTCGGGGTGTTCGTCAAGCTCCTCGAAGCATCCGCCGCAAAAAGAGATATGGATTATGGACTGATGGACTGATGGACGCTTACGTGTCCCCTGGGACGAAACAAGTAATGTTGACACTGGGAGGAGATTGTGCGGACTTCGCGGAACGGTTGGTCGTCACCGCTTCCGACGCCCAAAGGAGTGGAAGGATTCGTTGATTAGTTGATTAGACGAGTGTGTGTGTGTGTTTCCGTGTTGTTGTTGTCCGGTATGTCGTCCAATAAAAGACTAAACAAAGTGGAACTGTAAAAATGACAGAAAGAATTATAGACTGTATGGAACACCGGGTGTACATTAGGGTAGTACAATAGTTCCGGGGAAAATCGTAAATTGACTCATTTGTACGAATTCCTGTATTTTTCGGCAGGTACCACCATTTGGAAAACTCGCGAATTGTCTGATATCACGAACTCCCCGGAAGTATTGTACTACCCTGGTGTACATATGCGCAGCAACTTCGCGTCACGTGTTCTGGTAATGTTTACCGCGGCGTATGTCGGGAGCAGGGTCGTAAGAAGGATTGTAAATAGGGTCAAACGCGTGAGATCTTCGCCGATACTCGTGGGCTTTTCTGACACATCCACTGCAAAGGCCAGTGACATACGCGAAGAGCTCAAGCGCCGCGCCCAGGTTCTCCTCGACCACCTTCGTGACAAGTTTCCGGCCCTCGGTGCCACTTCTCTCTTACTCGCCCGCTTCGAACCCGATGCCATCGTCGAAGGCACCGACAACGAGACGATCGACAAGGGTAAGATCGTGAGAATATTGTTCCGCCGAAATCACGGTCGAGAAAGATGGTCGGACGTGCAACAACACGGAACAAAGAAGAGTTCGAGGACATCGAGGACCTGACGTACGTGATGGTGCACCTCATGTGTCACGCGGCACGCACAGAGATCGGTCACGGAGACGACTTTTTGGAGCTGTTTACTTTTTTGGCGAAGCGTGCGATCGACGCAGGCGCGCTGGGCGTGTTCTCAGAATATTTAGGCATTCGCGGCATTCGGGAGCACGCGTGCGAGGTAGAAAGTGCGTGTGTACGGTTACAGAGTGCGTGGCGAGCGCGGTGCGTGCGTTTATGGATGCACGACGAATGGATGGACGGCGTTCTGCGCGCCCGGAGGAAGGTATTTTGAAGGGCTCCGTGCCAAGTATGTTTCTTACGATCGAAGTAAATAGCGTGTAGTACTGGTTCGTCGATTGCTTGTTTCGCCGAACCGTCTTGTTTTATTCGTTCTGTTTCCCCGGCATGTTGTGCGCCAGCACGTACTCTCCCTGCATGGCCTTGCTGTGCATCATCCAGTACCTGTAATAGCGCAAGATGGCCGCGTCATGACGATGATGTTCGTCCAGCCATATAGTGGCCGCGTGTCGGATGAGGTTGACGGACATCGCCTTGCCCCCGAACGCACCCGCCAGCTCCAACGACACCATCTTATTGAACGACGCGTCCTGATAGGGCTGGCCCGCGCAGTCCACGAACACCCACGCGCGCGGTTCTTCGGTAGAGCTCCGTTTCAGAACCGCGAAAAGGTCGGGGGAGAGCTTCCCCCTCCTCTCCGCGGCGTACTCGTCGTACTCTTCCGTACCTTTTTTCTTTGTGTCGCGTGTTCTCCCCTTGGACGAGTCGATCTCCGCTTTGGCCCTGGCTCGAACTTCGGGGTCCTCCGAAGGGGATACGGAGCGTTCGGAGGCCAGTCTGCGCTGCTCCTCGAGTCGTTTGTAATGCTTGGCGGTCTTGTACTCGTTGATCACCATAGTGCCGTGGTTCTTGTAGAGGACGATGTAGTTCCAGTCCGACATCGGCGGCTTCATGCCGGCAGAAGACGAAGCAGAAGACGAAGCAGAAGACGAAGCAGAAGACGAAGCAGAAGACGAAGCAGAAGACGAAGCAGAAGACGAAGCAGAAGACGAAGCTCTGGGAAGAGGGCGTTTCGGATGGTCGAAGAGGCGTAGCGACCCCAGGTCGGAAGTGCGCATGGGGGGCATGTACGTGAGCAACGACAGGAGTAGGTGCGCCCTCCCTCCGCGCGTGCGCTCGTCCTCCCCAAGAGCGTCCCGCTTGGCGACGATCTCTTCCCAAGGCACGTAATTGTCGCGTTGTCGGTCGCTGGCGCGCCAGTTGTCGTACTTGTCGCGTACCAACGCCATGGCGTCGTCGTGGCACTTTTGCCAGGCCAGGCGGGCCGCGCTCCCTATGGAGTCGAGGCGCTCGGGCGACAGACGTTTGAACAGAGCGGACACGGAAGAGCAATAAGAGCGAATGGTCGGTGCCGCAGGATCCGTGGACGTCGAGGTGAGAGGGCGATTCGAACCCTGCCGAGAGAGATAGACGCGGAGTGCGTCTAGCGTCGCGTCCGCGTTACGCAACATCCAGTCCACGCCACCACTGGTCGCACCTCGACTCTTCTTGTTCGCCGCCGATATTTCCGCGAGGATTTTGAGCTTGGCCACGTAGTGTTTACGGCTCGAGTCGGAGAGATCGACGTCGTCGCGGATGAGGTCCAGGTACGCCGAGTCTTCGGGCGTCTCGTCGTCGCGCGATTCGCGGTTTCGACGTAGAGACGCGCCACCTTGCACCCCGGCGTGTTCCGGACCCTGTCTTTTTTTTTTCGATATCGCCCTGTTTACGACCATGCTCTTCTTTTGAATTCCGGCGACATAATAAAAATAAAACGGTAGTGAGGACCGCATGTGTCCGCTCATCCGAAGTGAGCGACGACCTTGCCCTTGCCCCTCCTGCCCTTCGTGCGCCCCGTTTCCGATTTGACGCGGTTATCAGAAGGCGAAGGCGTTACGGGTGCACGAGGGGGCGTTTCTCCGGAAAGATTGAGGGAAGGGAACGTTTGGGCGTACGCCTCGAGCGCATTGATGTCCTCTTCTAACATGACCTTGGCCCGCTCTGCATCTTCCGCCTTTTCTTTCTCACGGGCATTGGCCTGTGTCTTGGCCAGGGCCATCTCGCGGATGGTCACCTCTTCTCGGAGTCTGGCGATCTCTCGCACCCTCAGTTCGTACTCTTCTTGGTAGTAAGACAGGTTGGGGGCGTAACAGGCTTCGTCGTAAAGTAGTTTGAACAATGCACCCGTGTAAAAGTCAACGGAGTGGTTGATGACTATTGACGTGCGGTCGTACTCTGAGCACAGGGCGACGGTCAACTCGTTCAGGAGGCAATCCACTCCCCAAAACAAGCGCTGTCCTAGGACGCATACGTCGTTTTCTTGGGCCTGGACGAACACGCGATAGCAATGGCCGAACGTGGTGTGGGCGTAAGGCACGTCCTTCGTATCCGGAGCTTCGTCCAGGATGAACTCCACCTTGCCGTCGTCATACGTGACGTTCAGATTCTCGACCACCGCGGCCAATATTCCGTAAGGGAACATGGGGTTATGGAGCGTCACGCCAAAGTGTGCATACGCGCCGTCAGGCATGAGGTCGCCCACAACCTCGTGGCCCGAATTCAGGAGGTCTTGGAAAGTGGTCATCACAGGGGGAACTTTGTGTGCGGCCGATCCCGGTTTGATAACCTCCATAGCGGGCAGACTCCTGAAGAACTCCACCCCACGCAGTACGGTGGGGTTGAAACCCTCTTTGAACACGCCACCCATTGGGTGGGGGGTGGCCTGCACCATCTTGAGAAATAGCGGGGTCGGGTCGACGTCGTAATACGACGCCGACGCGTTGAAGACAATCGGCCCCCCTTTCTTACAGACCTCTTCCGCACCTATCTCCTTTTGAGGTGCTACGGAACCGTCCTCGGCCCGGATGGGTAGACCATTACCGTGCATCAGAGCGGAGTAGTACATGCCAGACGGTGCGTTCAGGTAAAACAGCATCAAATTGATGGGAGGAACCATTACGTGGCGTGCGTGCGTGATGGATTGAATGACTGATGGACGACGGTAAATAGAGCTTAGGTGCGTGATTCACCGTTCCTTCACTGTGCGGTCCTGAATCTGCGAACGATAGGCGTCAATTTTTTTCTGTGATACACCACGGTTGCCGTAACCGACGCGTAAACCAACCACATCGCATATGGCGTCCACATCGCAGACGATACCGCCCACGTTCGTCCAGTCGTCGTAACGTGCAGCACAACCAACATCACGATCGCAGTGGCGAGCGCCCCCCACGTGACCACCATGGCCAGGCCCAGGTCGCGCGCTTTGAACATCAGGAGGGGATAGGCCAGGTTGAATCCCAGGTTGACGACCAGCGTCAGGTACACGGCAGCCGCGGTATCGGAGCTCCTCGAAAAAACGACCGCTACGAAAGCGGACACGCCCATCAGGACGTACATGATGGGCCACACCACCGAATACACGACCGACGGATCCAGGATGTTCTCGGGCTTGTCGAGTCGCGCGTACCACAGCCGGTCCTCGCGATCCAAGGTGCTCACGCGCCCGACGATCAGTCCCGCGACCACTGGAACACATGCCGCCGCAAAGTGCACGCCCAGCAACAACGGACTCCACGACGATACGAGTCCATCGTCATATCCGTATCGGTCTCCATATCCGTATCGGTATCCGTCTTCATAATAGCTCAAAGAAGACGAGTCATCTGGCCTCCTGATGAACGTCGCGTGTTGTTGTTGTTGTTGTTGTTGTTGGGACGCATTCGTATTCGTATATGTATTAGTTGGCATCCTCGTCGGCCTTTCGAGCGTCTGCTGTTGTCTTTCCATCGGCAACGAAGGAAATGTGGAGGATGGTTCGTCGGCCCTCGACGTCATCGGTCTTATTACCATCCACTCACAAATAATATATCCGATCCTATTTTTTGCGCAGAGTGACGCCCAAAACACGGGACAGTTTCGAAAGCACCTGGGGCGTCGGTATCGCTTTGCCGTTCTCGTACTCCTGTACCACCTGCGGCTTTTCGTTCACGGATTGAGCCAGCTGCGCCTGCGTCATCTTTTTCGCCGTACGCGCCCGGGCAATCTGCGTCTTGAGTTCGGACGGCACACGGTCGTGGCGAAAGTCCTCGGTTTCGGCGTCAAGTTTAGCGGCGCTTTTACACAGTCCCGTCGATGTCACTCCGGGCGCGGTCGCATGCGTCTGCCGGATGGACGTATCCACCGGCTTGCCTTCACGTCGGGCGGCTGTAACGGCCACCGAGTCGGAGAGGTCCTTGTGCGTCTGGGGCTTCCTGATGACAACGGGCGTAAAATCTTGCGTCGGGTGCATCATCTTTCGTGTATTGTCTTACGCTATACTATACTTTTTATACTGTATTGCGAAATATACGGAACTGGCCAACCCTATAAATTATACGCCATCGCGTCAATGTCCGACGACGACGTTTTATGGGGAATATACGGAATCGGCCAACCGTAGTGTGTGACCATTACGATATATCAAGACTTCCAGTCTCGGCTACACTATTTATTGCGAATGACGTACATCATTGAGCGATATTTTTCAACCATTGCACGATTTCGAGATGACCGTTCCAGGCCGCGTAATCAATCGCCTTCGTCGTGCATCCATCGCTACGATGCTCATGCAACCATTGCACGATTGCGAGATGACCGTTATGGGCCGCTTCATCCATCGCCCACCTCGTGCATCCCTCTGTGCGATTCATGTGTAGCCATTGCACGATTGCGAGATGACCTTTCCAGGCCGCGTAATCAATCGCCTTCGTCGTGCATCCCTCGCGGCGATGCTCATGCAACCATTTCACGATTTCGAGATGACCGTTTTTGGACGCGTTATCCATCGCCCACGTCGTGGTGCATCCCTCTGTGCGATTCATGTGTAGCCATTGCACGATTGCGAGATGACCGTTCCAGGCCGCGTAATCCATCGCCTTCGTCGTGCATCCCTCGCGGCGATGCTCATGCAACCATTTCACGATTGCGAGATGACCGTTTTTGGCCGCGTTATCCATCGCGTACGTCGTACATCCCTCGTACTGCGATTTCCGATTCGTGTTCAGCCATTGCATGACATCGAGATGACCGTTATGGGCCGCGTAATCCATCGCATACGTCGTACATCCCTCGCGGCGATTTGTGTGCAGCCAGTGCACGATTTCTAGATGACCATTCTCGGCCGCTCCATCCATCGCGTACTTCGTACATCCCTCGGGGCGATTCTCGTGCAACCATTGCACGATTTCTAGATGACCATTCTCGGCCGCTCCATCCATCGCCCCCGTCGTACATCCCTCGGGGCGATTCTCGTGCAACCATTGCACGACATCGAGATGACCGTTCAAGGCCGCTAAATCCATTGCACTCGCCGTACATCCCTCGCAGCGATTCTCATGCAACCATTGCATGACATCGAGATGACCGTTTGAGGCCGCTAAATCCATCGCGCACGTCGTACATCCCTCGGACTGCGATTTCCGATTGGCATGCAACCATTGTAGGACTTCGAGACGACCGTTTACAGTCGATTTCAAAATGGATTTGGACACCCTGCGTTTACCAATTTGGGTGATTCGATGTCACACTCTTATTCTCACACAGTAATCAAGAGACCACCGCTACATAAAGGCAAGGATGGTATATCTATTGATACAATATTTCAGAAAGCGAATTACATAGATTGGGCGGTGTCCAACTCCTTATTGAAATCGACTGTAAGGCCGCGTAATCCATCGTGCTTGATGAACCGTTGAATAAAGATCGCTTAGATAAGGTGCGAAGTATGTCCAGGTGTCCATTCATCGCCGCTATTCTCGAGCAACCTGAAAAGTCGTAATGTGTATCGTACTGTTCGATCGTACTGTTCGATCGTCCAGACGAACGCATCTGCGTGTCCTTTGTTCATAGGTTTCATACAATGTGTGATAGGGCCTTGGGTATGTGGCACGAAAGGAGCGACGACGCGAGAGGCTTCTTTGTCGACGGCTCTGAAAGCACATATGTCACGCGCATGTACGTGGAGCAAAACCAGCTTCCATATATCATGGGGAAGGTCGTAATCGTTTGGAAACATCACTGGTCATGTTATGAATACCATTCTTTTTATGTATAGGTAGGGGTGGGCCAACCCTATTTATGTACGATACACTGTCATTTCGGTTTAGGGTTAGGGTTAGGGTTTAGTCCGGGCAAACCCGTCAAAAAAAGAGAGACGATCAAGCACGGGTTGATTCTGCTCGACCGGCGACGTCGTGGAAACTCGCTGTTCATAGAAGGTTGTATCGAATCAAAATTCGGAGAATATCAGGTTTACGTGCGTTCAGTGTTTCCGCGACTCCTTTACAGTCGATTTTATTTTCATATTGGACACCCATTTCGGCATTACTTCCCGTCAGGTTTCTTATTTTTGCTGTAAATGTTTAGGGTTGGCCAGTTCCGTATGTTTATAGGTGTAGAATAGATTGAAGTTGTCCGTGCATGAACATAGGCCGTCAGAGACCAGGCTACGTACGAGCGCGAGAAATGAATGTTACAACACAGGACACACCTGTTCGGGCGGTAAAACGACATCTCCTCGCCAGGTGCGCGGGAGTCACGACTACACTCCAATGTTCGTTACCTCGTGCCATCACGTCGTCACACCGCCTCCCACGTGGTCGTCTTACAGTCGATCGGCCAAACGAAACGCGGGTTGTGGATGTGTACATTTATGTTGCGTGTTATAGTCCGGCAAGTTGATTCTGTTACACCCACTCGCGTCTACCGCACTTCAAAGACGTACGGTATGAATAATCAGGCGGGACCATTTGACCGCAGCTTTTTTCCGTCGTAGGGTCCATTTGCGGAAGAAACGAAGCGCCCGGTGCAGGCATCCCAGGTTTTTGGTCGGGGGGCACGTGTCCGAGGAGACCCGTCTCTTGGCTGGCTATCCTGACAAACGCATCGTCATAGTCCTCTTTTGTGGCGTGGCCGTCTTCGCGTTCGAAAAAGTGAAGAGGAGCGGTCGCCTCTCTGATGTTGTGACAGTACAAGCTGTTGAAATTTTCGTTGAAAAAACAATACCATGTCTTAGCGTCGTTCGCGCCGTATGAATGCACCTGCATGAGTGCACCGGGTGACGCCATCGGTTTCTCGAAGTACAATATACAGTATACACAGCACGTGATACAAAAAAGAGATCATCCGAACGCTTCATACTCTGACAATTGCGCGTGCGGAAGATCGTCAGGCTTGTATTTATAGTAAACGACGAATGACTTCACTCTACGCCTGACGAGTGGCACACATTCTTTTTTTGTCGTGCAAATATATAGTGATGGATCGTGAGACTGCATTTACGTTGGCCGCCGTACTCGTGCTCGTCATGATCGTGGCGGGAGTCCTGGCGGCGGTCGAGAAAATGAAACAAGAGACGCG
>Ga0307939_1001219_pt1 | contig 13467 bp, 9 predicted proteins | sample OrgLakmetagen122_FD_201844 | JGI IMG/M metagenome (GOLD analysis project Ga0307939, IMG submission 201844) | Saline water microbial communities from Organic Lake, Antarctica - #122 | ecosystem: Environmental > Aquatic > Non-marine Saline and Alkaline > Saline | place: Antarctica: Organic Lake... | reverse complement strand
GGCTACGACATCGATGCCTGGACGAGCTATGCCGGGCCGGAGGCCGCCACGGACGCCTCGCGGCTGCTGATGGTCGGCGCCGCCTCCGGCGTGGTCTTTTCGCTGGTCGCCCAGATCGGGGAGCAGGTCGACTTCCTGCGCTTTCTGCCCGAACCCGAAACACGGGCGGAGCGGCGGAAATGGTGGGCGGCCCTGATTGCCGCCGGGCCGGGGTGGTCGGTGCTGGGCGTGCTCAAGATGGTGGCGGGCTCGTATCTCGTGACGCTGGCGCTGCGCGAGGGTGTTCCTATCGGCGAGGCCACGGACCCCACGCGCATGTACAACGTCGCCTTCGCCCAGGTGCTGAACTCGCCCGGGCTGGTGCTGCTGCTGACGGGGGTGTTCGTGGTGCTCTCGCAGCTCAAGATCAACGTCACGAATGCCTATGCCGGCTCGATCGCCTGGTCGAATTTCTTCTCCCGGCTGACGCACGCCCATCCCGGCCGCGTGGTCTGGCTCGTGTTCAATGTCTGCATCGCCGTTCTGCTGATGGAGCTCGGCGTGTTCACCGGGCTCGAACATGTGCTCAGCGTCTATTCCCATGTCGCGGTGGCCTGGATCGGGGCGCTGGTCGCCGATCTCGTCGTGAACAAGCCCCTCGGCCTCAGCCCGAAGGGGATCGAGTTCCGCCGCGCGCATCTCTACGACATCAACCCGGTGGGCGTCGGATCCATGCTGACCGGCTGCGTTCTCGCATTTCTCGCCTATGGCGGCGTGTTCGGGAGCCTGCTGCAGGCGTTCTCTGCCCTTGTCGCGCTCGTCTCGGCCTTCGTGCTCGCGCCGCTGATCGCCTGGGCGACCGGCGGACGGCACTACCTGACCCGGCCCGACGAGCCGGTCCGGGCGGGGCTTCAGGAGTGTTCTGTCTGCGAATACAGCTTCGACGCGGAGGACATGACCCATTGCCCGTTCCATGTCGGGCCCATCTGCTCGCTGTGCTGCACGCTCGAGACCGGGTGCCGCGACAGCTGCAGGCCGCACGGCCGGGCAGACTACATGATCCGGTCGGTGCTGTTCAAGCACCTGCCGAAACGCGTCGCCGAGGCGCTGATGTCGCGCACCTCGCGCTTCCTGGTGACGACGGCGTCGCTGTCCTTCGCCTTTTCGCTGCTGCTCGCGCTGATCCGGTCGTTTTCCGGCTCGGACAATTTCGACGCGATCCTGAGCGTGATCCTCGGCTCCATGGTGATCGTCATCGGCATCTGCGTCTGGATGTTCCTGCTGGCGGGGGAGAGCCGCAAGAACGCGACGCTGGAAGCGGAGCGGCAGTCCGAGAGGCTGCTCAAGGAGATCCGCGCCCATGACAGGACAGACCGCGCCCTGCAGGTCGCCAAGGAAAAGGCCGAAGCAGCCAACCTCGCCAAGACCCGCTACATGTCCGGCCTCAGCCACGAGCTGCGCACGCCGCTCAACGCCATCTACGGCTTTGCCCAGATCCTCGAAAAGGACAGCGCGCTTGAAAAGCAGCGTGCCTCGCTCACCAGTATCCGCCGGTCGAGCGAACACCTCGCCGGGCTCATCGACGGGCTGCTGGACATCTCGCGGATCGAGGCGGGGCGGCTCGAGATCATGCGCGACCGGATCAACCTGCGCGCCCTGCTGACGCAGATGACCTCGGTCTTCGAACACGAGGCGCTGGCCAAGCGCGTCGAGTTCGAGGTGACCACCGAGGGCCGCCTGCCGACTTTCGTGACCACCGACGGCAAGCGCCTTCGCCAGATCATGATCAACCTGCTCTCGAACGCGATCCGGTATACCGGGGCGGGCAAGGTCAACCTGCGGGTCACCTACCGCAACGAGGTCGCCATCATCGAGGTCGAGGATACCGGGATCGGCATCCTGCCGGAGCATATCGACAGCATCTGGCGCCCCTTCGAGCGGGGCCAGCACCGCGACGAAGAGGGCTCGGGCCTCGGGCTGACGATCACCAAGCTGCTGGTGGAGGTCCTGGGCGGGGAGATCGAGGTGAGGAGCGAACCGAATGTCGGGAGCACCTTCACGGTCCGGATGATGCTGCCCGCCGTGACCCCGAGCGTCTTCGACCGGCAGGGGGACGCGCCGGCCGGGCGAATGCTGCACGTAACCGGATACGAAGGGCAGCGCAGGACGGTGCTTGTCGTCGATGACGACAAGAACCACCTCGCCCTTGCCGAGAATTTCCTCAGCGGGTTCGGCTTCGTCGTGCTGTGCGCGAGCAATGTCGACATGGCCGAGATCATGATGCGGGACGCGGCGCCCGATATCCTGCTTCTGGATATCGACATGCCCGAACGCGACGGCTGGAGCTTTGCCCGCGGGCTGCGCGACGGGGACTATCGAAGCCTGCCGATCATCATGATCTCCGGCCACGCCAACGAGGAGGGGCTGCACCGCCCGCAGATCCCGCTGCATGACGCCTTCATCACCAAGCCCTACAACCTCGACGAGCTGCTGTTGCAGATTGCCGAATTGCTGAAACTCAAGCTCACCCTGCCGGAGGAGACCGAGGAGGTCGCCCGAAAGCCCCTTTCCGAGGAGCACAGGTCCCGCCTGATCGAACTCGCCGAGATCGGCCACGCCAGCGCATTGCGCTCGGCCCTGAACGAGCTAAACATAGATCAGGTGGGCGCCCTGCCCCTCATGCGCGACCTCCAGGCGCGGCTCGACCGGTTCGACATGGAGGGAATCATCAGGGCTTTGGAACGGGATCATGCCGCGGGTTGATCTGGGCGACGAGAGCATCGCGCTTGTGGTGGACGACAATCCCGACTCGCTCGGGATGGTGTCGGCCGCCCTCGAACAACAGGGCATGACCGTCCTGATCGCGCGCGACGGGCATTCGGCGATCCGGCTGACGCAGCGGGTGAACCCGGACGTGATCCTGCTCGACGCGATGATGCCCGAGCTCGACGGGTTCGAGACCTGCCGGCTGCTCAAGAGCGGGCCCAACCCGACGCTCGCCCCGATCATCTTCATGACCGGGCTGACCGACCGCGAGCATGTCGTGAAGGGCCTCCAGGCCGGCGGCGTCGACTACATCACCAAGCCGGTCCAGATCGAGGAGATGATCGCCCGCCTCTCGACCCATGTCGCCAATTCGCGCCTGCTGCAGAGCGCCCGGCAGGCGATCGACGCGATGGACCGGTCCGTTCTGGCCTTTGCCTCCGACGGCACGCTCGCATGGGGCTCGAGCCAGGCGCTCGAGATACTGGACGCCTGCGAGGGCCCCGGCCTCGACACGCCGTGCTACCGCGATTGGGTGCGGGGCTGCATCGACAGGCCCGTCTCTTCGGTCGAGCCCTTCGAGACCGACGAGATCGTCGTCCAGTTCATCGGGTTCTCGGCGGCGCACGAGATCCTGGTCAAGCTGGTCCGCCGTGGCACGCAGAGCAACGAGGCGCTGCTGAGCGCGGCGTTCGATTTGACCCTGCGCGAGGCCGAGGTGCTCTACTGGCTCAGCCTTGGCAAGACCAACCGCGACATCGGCGCGATCCTCTCGCTCAGCGCGCGGACGGTGAACAAGCACCTCGAACAGATCTTCCAGAAGATGGGCGTCGACAACCGGACCTCGGCCGCGGTGCTCGCCGACCGCAAGATTTCCGCCAAGGAGTGACGCAGGCGCCGCGGGTCGGGACCTCGCCCGAAATCGACGGGTCCCGACGCTAGACCCGGTCGTGCTCGGGGTCGAGATCGATCTCCTTGAGGCGCCTGAACGTGCCCGCCCGCAGACGCAGGGAGTCGTCGATGATGGAGGCGATGGCGGCAAAGCTCGTGAGAAAGCCTGAAATCGGCACGATCGCGATGGCGTATTTCTTCGGCATGTAATTGGGCTTGAATACGATCTGCCCGTCTTCCCAGGCAAAATACCACATTTCCCAATACTTGCCGCCCATCGTCGTGACCGCTTCCCAGCCGTAGACGATCATCACCAGCCCGAGGCCGAAGATGACCAGCGCCCAGAATTGCTGGATCGCGAAAACGGCTTTGACCGGCAGCCACGAGTAGAGCAGATCGAGGGCGATGTGGTCCTTTTCGCGCACGGTCAGGGCGAGCGCGAGGAAGGCCAGCCAGATATTGCTCAGCACCGTCAGAAGATCCCCCCAGACCGGCGGGTTCTCGAACACGTAGCGCATCACCACCGAATAGACGGTGAACGCCACCATCAGCAGCAACAGCACCGAACAGAGCGCGGTCAGCACCTTCTTGACGGCGGTATCGATCATCCTTGCGGCGGCCATCATCGAAACTCTCCCCGCCGGACCGTGACGCCCCCGCCCGGGGCGCCCCAGGGACGGCCACCTGAGATGCGCGCGCCCCTCAATTCACGAACCCGAACGCGCGGGGCAGGTACATCGTGATGACCGGCAGCATGATCAGCGCGAAGAGCAGCGCGAACAGCCCCGCGAGATACGGCAGCATCGCCACCGCGACCTTTTCCAGCCGGACATTGGCGATTGCCCCCGCCGTGAAGAATGCGACGCCGACCGGCGGGGTGACGGACCCGATCAGGAATCCCACGATCACGACCAGAGCCGCCTGCACGTCCGGATAGCCGGCCTTGACCATCACCTCGACGAGGACCGGCCCGGCGACGATGATGTTGACCGCCGAGTCCATCACCATGCCCAGCAGGCAGATGAAGAGCACGAGCACCAGCGCGAAGAGGAGCTGGTTGTGCGTATAGCTCAGCAGCCATTCCTCCAGCTGCGTGATCGCGCCGAGCGAGGTGAGCAGCCAGCTGAACGGGCCGGAGGCCGCGATGATGATGAACACCATCGCGGAATTGCGGAACGCGCGGACGAACGCGCCCTTGCAGTTGGTCCATGTGATCGTGCGATAGACGAAGAACCCGACGAAGAGCGCGATGGTCGCGGTCAGGGCGCCGGCCTCGACGACGCCCGCGATGCCGAACACGACCGACCCCACCAGCACGACCGGGATCAGCAGCGCGAAGGAGGACCTGTAGGCGACGACCGCAACCGCGCAGAGGCTGAAGCGCTCCTCGCTTCGCTCGAAGTTGTTGCGCGTGGCGATGACGTGGTTGATCGCCATCAGCAAGGCGCCGATCATCAGCCCGGGCACGATCCCTGCCGCGAACAGCCCCCCGACGGAGATCCCGCTCGCATTCGCGAGGATGATCATCATGATCGAGGGCGGTATGATGCCGCCGATGGTCGAGCTGACGGCCGTGATCGCGGCGGCGAAGGCCGGCGGATAGCCCGAGCGTTTCATGGCCGGCACGAGCAGCGATCCGACCGTGGCGGTATCCGCCACGACCGATCCGTTCATGCCCGCGAAGAACATGCTGACCAGCACGTTTGCCTGCGCCATGCTGCCGCGCATCCGGCCGATGAGCCGACGGCTCAGTTCGACCAGCCGATCCGTTATCGTGGCACTGGTCATCAGCTCGCCCGTCAGCATGAAGAACGGGATCGCCGTGAGGGGCACCGAGTCGATCGCGCTGAACATCTGGCTGGGGATCAGGATCATCGGGGCCGCATCGGTGATCAGGATGTAGACCACCGGAATGAGGATCAGCGTGAAGCCGACCGGCGCGCCGAGCAGGATCAGCACGACGAGGACGACGAGAAGCAGGATACTTTCCATTCGGGGGATCGTCCTGTTGCAGCCTGCGGATCAGGGGTGACGCCTGCGGCGGCGGTCCGGCGACGAGCCGGCGCGGCGTGTCTCGCCGCACCGGCTCATGATCGTCTCGGGCCGGACGCGGATTACAGCGCGCCCGCCTGCCTGAGCTCCGCGATGAAGTCGTCCATCCCCTGCTCCTGCAGCACGCGGGTCGCGGTTTCCGGATCGAACGTGCCCTTGGCGTTGATCCAGGCGTCGATGGCCCCGGCGCGCCACAGCTTGATCTCCTCGTCGGTCGGGACGTACCACTCCTCGATCTCCGCCTTGATGGCCGCCTCGCCGTCCTCGACCCATTCGCGGTCGAGTTCCTGCACCCGCTGGCCAAAGGCGTCGGCCGCGGCGTGCAGCCATTCCCTCTCCTGATCGCTGAGCGCGTCGTACTGGCGTTTGTCCATCGACAACTGGTTGCCGGACCACGACCCGTTGATTTCGGTGTAATACTTGGCGACCTCGTGCAGCTTGGCGATTTCCTGCCACGGTGTCGCGACGTACTGGCCCGAGACGATCCCGGTCTGGAGGCCCTGGTAGAGCTGCGTCCAGTCATAAGGGACCGGCACCGCGCCCCAGTTCTTGATGAGCGTGTATTCGATCGGGCTCTTGGTCACGCGCCACTTGATGCCCTCCATGTCCTCGGGGACATGAATGGGCCGTATCGCATTGCCCAGCTGGCGGAAGCCGCCGCTGGAATAGACCGTGAGGCAGATGTGACCGGCCTCCTCGGCGGCGATTTCGCACTGTTTCTTGGCCAGCCATTCGGACGAAATCCTGTCCGCATTCTCGATGCTGCTGAAGATGTAGGGCAGATCGAAGATCGACAGCGCGGTGCCGAAGCTGCCGAAATTCGCGGTCGAGCTCGTCCACAGTTGCAGGAGCGACTGGTTGGCCTGCTCGCCGCAGGTCTGTTCGCCGCAGAGCGATCCGCGGTAATGCGGCTCGATCGTCATCTGGCCGCCGGACACCTCCTCGAGCGTCGGGATCAGGGCCTGATCTATGGCGTCACCGATCGGCATGCCGAGCCGGCCCACCGTGCCCAGCTTCAGGACCTTTTCGGCGGCAGCGGATTGGGCGAGCAGTCCCATCGCCGTCGCAATGCAGAGCGTCTTGCCGATGGAACGCAGTCTCATGATCGGATCTCCTGTTGAAAGTCGGGTCTGGTCACATCTTCGACGGGACGCGGTATCAGTTAAAGTGACAGACCCGGCGAAACCGCGTGACAGACGGGCCGTGACGCGGGACAGTCCGGGGAGACGACGTAGTATCGCGAGGAGCGCTGCTGACTGCGTGACAGGGAGACGGTCGAGTTGAATTCCACGGCGCCGAGATTCATGAAGCTCCCCGAATATTCGCATCTGAGCCTGCGCGATCAGATCTGCGAGGCCGTCAGCGCGGCGATCAAGTCGAGATCGCTGGCGCATGACCGTCCGCTGCCCTCCTGTCGCGCCCTCGCGGACGAGTTCGGTGTCTCGCGCAACACGGTCTTCGCGGCCTACAACCGTCTCGTGGATCTCGAGCTTCTGGTGTCGCGCGACCGGTCAGGCTATTTCGTCAATCCCCGGATGACCGCGTCGCAGGCGCCTTTCGCGGCCGCTGCGCGCGACGAGCCCCCCGTGCCCTGCCCGGTCAGTTTTGCGCCGAGCGATCTGATGCCGGTGGTGAACCCGCTGGACTGGAGCAGCTACCCCTACCCGTTCATCTACAACCAGATCGACCCGGACCTATTTCCGGTGGACAGCTGGCGGGAATGCACGCGGCAGGCGCTGGGGCGCAAGCAGATGCCCCGCTGGGCCAACGACTCGGTCGAGAGCGACAGCCCGCAACTGCTGCAGCAACTCCGGCAGCGATTGCTCAACACGCGGGGTATCTACGCCGAGGAGGACGAAATCCTGATCACGCTCGGATCGCAGAACGCCCTCTTCGTTCTGGGGACGATCTTCGCGAGGGCGGGCAAGCCGATCGCACTCGAGGACCCCGGCTTTTTCGGGGCGCGCAATGCCTTTCGCATGTCCGGCAACGAGCTGATCGGGGTGCCGATCGACAAGCAGGGGCTCATCCCATCCGAGATCCCCGACGGCTGCCAGCTGGTCTTCACCACGCCGAGCCACCAGTTCCCGACCATGGTCACGATGAGCCTCGCGCGCCGCGAAGAGCTCGTCGCGGCGGCAGTCACCAGGGATTTCCTGATCATCGAGGACGATTACGAGGCCGAGATGAACTATGTCGCCAAGTCCTCGCCGTCCCTGCGGTCGATGGACCGGACCGGCCGGGTCATCTATGTCGGCAGCCTCTCCAAGACGGTTTCGCCCGGTATCCGGCTGGGTTTCATCGTGGCGCACCGCGACATCATCCGCGAGGCGCGGATCGCGCGCGGCGTGATGATGCGGCATCCGCCGACCATCGTGCAGGAGATCGTGGCGCTGTTCTTTCAGCTCGGGCATTACGACGCCCATCTCGCCAATATCGAACGCCGCTACAAGAAGCGCTGGTATGCGATGTACACCGCGCTGACCCGGCATCTTGGGATGTTGCAGCACACCGCGTCCGAGGGCGGCACGTCGTTCTGGATGACCGGCCCGGACGGGTTCGACGCCTCCGAACTGGCCGCGCGCCTGCGCGACAGGGGTGTCCTGATCGACCGGGGGCGCGACTATTACCTCAACGAGGACAACAACCGCAACTTCCGCCTCGGCTTTGCCTATGTCCCCGTCTCCAAGCTCGAGGCGGGCGTGCGGATAATCCGCGAAGAGGTCGAGCGGCTGCTGTAGCGGCGCGGGCCCGCAAACGGCGCCTCGGCGGTGGGAATCGGGCCGGCCTTTCAGCCCAACTGTCTCTTCGAAACACGCGACCTGTCTCTCGTCAGGCACGCAGAATCGCCGCTACCTTGCGACGGTGTGGCCCTCTCGAATGACGCGGCCGCGCCGCGACAGGACGAAGGACCCGGCCTTTGAAAGACAGCATCGCCTCCAATCCGAACGTCGTCCCTTTCAGCTTCCACGTTCCGGACGAGACGCTGGCAAATATTCGCGAACGCGTTGCGAGATACCCTTGGCACGAGATGCCCGATGACGGCGGCTGGGGCTACGGGACCAACATGGACTACCTCAAGGAGCTCTGTGCCTACTGGGTCGACGAATTCGACTGGCGCGCGCAGGAAGCCCGGATCAACAGCTTTTCGAATTACACCGCGCAGGTCGACGGGATCGACATGCATTTCATTCACGAGCAGGGGAGCGGCGAGGCGCCGATGCCGCTGATGCTCTCTCATGGATGGCCCGGGTCGGTGGTGGAGTTCTACGACCTCATCGAGCCGCTCGCGCATCCCGAACGCGCGGGCGGCAACGTGGACGAGGCGTTCACCGTGATCGTGCCCTCGCTGCCGGGGTTCGGGTTTTCCGGGCGCCCGCCGCGCCCCTTCGGCCCGCGCAGGATGGCGGGCGTCATCAACAGCCTGATGACGCGGACGCTGGGGCACGACCGCTACCTGGCCCAGGGCGGCGATTGGGGCGGCGCCATCTGCTCGTGGCTGGGCTACGAGCACGCGCCCGCCTGCGCCGCGATCCACCTCAACGTGCTGACGATGCGCCACCCCGACGGGCCGCAGACGCCGCAGGAGGTGGCCTGGGCCGAGCAGTTCGAGCGCGACCAGATCATGGAGAACGGCTACCGCACCCAGCAGGCGACCCGCCCGCAGACCCTGAGCTACGCGATGATGGACAGCCCGGTGGGCATCGCCGCCTGGCTGATCGAGAAATTCCATTCCTGGTCGGACCTGCGGGACGGCGACCTCGAAGCCGCCCATCCCAGGGACGAGCTGCTGACCAACATCATGGTCTATATCACCACAAGGACCTTCAACACGGCCTCGTGGATCTACTACGGGCGGCGCGAGGAGGGCGGGCGCATCCTGTCTCCCGAGGGCCGGCGTGTCGAGGTCCCCACCGGCTGTGCCGTCTTTCCCGCCGAGATGCTGCGCTGGCCGCCGCGGTCCTACGCGGAGCGGATCTACAACATCCAGCACTGGACCGAGATGCCCCGCGGCGGCCATTTCGCGGCGATGGAAGAGCCCGGGCTGCTGCTGGACGACATTCGCAAGTTTGCGCGACGCCTGCGCGACTGAGACCGAGGAGACAACCCCATGACGCTTTCCCATTCGCAGTATCAGGCCATCGCGAGCAGGCTCGACCCGAACGGACAAGCCTTCATCGACGGTGCCTTCTGCGACGCGGCCGACGGCGAGACGTTCGAGAGCGTCAACCCGGCGACGGGGCAGATCCTCGCGCGCGTCGCGCATTGCAAATCCGCCGACGTGGACCGTGCGGTCGCCGCCGCGCGCCGCGTGTTCAACGAGGGGACCTGGTCGCGCGCGGAGCCCGAACATCGCAAGGCGGTTCTTCTCAGGGTCGCGGCCCTCGTCCGCGACCATGCCGACGAACTGGCCGTTCTGGAGAGCCTCGATACCGGCAAGACGATCACCGATTGCCTGCACGAGAACGGCACCGATGTGCCCTTGTTCTTTCAATGGTATGCCGAACTCGCCGACAAGACCTTCGGCAAGATCGCCCCGACCGGCCCGGGCGCGCTCGCGCTCATCGTCAGGGAGCCGGCGGGCGTCGCGGGCGCGATCGTGCCGTGGAACTTCCCGCTGGTCATGGCCGCGTGGAAAATCGCGCCGGCCCTCGCGGTCGGCTGCTCGATCGTCGTCAAGCCGGCGGAGCAGACCTCGCTCACGGCCATCCGCCTCGCCGGGCTCATGCGCGAGGCGGGCGTGCCCGACGGGGTCGTCAACATCGTTCCGGGCTACGGCCACACCGCCGGACAGGCCATCGGGCTGCACAACGATGTCGATACCGTGTCCTTCACCGGGTCGACCGAGGTGGGCCGGATGTTCATGCGCTACTCCGGCGACAGCAACCTCAAGGGCATCGGGCTGGAGATGGGCGGCAAGAGCCCGTTCATCGTTCTCGACGATGCAGCCATCGATGACGAGCTGATCGAACACGCGGCCATGTCGGCGTTCTGGAACGGCGGGCAGAACTGCTCCGCCAACATGCGGCAGCTGATCGCGGCGCCGCTGGTCGAGGACTTCACGTCCCGCATCCTCGAGCGGGTGCGGGCCTTCCGCCTCGGGGACCCGCTCGACCCGGTCACGGAAATCGGCTCGATGATCTCGGCAGAGCACAAGTCGATGGTCATGCGCTACATCCAGAGCGGTCTCGACGAGGGCGCACAGATGATCGCGGGCGGCGATACCGACAGGCCCGGCCATTTCATCGAGCCTACGGTGTTCCGGAACGTCACTTCCGGGATGAAGATCGCCCGCGAGGAAATATTCGGCCCGGTCCTCGGCATCATGCCCGTCGCCTCCGCCGAGGAGGCGCTGAAGATCGCCTGCGACACGGATTACGGCCTCCACGCCACCGTGTTCACCGCCGATATCGACCGCGCGATCCACATGGCCCGGTCGCTCCCCTGCGGCACCGTGTCGGTCAACGGGTTCTCTGAGGGCGATATCAAGACGCCGTTCGGCGGCTACAAGCAGTCCGGCTCGCTGTCGCGGGACAACGGGACCGAAGCCCTCGAGCAGTATCTGCAGACCAAGACGATCTGGATTCACACCCGCCACTGACCGGGCCGCCCTGCATGTCACCGCGCATCCGATGCCCCGGGCCGCCGGACCGCCGGCCCGGAGTTTCGCTCCCGTCACGAAACGATCTCTCCGGTCGCGAACGCGGCCCGGCGGGGTGACATCTCCTCGCACCGGACATGGCCGTTGCGATGGACCGGCGGCCCGCGATGCCCTAACCTTTCATCCGAACCACCTGGCGAGGAGCAGACCGATACCACGCGCGGCGCATCACTTCGGGACAAGGGCCCTCGCTGCCACGGCACGCATCGCGCTCCTGACCGGTATGAGGGCGCATGCCGGTATCGGGCGGGTCAGCGTCTTTGCGGATGCCCCCTCGGATCCGGAAACGGGAGGCTGATACATGGACCCCGTCGCCCATCCGGACCTCCGCGGCCATGTCGCCTGCGTGACCGGGGCCAGTTCAGGCCTCGGGCGACGCGCGGCGCTGGTGCTCTCCCGGGCCGGGGCGCAGGTGGTCGCCGTCGCCCGGCGCGCCGATGCGCTCGAGAGCCTGCACTCCGAAGCGCCCGGCGCGCTGACCGCCCTGCCCTGGGACCTGAGCGACCGCGCGGGGCTTGCCGATCTCGCAGCACAGGCCGCAGACCCCTTCGGCCCCCCCGACATTCTGGTGCACGCCGCGGGCATCAACACCCGCGAGGCCGCCGACGACGTCACGCCCGAGGGCTGGGACATTACCATGACCCTCAACCTCGCCGTGCCGTTCTTCCTGTCCCAACATCTTGTGCCAGCCATGCGCAAACAGGGCTGGGGGCGCATCGTCAATTTCGCGTCGCTGCAATCCTATCGCGCCTTTGCCGGCGGGCTTGGCTACGGAGCCTCGAAAGGCGGGATCGCGCAGTTGACCCGCGCCATGGCCGAAGCCTGGTCGCGCGACGGCATCACCGCCAATGCCATAGGGCCCGGATTCATTCGCACCGAGCTGACGGCGGCGGTGTTCGACGACCCCGACCGCGCGGCGCGCAACGCGCAGCAGACCTGCATCGGGCGCAACGGCGAACTCGAAGACCTCGACGGGCCGCTGCTGTTCTTCTGCTCGGATGCCTGCGCCTATGTCACGGGTCAGGTGCTCATGGTCGACGGGGGGTACAGCGCCAAATGAAAGCCCTCGTCTATACCGGCCCCGAGGCACTGGAGCTTCGCGACGTCGCCGACCCGGTGCCGGCGGGCGATACGCACCTAGTCCGGATCGACAGCGTCGGGATCTGCGGGTCCGACATGCACGCCTATCTGGGCCATGACGACCGCCGCCCCGCGCCGTTGATCCTCGGACACGAAGCGGCGGGCACGGTGGTCGGCGGGCCGCGCGACGGCACGCGCGTCACGATCAATCCGCTGGTGACCTGCGGCCATTGCCCCGCCTGCCTGTCGGGCCGCGACAACCTCTGCGCCACACGGCAGATCATCTCGATGCCGCCACGCGAGGGGGCTTTTGCCCAATACGTCACCATGCCCGACCGCAACCTCGTGCCCGTCCCCGACTCCATGCCCTTTGAGAAGGCCGCGCTGGCCGAACCCGTGGCCGTCGGCTGGCACGCGGTGCGCCTCGGGGTGGAGGCGCTCGGCCCCGGCGCGACGGGCGCGGCGCTGGTCATCGGCGGGGGGGCCATCGGGGTGGCCGCGGCCATCAGCCTGGTCGCCCAGGGGGTCGCGGATGTGACCATGGTCGAGCCGAACGCCCTGCGCCGCGCCTATCTCGATCTCGGCGGCGTCACCGTTCTGCCCCCCGACGGGATCGAGGGGCGGCAGGTCGACCTGTGCCTCGATTGTGTCGGTCATGATGCGACGCGCGCCACAGCCTGCGCCGCCACGCGGCCCGGCGGGGCGATCATGCATGTCGGGCTGGGGGGCGGGAGCGCCGGGCTCGATATCCGGCGCATCACGCTTCAGGAGATCACCTTCACCGGCACCTACACCTATACCGCGCAGGATTTCCGCGACACCTGTGCCGCCATGTTCGCCGGTCGGCTCGGCGCGCTGGACTGGACCGAAAGCCGCCCCCTCGGCGAGGGCGCCCGCGCCTTCGCCGAGATTCGCGACGGCCGGGTGGCCGCGCCCAAGATCATCCTGAAACCCGCATGAGCCGGGCAAGGCGGCACGATATCGGCGGCCCGATCGGTCCGGCAGACCCGTTTCACGGCCGCAGGATACGTCCCGACCCG
>Ga0307939_1001214_pt1 | contig 13489 bp, 9 predicted proteins | sample OrgLakmetagen122_FD_201844 | JGI IMG/M metagenome (GOLD analysis project Ga0307939, IMG submission 201844) | Saline water microbial communities from Organic Lake, Antarctica - #122 | ecosystem: Environmental > Aquatic > Non-marine Saline and Alkaline > Saline | place: Antarctica: Organic Lake... | reverse complement strand
CGAGTCTTAGTTTAAATCTTGTAACAACTGCTGGAAAACTATGGAATGAGGATCTTGCAGACGCCCTTCAAAAAGGAAATTTGATTCATTCCCTTTTATCCAGGATACATATTCAAAGCGATATTAATGCATCATTAGAATGGCATTATACCAATGGATTTTTTGAAGAGGAGAAACTAGAAGTTTATAGAAAATTACTCAATAAAATAGTCACACACGAGAAGCTTAAGGATTACTTTTCTAGCGAATATGAGGTATGGAATGAGAAAGATATTTTTTTTAGAGATCAACTTTTAAGACCCGATAGGGTAAATATTAAGGACGGAAATGCTGTTCTGATCGATTATAAAACTGGAAAAGCATCAAATCAGCACATCAATCAGATCAATATGTATGCTGAATCTTTGATAGCTTTAAAATATAATGTTAAGAATAAACTGCTCGTTTATCTAAATGAATCTATTGAAGTAAAGATTGTTTAAATTTGCAGTAAAATGAAAATATATGTATTCAAATAAACTAAAACATCAACTTGCAGAAGAAATACAAAATATAAAAGATGATGGGCTATATAAAAAAGAGCGTATTATCACTTCTCCACAAGGAGCGGAAATCACTTTAGATTCTGGTAAAAGCGTTTTGAATTTTTGTTCAAATAACTACTTAGGCTTATCTTCTCACCCAGATGTGGTTAAAGCTGCAAAAGACACATTAGATACTCATGGTTTTGGGATGTCCAGTGTAAGGTTTATATGTGGAACTCAAGACATACACAAAACTCTGGAACATGAAATTGCTGAATTTTATGGTACCGAGGATACCATCCTCTATGCTGCTTGTTTCGATGCGAACGGAGGTGTTTTTGAGCCCCTGCTGGCCAAAGAAGATGCAATTATTTCCGATTCGCTTAATCATGCATCAGTCATTGATGGAGTGAGATTATGTAAAGCTGCTAGATATAGATATCAAAATGGGGACATGTCAGATCTTGAAGCACAATTAAAACAAGCCAAAGAAGACGGTGCTAGACATATATTAATTGTAACCGATGGTGTCTTTTCTATGGATGGTTTAGTTGCTCCATTAGATAAAATTTGTGATTTAGCAGATAAGTATGAGTCATTAGTTATGATTGACGAATGTCATGCTACTGGTTTTATAGGCGAAAAAGGAATTGGAACCCTAGAAGAAAAAGGTGTTTTAGGTCGTGTCGATATTATAACAGGAACCTTAGGCAAGGCCTTAGGTGGTGCTATGGGTGGGTATACAACTGGCAAAAAAGAAGTCATAGATCTTTTAAGACAGAGATCTCGTCCTTATTTATTTTCGAATTCTTTGGCGCCATCAATAGTAGGAGCTTCCATAAAAGTTTTTGATATTCTTAAAAATGACAATACTTTAAGAAAAAAACTTACAGAAAATACATCTTATTTCAAAAAACACATGAAAGATGCTGGATTTGATATTATTGATGGAGAATCTGCTATAGTTCCTGTTATGCTTTATGATGCTAAATTAGCCCAAGAAATGGCTGCTTTGCTACTAGAAGAAGGTATTTATGTGATTGGGTTTTTCTATCCGGTAGTGCCAAAAGGTAAAGCAAGAATACGTGTTCAGTTATCCGCTGCACATGACCAAAAACAGATCGATAAAGCAATTGAGGCCTTCGTAAAGGTTGGTAATCACTTAAAAGTTATCGAAAGTTAATGCTTTTAGCGATTTTAATTTTACATTTGTTAACTATTGATAGATTTTATAATAAACTAAAACTAAAAAAACATGAAAAAATTGAACAAACTTTTTTTGCTACTCGCACTTTCTTTAGGAGTGTTCAGTATGCAAGCACAAGACGAGAAGAACCCTTGGGCTATTGTTATTGGAACTAATGCAGTAGATTTTTATGCTGCCGATAATGGAAATATTCCGGGAGAAATCTCAAGTGGAAGCTTATTTAGTGAATATTTTAACGCGGAGGATAATTGGAATTTTTTGCCATCAGTGTCTTACCTTGAAGTAAAAAGATATGTTGGAGATGGTTTTTCTGCTACATTAAACGGTTCGATAAACCAAATAGATCGACTAGGAGGTACTTCAGCTGCTGATTTAAGTTTTTATAACTTAGGGGCTGGCGTTCAATATAATTTCAAAAACCTTTTAAACACTACTGTTATTGATCCATTTTTAGGAGTTGGTGCAGGATATTATTGGTTAGATGACAACGGAGCTTCAACATTTGATTCAGATTTAGGTATTAACTTTTGGTTTAATGACAACATTGCTTTCACAGTTAAATCTTCTTTTAAAACTGCTTTTGAAGATAGTAACTTCGACTATTTTCAACATTCTGCTGGTGTAACTATCTCATTTGGAGGAACTGACTCTGACGGAGACGGTGTTTACGATAAAGACGACATGTGCCCAGATGTACCAGGTTTAGCTGAATTTAACGGCTGCCCAGATTCTGATGGTGATGGTATTGTTGATAAAGATGATAAATGTCCTGATACTGCTGGATTAGAAGAATTTGACGGTTGCGCAGATTCTGATGGTGATGGTATTGCAGATCCAAATGATGATTGTCCAAACGAAGCTGGTTCTGAAGCTTTAAATGGATGTCCGGATGCAGATAAGGATGGAATAGCAGATAAGGATGATGAGTGTCCAAATGAAGCTGGACCAAAAGCAAACAACGGATGTCCTTATCCTGATTCTGACGGAGACGGTGTATTAGACAAAGATGATATGTGTCCAGATGTTGCTGGTACTAAGGCAAATAACGGTTGTCCAGAAGTCACTGAAGAAGTTCAAAAAGAATTGAATGAGTATGCTAAAACCATCAATTTCGATACTGGTAAAACAACAATTACAAAAGATTCTGAAGAAGCTTTAGCTGCTATTATTTCAATTCTTGACGAATATCCTAATGCTAAATTTACAGTGGAAGGACATACTGACAGTGTTGGTAGTGATCAAAACAACAAAAGACTTTCTGAAGCTAGAGCGCTTTCTGTAAAATCTTACCTAGTTGAAAATGGTGTAGATGAATTTAGATTATCATCTGCTGGTTTTGGAGAAGAAAGACCAGTCGCAAGTAACGATACAAGATCTGGTAAAGCAGAAAACAGAAGAGTTGAAATTAACTTGAAAAAGTAATTTATTTAAAAAAATAATTTTTAAAAACACCCCATATTGGGGTGTTTTTTTATTTTTAACCTATGGAAAGTTTTATAGCTCATGTGGTTTCTCAATTACAAAATGTCAACTTAGACCATTGCCGGTTTATCCTACCCAGTCGAAGGGCTGCTCAAGCTTTTTCAAAAGAATTGTTACAGAGAAATCAAGGCGAAAGCTTTATCGTTCCACCAATTCAAAGTATTGAAGAATTCATTGAAGATGTTTCTGAAGTAAAACTGATTAACAATTTAGAAACTTTATTTGAATTTTATAACATCTACAAAGACCATACAGACCCAAACCATCAAGAACCCATAGATCAAGTCTACAATTGGGGCCAATCTATTATTCAAGATTTTAATGAAATAGATCGATATCAAATAGATGCAAATCAGTTTTTTGGCAACCTTAAAGCTATAAAAGATATTGAACATTGGTCAAAATCGGATGTGAAAACAGAATTGGTCAAAAATTATATTCAATTTTGGGAGAGATTACCTAAGTATTACCAAGAATTAAAGGCTGACTTAAAGTCAAAAAACAAGGCCTACCAAGGCATGGCCTATCTTGAAGCTGTCAAAAACATAGAAGCTTATACCAAAAACTCTTCAAGGAATTTTTATTTAATAGGCTTCAATGCCTTAAATACCTGCGAAGAAGTCATTTTTCAGACCATTCTCAACCAAAATAGAGGGAAGGTTTTTTGGGATATCGACAATTATCTTTATGATAACCATATTGCTGGCATGTTTCTAAGACACTATTCAAAAACGTGGCCACATTATTCTCTAGAAAGTTTGGCCTCCTCAACCAATTCCTATCTAAATAAAAAAGAAATAAATATCTATGGAGTTCCTAAAAAAATAGGACAAGCAAAACTTGTAGGTGACCTTCTCTCCAAAATGAGTGAGGATGAGCTCAATGAAACCGCTTTGATTTTAGGAGATGAGACCTTACTCCAGCCTATCCTAAATTCACTCCCAGAGAATATAAAAAAAGTAAATGTCACCATGGGTTTGCCTTTACACCAGACCAATATGGTCTCCTTTTTTGAGGTCTTATTCAAAATAAGGTCTCAAAATGAAGATCGATTACATTTTAAAACACTGTTGGAGCTATGCGGGCATCCTGTTCTTAAAAAAGCATATCAAGAAGAGCTACAATCTATTGAGACCCGGATACATGAAAACAATATCATTTTTCAATCTAAAGAAGACTTCTTAGAGTCTTGCCAGACTTTTGATTCCGATTTGCTAACAATTTTCAAGCTTAGTATCTTTATAAAAGATGGCTCTGTTAATGAATTTCTCAGTAATTGCCTAAAAATCATTGAGATTTTGAAACCAAATTTCTCTTCTGATGTCCTTCAAATGGAATATTTATTTGGGTTCAAAAAGCTATTCACAAAATTAAAGAATTTGATGGAGTCTTCAGAGTTAGTCAAAGACTTTAAGGTATTTCATCTCATTTATTTAGACATATTATCCTCAGAAACTCTAGATTTCGAAGGGTCTCCATACCAAGGGCTGCAAATAATGGGAATGCTGGAAAGTCGAGTATTAGATTTCAAAAATGTTATTATTACCTCTTTAAATGAAGGCGTTTTACCTTCTGGAAAATCTCAAAACAGCGTTATCCCTTTCGATCTGAAAAAAGCCTATAAGCTCCCTACTTATAAAGAAAAAGATGCTATTTATGCTTACCACTTCTTTAGGCTTATACAACGCTCTAGTCGGTGCCATTTTATTTATAATAATGCTACCTCAGGAATTGAAAAGGCAGAAAAAAGTCGATTTCTGACTCAATTGGAAATTTTTAAAGCCCCTCAACATTTGGTAAAGAACCACACTGCAGTTTCTAACACAGAGCAAAAGAAAACTGTTCTGAAAGAGGTTCGTAAAACGCCTCAAATGATAGAGAAATTGGAGTCACTTTTTCAATATGGTATTTCTCCATCTGCCCTTACAACTTACATCCGGAATCCCATTGACTTTTATCGCAGGTATGTTTTAGGCATTAAAGAGGTAGACCAAATCGAAGAAGATATTTCTTACAGGACACAAGGGACTGTTATTCATGATTGTCTGGACCTTTTGTATAGGAATTATATAGGCAAACCTCTAGACTCTAAGGATATTGACCAGATGCTTAGAGCATATCCTAACGTTATCAAGACTTTATTTGAAAAAAAGTTTCCTAAAGAGGCTCTTCAAAACGGTAAAAATTTAATTGATTTTGAAATTGCTAAACAACAAATCAAGCGTTTTTTAGTTCAAGAGAAGGAGCTTGTAAAGTCAAATCAAGTAAAAATTTTAGAACTAGAGAATGAAGCAAAAAAATTAATAACAATTGACGATATTGATTTTCCGATTAAATTGAAAGGAACCGTAGATAGAATAGATTTGTGCAACAACCAACTGAGGATTATCGATTATAAAACGGGCAGAGTTGAGAGTAAAGATCTGAAAATCCCTGAAAATTGGACTCATTTTGTCGATGATTATAAATATTCAAAAGCCTTTCAAGTCTTATTTTATTCTTTACTGAAAGAAGAAAACTTAGGAGAAAACGGGATGGCAGGAATCATTTCGTTAAGGAATTTAAAATCCGGATTTATGACGTGTTCTCAAACCAAAACAAATTTAAACTTGAAAGCACTTCTTCCAGATTTTAAAATTCAATTGGAATCTTTAATTTTAGAGATATTAAATCTCGAAACCCCATTTAAAGAAAAACTTGTTTAATCAAAATCTATCATGCGTTGGACTTTAACTCAAGAAGCCGATTTTCAGAAAGCTGAACACCTTCAGAAAGCTATTGGTGTGAGTCTGCCTATCGCAGAACTCCTCATTAAAAGAGGAGTCGAAACTTTTGAAAAAGCCAAAACCTTTTTTAGACCTAGTTTAGACGACCTCCACGATCCCTTTTTAATGAAAGGTATGGAAAAAGCAACTTCACATATTCTAGAAACCTTAGAAAGCAACAAACCTGTGATGGTATTTGGTGACTACGATGTGGATGGAACTACCAGCGTTGCTTTAATGACTACTTACCTCAAAAAATTAGGGTTTGATGTGCAAAGTTATATACCCGATAGATACGAGGAGGGTTATGGTATTTCATATCAAGGAATCGACTATGCCAAAGCACAAGGAATAGACCTAATCATTGCCTTAGACTGCGGTATAAAAGCTATTGATAAAATTGATTACGCGAAGTCGATAGGCGTCAATTTCATTATCTGTGACCACCATAGGCCGGGAGCTACTGTTCCAAACGCTATAGCTGTTTTGGATCCTAAACAAAATGATTGTCATTATCCTTACGATGAATTATGCGGTTGCGGAGTAGGCTTCAAACTCGTGCAAGCTTTACAAACAAAACTCAATAAGCCACAACAACAGATTTATATTTATTTGGATCTTGTGGCTACGGCAATAGGTTCTGATATTGTCCCCATAACTGGAGAGAATAGAGTTTTAGCTCATTTTGGATTAAAACTCATTAACTCAAGAAACCGCCCTGCTTTTAAAGCTATTTTAGAAAACACAAAGAAAAGGGAACTGACTATTACCGATGTAGTTTTTATGATTGGTCCTCGTATAAATGCCGCGGGGAGGATGAAGCATGGTCTTTTAGCTACCGAACTCTTATGTGAAACCGATTACGAAAAAGTAAAAGTCTTGGCTAAAGATATTGAGCTATACAACTCTAGCCGCAAAGAGACAGACAAGTCTATTACCAGAGAGGCTTTAGATATGATTAAGGAACAAAATGAAGAAGCAAGAAGCACCACAGTCGTTTATCAACCCCATTGGCACAAAGGAGTGATTGGTATTGTCGCTTCAAGGCTCACAGAAACTTATTACAGGCCTACATTAGTTTTCACAAAAAGTGGAGAAAAACTAGCGGCCTCCGCTAGATCTGTAAAAGGTTTCGATGTTTATGATGCTTTAGAGAGTTCTTCTGAATTTATTGAACAGTTTGGTGGGCATAAGTATGCCGCTGGTCTAACTCTAGAAGAGAGACATTTTGAAAATTTCAAAAATAAATTCGAGGAGGTCGTAAAATCAACTATAGATCCTGAGCTTCTCATTCCAGAAATTTTATATGATTCTGAAATCGCTTTTGAAGACATCACCCCTAAACTTATTAGAATCCTCAAGCAGTTTGCCCCTTTTGGACCAAGAAATATGAAACCCACATTTGTCACTAGAAATATGTCAACAACAGGATTTGTAAAGGCCTTGGGAGAAGAGGGCTTGCATTTGAAGGCGAACTTAATTCAAAATGGAATTGTATTTACAGCGATAGGTTTTGGATTGGGAGATAAAAAAGATCTGATGAAAAAAGATGAAAAATTTGATATTGTATATACTATAGAAGAGAATGAGTGGGATGGAAACATCACGGTACAACTGAATCTAAAGGATATAAAAAAACCAAGTTAGACACAATTTGCTAACTTTGAGGAAACTTATAGACATAACTAAATGTTGCAAGATATACTTTCAGGAATCCCTTTAGGTTTTTTTTTAGCCTTTATGGTGGGACCCGCCTTTTTCATTCTGTTAGAGACTGCAGCTATAAGGGGTTTTAAAGCTGCTTTCGCCTTTGATATAGGTGTTATACTTGCAGATATTGTTTTTATATTTATCGCTTATTTTAGTACAAATCAATTACTTCGCAGTATAAAAGACGACCCTGGCCTGTTTATATTTGGAGGAGGTGTATTAACCATTTACGGACTTATCGCCTATATAAAAGCTAAAAACGCAACCTATACCAAAGCCGATTTTGAAGTCCAAAAGCTGAAGCGCAAAGACTATCTTGGAATTGTCGCTAAAGGGTTTTTGCTCAATTTTATCAATATAGGGGTTTTAGGATTTTGGCTAGGACTGCTTATCATATTCGGCCCCTCTTTAGAAATGGAAGCATCAAGGCTAGTTATTTTCTTTACAAGCATAATTGTGACGTATTTACTCGTTGATGTTTTAAAAATACTGCTAGCTAAAAAACTGAATAATAAGCTAACGCCTAGGCGAATCACATTATTTAAAAAGGGAATCAGTTTTCTGTTAATTATATTTGGATTGATTTTAATACTTAGAGGTCTCATTCCAAAGGAAATAGAGGAAATTGAAAAAAATTTAGAAAATGTTTCTTATAAAGTCGATAACCTTTAGATATAAAAAAGCCCAATACTTATATATTTCACTCTCATTACCAGTTGGAAGGATGGGTGCAAAGTATAGCGGGAGAAAATGAAAAATTTTCTGAATATGGAGTCAACTTGTATTTCAAAGTAACCCTGTATAAAATCTAATAATTAAATTTTTATGTTTTTTTGTAATTTTTAAAATCACTTCACCCATTGGATTAGGTAATTTCTTGATTTTAGTGACCTTTCTTATTGTTGCTATAAAGGTTGAATGATTAATTTATTCTTTAATCTCTTTAGAATTGATTGTATTGATTTTCAGTTCAATTTTTAAGTGAATCATTTATATCATTGAAAATCAAATGACTAAAATTGTTAATCATTTTAGGGATGGAATCTTCTTTTATAAGTGGACTTTTTTTTATATTGAGACAAATTAAAAATCAAAAAATTATGAATCGAATTATTACATTATCATTACTAGTCCTATTATTAACCTCTTGTTCTTCTACAATTCCATTATTGACTAATCTTAGTGATCAAACTATGCTTATGGCAGATAATAAGAATATAGAGGCTGATTATAATTTAGTTTCTAATGTTCCAGATGGATATATCACTCTTAGATCTGTGATGATGAACGGAAATTCAAGAGAAAATACACAAGCATTTGAATATGCATCTACAACTGCATTTACTAGATTGTGGGACTCTTATTTTTCTAGTAAATTCAATGATTATGCTGACAATAAAATGAATATAAAAATAGAGTTACTTGACCTTTTACTTATTGAGAAATCAGCATCTTCTGTTGGGTCACAACTCTTAACAGGAAATAGTAAATTCAATGTTGATGCAGTTGCCGTGATACACGTTTATACAACTTATAAGGGTAAGGATTATGAAAACGAATTTGAAGTGAATGCATCAGGTTATAACGAAAGTCAAAATATGAGAAGTGGCAATAGTACATACTCAATTACTGCATCCAACCCTATGCAACAAAGGGCTAAACTTCTTGAAAGTTGTTTAAACAAATCGATTATTCAATTTGACAATTTTGTGAGTAATGTAATCCTAGAAAGTGAAAATTAATTAAAGTATAGATACTTATATAATTTAAAATTTTTGTTAGATCAGCCTAAAGTGAATAATTTACTTTAGGCTGTTTTGATTGAACAAGTTTATTCAGTTCTAAATTTAATCATCAAAAGGTATAAATCGTAAAATGAAAACCAAAAAAATCTTCATTACTGGAAAAATCGGAAACCATAAAAGAGTTAGTGTTATCTTATAAACGGCTTATAAACGGGAAAAGTGAAAACCAAAATCTTTATTATTACACGAATTACACACTATAAAAGAGCAAAAGGGAAACAATACGCGCGCGAGAAGAATTACACAAGTTAAAAAGACTAAAACCATACGAATCGGACTACCCTAAAAGAAAGTATTTTCAAAACAATTGTTTTTCCGACAATAAAAAAGGAATTAATAGAGAAACAAGCAACAAAAAATTCAATACAAGTAAATAACTTATATTAAACCTTAAAGAGGGATTATTTTAATGTGTGGGTTACAAATGTGGGTTACAAGTTGATAAACAAAAAAGCCTAACTATCTGATAGTCAGGCTTTAATATATGTTTTGTTGAGGTGTCGAGCGGATTCGAACCGCTGTAGATGGTTTTGCAGACCACTGCCTAGCCACTCGGCCACGACACCTTTTTTGAAGACTCCAAATTTAAGAATTTTTTTTATTCCCAATGCCAATCTATCAATTAGATTTAACCTCTTTTTTTAGATAAAGTAATGTTGACATCCTCCACATCGCCTCCCAATGGAGGATTTACTTTTGCAACTTTTACTTTTGCCTTTTTCACTATCTCGAGTTCAGAGAATATTCTGTCTATAATGCGCTTAGCGACATGCTCCAGAAGTTTAGAAGCTATAGCCATTTCTTCCTTTACGATTTTATTGAGGTGAACATAGTCTACTGTATCAGAGAGTTCATCGGATTTTGCTGATATATCCAGATTTGCATCAACGCTTATATCCACTCTATAATCACTTCCTATTTTAGTTTCTTCTGGTAAACAGCCGTGATAGGCATAAACTCTTATGTTGTTTAAATTGATTGTGTCCAAAGGCTTTTTTGAAACAAATATAACCCTGCTTTCAATTTAACTAAACCATAAACGTATCTAGTTTCATAAATATTATTTAAATTTTAACACTTTAATAACAAGGCGCTCTGTAACATTTCTAACATTTACATGTCTTAATAGAAGTAACTACTCAATTATGATAGAAATTAAAGATTTGCATAAGTCCTACAAAATGGGAAAGAACTCTCTTCACGTGTTGAAGGGAATAAATTTTAACGTAGAAGAAGGAGAATTAGTTGCTATCATGGGATCTTCTGGGTCTGGCAAGTCTACTCTTCTTAACATTCTTGGAATGCTTGATGAAGCAGACCAAGGTTCATATACGTTAGACGGTGTGCCAATCAAAAATCTTAATGAGAAGCTTGCCGCTCAATATAGAAATAAGTTTTTAGGGTTTATTTTTCAATCTTTCAACTTAATCAATTACAAGTCCGCTATAGACAATGTCGCTCTTCCTTTGTTCTACCAGGGTATGAAAAGAACAGAACGGATGGAAAGGTCTATGGCTTATCTTGAAAAAGTAGGCCTTGCAGATTGGGCGACTCATAAGCCTAATGAACTTTCGGGAGGACAAAAACAAAGAGTTGCCATTGCAAGAGCATTAGCAAGTAATCCAAAAGTTTTACTTGCAGATGAGTTAACCGGAGCTTTAGATTCGAAAACATCTTATGAAATCATGGATTTAATCCAAAAAATAAATGATGAAGGCAGGACTGTTTTAATAGTCACTCATGAGAAAGATATTGCTCAAATGACTAAGCGAATAGTGAACCTAAAAGATGGAGTCATTATAGATGATAGAAAAATAACCCAAGTAAGAGCAATGCAAGATGTTTAGTTTAGAACGTTGGCAAGAAGTGTTTGAAACCATTTCAAAAAATAAACTAAGAACTTTTCTTACGGGGGTTTCTGTGGCTTCTGGGATATTCATTTTAGTAGTATTATTAGGCGTAAGTGTAGGATTTCAAAATGGAGTTGAGAAACAATTTCAGAATGATGCTGAGAATATTATTAATATTTATCCAGGTTCAACCAGTATTGCTTATAAAGGATTTAATAAAGATCGGCGCATCCAACTTACAAATGAAGACTACGCTTTGGTCAATAGAGAAACCGATCAAGAAATTGAATTTGCCTCTTCTTTATATCAGATTTTTGCTGGTTTAGTATCTTACGGAAACGAATCAGGAAGTTATCGTGTAGAAGGCATTTTACCAGATTATCAATTTTTGGAGAAAGCAGATATTATAGAAGGGCGATTTATCAACATGAACGATGTAAAGGCTAAAGAAAAGTATGCGGTTATAGGAAACAGAGCCAAAAAAGACCTTTTTAAAGACAAGTCACCAATAGGCGAATACATAGAAGTATCAGGACTTAATTTTAAAGTTATTGGTGTATTCACGGATCCAGGTGGGGATAGAGAAGAAACTAGAGTCTACGTTCCTATTTCAACAGCTCAAATTGTTTTTGGAGCAGGAACAGATATCAGATCTATGGGCTATACTCTCCCTAAAGAAGAGAATTACGACCTAGCCTTAAAGCAATCTAATGCTTTTGCAGCCCAGATCGAACAAATGTTAAAATCTAAACTACAGATAGACCCTAAAGATGAAAGTGCATTATTTATAAGCAACAATATAGAAAACACTAAAGAAATATATCTGCTAATAAATGCTATGAAAATATTTTTCTGGGGTGTTGGTATTGCCACTTTACTAGCTGGGATTATTGGTGTAAGTAATATTATGCTCATTATCGTAAAAGAACGTACCAAAGAAATTGGGATTAGAAAAGCTCTTGGAGCTGAACCCCTTTCCATAGTAGGTATGATTTTGCATGAGTCTATATTTGTTACTTCTGTGTCTGGTCTATTTGGATTGATATTTGGCCTTGCCCTTTTAGAAATTGTAGGACCTTATATAGAGTTAGATTTTATTAGAAACCCAAGTGTAAACTTCAGTATTGCAGTTTCCACATTGATATTATTAATAGCAGCCGGAGCAATTGCTGGTTTCTTTCCCGCTTGGAGAGGAGCAAGAATTAAACCGATAGATGCATTAAGAGACGAATAATATGTTTAATAGAGACAAATGGAGTGAAGTCATTGAGTCCTTAACGTCTAATTTATTTAGAACGATATTGACTGCCTTTGGAGTATTCTGGGGTATTTTTATTCTTGTGATTTTACTGGCTGCAGGGAATGGCCTAGAGAATGGAGTCAAACAGATATTTGATGGGATTTCTTCTAATTCTATGTTTATGTGGTCTCAGACAGTTTCTAAATCCTACAATGGCTTACCAAAAGGACGTCGATATAATTTTGAGCTTAATGATGTTGCAGAAATTAAGAGAGAAGTTAATGGTCTAAAGTATGTTTCTCCAAGAAATCAGCTTGGAGGTTTTGGCGGAGATAATAATGTTGTAAGGGGCCTTAAAAGTGGTGCGTTCAATGTTTATGGGGATTATCCAGATATCCAGTTTCAAGAGCCAATGAAAATCTTAAAAGGTAGATTTCTAAACCAGAATGATATCGAAAATAAACGTAAAGTAGCAGTCATCGGGGAAGGTGTTATTAAAGGGCTTTATGATTTTGACGAAGATCCAATAGGTACTTATGTGAAAGTACAAGGAGTGAACTTCATGGTCATAGGCGTCTATAAAAAAAGAGGTTTAGGAGGAGGTAATGCCGAGGAGGACCAAAAACAAATTTATGTTCCATTCACAGCCTATTCTCAAGCCTTTAATATGGGGCAAACAGTAGGTTGGATGGCTATCACCGCAGAGGATAATAACTCGATTACCAAACTAAAGTCTCAGGTGTTTGATATCATAAAAAGAAATCATAATATCGCTCCAGAGGATGATAGAGCCATTGGAAATTTTGACCTATTCGAACAATATTCAAAAGTTTCTGGACTTTTCATTGCGTTAAATGCTGTCGCCTATTTTGTAGGGATCCTTATTTTACTTTCAGGTGTTATAGG
>Ga0307939_1001192_pt1 | contig 13663 bp, 13 predicted proteins | sample OrgLakmetagen122_FD_201844 | JGI IMG/M metagenome (GOLD analysis project Ga0307939, IMG submission 201844) | Saline water microbial communities from Organic Lake, Antarctica - #122 | ecosystem: Environmental > Aquatic > Non-marine Saline and Alkaline > Saline | place: Antarctica: Organic Lake... | reverse complement strand
AGAATAGAGATATCTTGCTATCGATGAAGTGGGCTTTGCACTTTCAGCGTTTGAAAAAACTAGTTACTCGTTTGAGCGATTTACGCGAATAGTCATATAATGGCCGACTACTGGAGCGTAGTTTCATATCTATACGCTCTTTTAAATCAGGGGGACGTGCAGAAAGCCCATAGCATGGTTGGAAACCCAGGAGTTCCAAGAGCTCTGCAGAATAGAATTCAAAGAGCTCAATTTCACGTGAACTAAGCTCCTCCTTCCAAGCTCCTCCTCGAGATAGCAATGGAGCTTTTCCAACCAACGCATGACCACCCTGTCCTCCGACTCGAAAGCCATCGCCGAGAACCATCTTGTCTTGATAATCGATACCAATGAAAGAGACAATTTTCCCTAGTTCTAAATTCGTATCGTTTAACAGGTCTTCATACTTCACTCTTAGCACGCGGTCTTGACCAAGCGCGTGCTCTAATGCCAACCCATGAGATAGCCGTTCGCTCCATGTTAGTGCTAATTCACGCATCGTCCCCCTTCCGGCCGGAAGCTTTTTGAGAGAAGCTGCAACCGCGCGACCGTCCCGAACAATATGCACAAATTTTGCATCAGGGAATAAACGCGAAAGGCTTGGTCCATGTCGGATATTAGCAGGTGAATGGCTTACCCAGAATCGAGCTTCGGGTTTGCGCTCAGCCCGATAGGCTTGAAAAAGGGTAGAGTATAAGTCTGAAAATGTCTGTTCGTTTCTTAGTTCAGGTAGCGACATCGACCAATTGCGAAATTGACGGTGACTCCCTATGCGCAGCAGAATTTCCTTTAAGTCATTGGCCTGCACACCTTCTCCGTAGCCGCGTGCAGTATCCGTCAAAAACTGGGAAGCTGGAGTGGTCAAGCAATCATCATGGCCGCCAATAAGTGCACCAAGCATTGTTGTTCCACTCCGTTCACATCCACCGATAAATATTGGCTTCATTTCGAACCTTTGCTTTTATTGGTATGAGACTCAGTCGCTTTCCAAAGTACATAAGTTCTTTGCAGCCCACAGAGGTGTCGAGCTTGAACGCAGTAAATCTGGTTTTTGAAGCAGGTTATAGCAGGTAATCCTTTAAAAAATCTTCGAAGTATTAAGCCTTTTGAAGGTTGTTACTCGTCAAATGTTGGCTGATTTTCATGAGGCTTTTGCATCTAGTTGCCAAAAACGTCCCAACGCACTGGGGTATTTTCGCTGACGTCTTGTATTAGTCTTCGGCCTAAGATTTCATTCATATATTTCGGTGCAAGCCCATATCCTGGCCGCACACTGCGCACACAATCTTCAGTAGTCACCTCACCCGCCTTCATATCCCTTACAAAATACAATGACCGCCGGAACTTCACGTTGCTCAATTCGCTTGACTTGCGCCCGTAATCCACCTTGCCCACCGACTCCCACGCCATACGCGCGTCGCGACACAGCGCTGCAAATTCTGTCGGCACCAGAGAGAAACTATCGTCAGGCCCGCCACCCGCGCGGTCGAGCGTCATGTGTTTTTCGATCACTGCCGCGCTAAGTGCAACGCTGGCGATCGCAGTGGTGTTATCGAGAGTATGATCCGACAGCCCCACCGGCACACCGAACCGTGCGGCCATGTCCGTGAGCGTTGCTAGGTTGTAATCGGACGCCGGGGCTGGATAGCCCGATACACAAAGCAGCAGCGCTAGTTCCGTACAGCCCCCCGCCTGGGCGGCCTCCACCGCTTCTGTGATCTCCTCAAGGTCGGCCATGCCGGTGGAGATGATCATCGGTTTACCCTTGGAGGCTACGTAGCGGATCAGTGGCAGGTCTACTGCTTCAAAACTGGCGATTTTGTAGGCGGGCGCGCCGAGGTTTTCGAGCAGGTCCGCCGCAGTCGGATCAAAAGGCGATGAAAACAGCGTGATCCCTCGCTTGGCGGCATGAGCGAAGAGCGCCTCGTGCCAGTCCCACGGCGTATGCGCCCATTCGTAAAGATCGTAAAGCGTGCGTCCAGCCCACAATCCCTCTGTGATTTGAAAATCTGGCGCGTCGGATTTGAGCGTGATCGTGTCGGGCCGATAGGTCTGAATCTTGACGGCATCGGCCCCCGCCTCCTGCGCTGCATCGATGATGCGCAAAGCCTGATCGAGATCACCGTTATGGTTGGCCGATAGCTCAGCAATTATGTAGGGTGGATGGCCGGGGCCGATGGAGCGGCCGGCGATGGTGATAGGGGGCATTGTGCGTCCTCTCTATGTTTTCTCGAACATGGTAGCGATTTTTTCCCGCCTCTCAGTCCAGTCCGTCGCCAGCAAGCCGAGCCGGACGATGTCCACGTAGTCTTCATTTACCTTGTGATGTTCGCGAAACATGCCTTCTTCCCGAAAACCGAATTTTTTATGTAGTCTTATGACCGGTTCGTTAAATGCAAGAACTTCGCAAGAAAGCTTGTGCAGATATAAAGTGTTGAATACATGCTCCAACGCAAGAAATTCCATACGAGAGCCGGTTCCGCGTGGGGCTGATGGGTTGGCGTAGAACGCCCAAAAAGAATTCTGATTGACTCGATCAATTTGCGTGAAGCCTACAACGCCAAGGGCCTCATCATTTTTTTCATAAATAAAATACTCTTTATCATCAGAATCGCGGGTTCTATTCCACCAATCTTGGTGTTCCTCGTAAGAAATCTCGTGGCGAGAATACATCTTCGAGCGAATGGAAGGTGAATTGCGCCATGCCCGCATCATACCAAGATCTTCGTTTTCTACTGCACGCAGGCGTCCGAGAGTATTCATCATAGCTGTCTCTCAATATCTGAGTATTGATGCATTTTCTTCATCACCCGCGCCGCCCCGTCGCCGTCGCAGATCTCGGCGGCGGCCTCTGACATCGTGGCGAGGCGCACAGAATCGCCCGCCTCGGTGATCGCTGCAGAAAGCGCTCTTGCAAAGCAGGGGTCGTGCAGCGCGCCGGGGGCGAACCCGGCCCCGGCCCGAGCCAGTGCCACTGCTACCCCTGATTGATTGTCGGCGGTCTCAACGATGATCGAGGGCAGGCCGAGGGCGCAGCGCTCCCAAGTGGTGGAGCCGCCAGCGCCAATCGCCAGATCTGCGTCGGCCATACGCACGGCCATGTCACCCACGTCCACCACCACCTCCGTGGGGCAAGGCATGTCGCGGGCCAGGGCGCGGACTTTTTCAAGCGCCGGGGCCTGCCCACCCATGATGACGCTGATTTCCAGGCCCTTGGGCAGGGAGGCATCACGCAGGGCACTTAACACTACCGAGGTCGCGTCAACCGCATCTACGCCGCCCATCGAGATCATCAGGCGTTTCAGCTCGCGCTCCTCGCGCGCGGCCAGCGCACCGGCACGCACTTCGCCAAACTCGGGGCGCAACAGCGCATGGTGTGGGCCGGTTAACCGCATGCAAGCCTCAGGCACCAGCCCGTCGTAATCGTGCGTTTCATGGCCGAGGTTCTGGTCGAGCAGTAGGTCACAGACGTGCGGCCGGTCTGACAGGTCGTCGATCACCATCAGCCTCGTATTTTCGGGACAGGCCGCGTTCTGCCAACGCGCATCGAAGGCGTAGTGGTCCATCACCAGCCAGTCTGGCGCTTTTCGAAGCGCGGCGCGCGTTTCGTCGGCGTCCTCAGCCCAATTCACACCAGCCCAGTGCGCATGCGCGGGCGGGCCTTGCGGTATCATGCCCTGCGGTTTTGGCAGAAGCGTCACGTCGAAGCCCTCATCCGCGATCCGGTCTGCCAGGTGACCGGGAAGCGCACGGGTGATGAAGCTACACGCCGCCCCAGACCCCCGCAACGCCCGCGCCAGCGTCAGGCAACGCATGACGTGCCCAGTGCCGATCTCCAGCGAGGCATCGGTGCGGAAGGCAATGTTTATGGACATTTCATCATATTCAAGCTTCTTTCAGAAACGGACGGCGACAAAAAATTATGTTTGCGGCTTTTTCTCCAACAAGAACCAAGTTACGTCATCTTGCGGAAAAACTGGGTCACGGTGATACACGAAACCATAATCGACGAGTTTCAACTCGGGATGGTTATCGATAATCTCTCCGGCGAAATCGCGTTTGAAGAGACGATTACTGTGCTCGCGATATTTTATGACTACGGGTGCCGGGTTATAATATTCCGCTACCAGCAAGTAACGTCGTGTGGCCGCCACAATCTTGCTATAAACTTTCTGGAGCTGCTCGGGATTGATGTGGATCAGGACACCTTTGATCAGTGCAAAATCACAATCAGGTGGCTGCACTTCGAGAATCGAACCTTCGGTTACATTTTCAATTCCAATACTCTCTTTCAGTTGCCGCGCTGCTTCAGGATTAATTTCAATGCCGTGCACGCTCAAATGCGGATATAGAAGACAAAGTGCTTTAAGGTTCATGCCAATATTAGCACCAAATTCAACACAGCTTGAAAAACCTTTCGCCGAATTTAAAGCTTTAGAAAAGAAATTTAGGTTTGAAGCAAGCAGATCGCTGCCTTGGTTGCGGTTAATATACTCAGTACCAAACTCTCCAGCCCAAAAGTGCTCTTGCTCTGTCGTATAGCTCGATGATTTAATCATGTTTTCCTCCATTTGGTATTTAACTCCTGAAACATCCACTCAGCCCTTAGCCAATCCTCTTCGGTGTCAATATCCTGGACCCGGTGACGCGGCAGGGCCAGACCCTGTGCGCCCGACTCGAATATGCCACGACTGGTTGCCCAGCTTTCGGCGCGCCCCCAGTAAAACTGCCCGGCATCATGCCAGGCTTCTTCTAAATCCTGCGAGCGGGTTTGCATATGAGCAGGGTTGAACATTTTAACTTCGCCGGAAGTGTCGCGTCGCAGCGCCCTTTGGATTGGAAAGGCGTATGTTGTCACGCTCAGAACGAAGGGCGCTCCGGTGTTATCCAGCCGCTCCATACCTGCGTTCAGATCGGCGGGGGTAACAAAGGGGGAGGTCGCATAAAGGCAGCAAACTGGCGTCTGACACTGCACGTTCAATTGGTCGATACAATCCGCGATGACCGGTACGGTCGGCGTGTGGTCGTCGGAAAGCTCAGCACGGCGGCGAAAGGGGGCTTCGGCTCCCGCTTCTTTCGCCACTTGTGCGATTTCATCATCATCTGTTGAGACAACGATCCGGTCGAAGCAGCCGCTGTCTATAGCAGCCTGGATGGGCCACCCGATCATCGGGCGCCCACAGAAATCGCGGATATTCTTGCGCGGTATCCGCTTAGAGCCGCCACGCGCCGGGATGATGCAGACGCTCATGCCAGCGCCTTCGTTATGGCCGCTACGACCAGACGCTGCTCTTCATCGGTCAACCCTGCATGCAGCGGAATAGAGATGGCGCGGGCATAATAGTCCTCGGATGCGGGAAAATCACCCTGGTCGAAGCCGAGCGCGCGGTAATACGGCTGTAAGTGGACGGGTATGTAATGCAGATTCACACCAATCCCGTCAGCGCGCAACGCCTCAAATACTGTACGGTGGTGGGTCGGATCATCCAGCCGGATGACGTAGAGATGCCAAGACGAATTTGCACCCTCCATCCGTCCGGGGCAGCGAAGCGGAAGGTCTGACAGCAGATTATCATAAGCGTCAGCCAAAGCTCTGCGTCGCGCAATGAAGGCATTGAGCCGGTCCATCTGACTCAGCCCCAACGCTGCCTGAATCTCGGTCATGCGGTAGTTCCAGCCGAGTTCCAGCTGCTGGTAATACCAAGGCCCATCGGGTTCATGGGTCATTAAAGCCGGGTCTCGGGTGATGCCGTGGCTGCGCAGCCGTTCCATCCGCGCAGCAAGCTCCGCATCATTGGTCAGCGCCATGCCGCCCTCTGCAGTAGTGATGATTTTGACCGGGTGAAAGCTAAACACAGTGATGTCGGAATGAGTACAATTGCCAACTGGCGCGCCAAGGTAATCTGCGCCTATGGAATGACTGGCATCTTCGATGATCCGCACCCCATGAGCGCGGGCCAGCGTGGCGATGCGCGCCATGTCGGGGGACTGTCCGCACATGTGAACGGCGACGATCACCTTTGGCACGCGGTCCACTCGCTTGGCTGCCTCAAGCTTAGCCTCCAGCGCGTCTGGGCAGATATTGAAGGTCGCGGGGTCGATATCGACAAAATCCACCTCGGCACCGCAATAACGCCCGCAATTTGCGGAGGCGACAAAGGTGTTGGGTGAGGTCCAGAGTAAATCGCCGGGGCCAAGGTCGAGTGCAGCGCAGGCGATGTGCAGCGCCGAAGTGGCGGAATTGACCGCCACGGCATGACCCGCACCCACGCGCGCCGCTACTGCGTGCTCGAAGCGCGGTACTACCGGGCCTTGCGTGAGGTAATCAGACCACAGCACGGCCTCGACGGCGGCGATGTCGTCTTTGTTGATACTTTGGCGGCCGTAGGGGATCACTAAATAGCTCCAATTTTGTTGCGGTGCGCTGCGATCCACTCGACCAGATCTCCTTCACTCATCCAGTCAGGGTTAAGATCACTTGTATAGACAAAATCCTCGGCCACTTTGCGACCATCTTTGATCCGCATAGGGTCATTCGCCCAGTGATTGATCGCAGGCAATATCTTAAAATGCGCGTCGTATTCGTAGGTATAAGCTGCATCCTCAATACCGATCATTTGCTCGTGCAGCTTTTCACCAGGGCGAATTCCGACTATCTCGTGACGCGCCTCGGGAGCCAGTACTTTAGCGATATCGGTGACCGTCATAGACGGAATCTTTTTCACGTATATTTCACCGCCAATCATGTCCTCGAACGCGTGCCATACCAGTTCGACGCCCTGCTCTAGTGATATCATGAACCGGGTCATGCGGGTGTCGGTGATCGGCAGCACACCTTTGTCGGCGATCGACATGAAGAACGGAATTACCGACCCGCGCGACCCCATCACGTTGCCGTAACGCACAACAGAGAAACGCGTGTCATGCTCGCCTGCATAGGCATTGCCTGCTACGAACAGCTTGTCCGAGGCCAGCTTTGACGCGCCATAAAGGTTGATCGGGCTCGACGCCTTGTCAGTGGACAGCGCCACAACTCTTTTCACTCCCTTGTCGATCGCAGCGTCGATGACGTTCATCGCGCCATTGACGTTGGTCTTAATACATTCGAAGGGATTGTATTCGGCGGTGGGCACAATCTTGGTTGCGGCGGCATGGACTACGTAATCAACCCCGTCAAAGGCACGATAAAGCCTTTCACGGTCACGAACATCGCCTATGAAAAAGCGAACGCGTCTGTCAGTGCCATAAAGCTTGGCCATTTCCCATTGCTTCATCTCATCGCGTGAAAAAACGATTACTTTTTTCGGATTGTATTTTTCAAGCACCATGGGAATGAATGCGTGCCCGAAAGAGCCCGTGCCCCCTGTGATCAAAATCGTAGAATTGGCTAACATTGATTTCTCTTTCTTAATTGATAGTCATTTTGATCAAGTGGAAGTGTTCACGCTGCGTCTTCCAGGCTCGCGATCTTACGGAAGAAGGCGTTGTCGGCCATCAGGGCCTCCCAAGTGTCGCAGCCCACAAGCTGCCCCTTGTCCAGCACGATGATCCGGTCACAGCTCTTTACGGTGCTTAGCCGGTGCGCGATCATCAGCACAGTCTTGTCACCGGGCAACGCATCAATAGCCGCCATAACCTCACGCTCCGTCAGGTTGTCGAGTGCGCTGGTGGCTTCGTCGAACACAATCATATCCGCATCGTGGTAAAGCGCGCGCGCTATCCCGATACGCTGGCGCTGCCCGCCAGATAGGCGCACGCCGCGTTCGCCAATGGTCGTGTTATATCCGTCGGGTAATTCCTCTTGAATGAAAACATCAAGACAAGCGATCTCAGCGGCATGACGCACGCGGTCCTCATCGATCTCCTGCGGCAGCACCCCCAGCGCGATGTTCTCGGTAAGATTGGCATCAATGAGAAAGATATCCTGCGGAACATAGCCGACACTTTGCTGCCATGCCTGCAGGTTTTCGGAAGTTATCTCTATTCCATCCGCCAAGATGCGACCCTCGTTAGGAGACAGCAGACCCAGCATCACGTCCGCCAGCGTCGTCTTTCCTGCCCCGGTGCTGCCAATCACGCCGATCCGCTCTCCTGCGCTAATGTTTAGCGATACATCCTTTAAGCCTGCAAGCTCCGCATTGGGGTAGCGGTAGTGAACGTTTTCTAGTGCAAGCTGACGTGTGAGGCCGATCGCCGGCGGGATATCACGCAGCAGGTTACCTGACCCAGCTTTGTCCAACAAATCGTCATGCACCACGCTTACTGCGGCGCCGCCAGCCGTGAGTTGCGCCAGCGACTGATAGAGCTTCGACAGTTCCGGCATCAGCCGCTGACCTGCGAAGGCAAATACGCCGAGTATTGGCAGGATCCCTCCGAGTGCCTCGCCGGATGCAAGTCCTTCCGCATCCATCAAGGTCAAGCAGAGCAGGATGATGCCGCCGAACGAAACGGCCTGCAGCACGAATTGCGGTACTTGCGACATGACCTGCACTGCCACAAGCGCGCGCGCCATGCGCTGCGATGGCTCAGCATACCGGTCAGCATAAGACCCCTCCCGCCCAAGAAGCTTGATGTCCTTAATCCCGCTGAGAGCCTCATTAGCGACACGAAACCGCTCACTATTTGCGTTGGCGCGCACATTTCCATACCCCGTCAAGATGCGGCGGTTGAACGCGTAGACCGCAACGTAGATCCCCCCCAGGGCGCCAAATGCAATAACAGTAATGAATGGGTCAACCCATAAAAGCAGCCCGACGATAGCTATAACCGTGAACATTGCTGCGATCAGTTCTGCGGCTGGTCGCAGAAACTGATTCACCAACTGCTCAGATTCCGCCAGAACTCGTGTGCTCATCTCACCGGTATGCCGATTCAGAAAAAAAGAATACGGCTGTCGTAAATAGGCAATCAGAAGACGATGGCTAATCGAATGGACGCGCATCATAGCAAAGCGCGATACGACAAATGTCTTGGCGATCTGGATCAAGCTGGTGACTATAATCACGGCGCAAGACCCGAGCCCCAAGGCCACGAGAAAAGCGTAATTGTCTACGAAGCCAAACGTATCATAGGCCCATGCCAAGGCAGGAACTTGCTGTATCTGATCGGGATTTGACAAAACTGATAGGAAAGGGAGCACGGATCCAACCATTAAGGCCGATGACACCGCCCCCAGAATGACGACTGCCAGTGTGATCCATGCATTGCGCCTCTCGCGCGCGTCCAGCAAGGCCCAGCCTTTTTTCCAAATCTCAACGTCGATCATAGTCTCATATCGCTCTCTTCACACGCAAAAACGCTTTTTAGATCACAAAACACATGATCAGCGCCGCCGTAGCCTCGCAGGGCTGTTGCCCCGGCGTCACGATAACTGTCGTGTGCTACAGCTAGGATCACACCGTCATATGTCGCGGGCTCTGGCATTGTGACCAAGTCCAGCCCATATTCGCGCTTTGCCTCGTTCGGATCGACCCAGGGGTCATGCACATCCACCTGCACGCCATAGTCGCACAGTTCGGCAACCACATCGACCACGCGAGTGTTGCGCAGGTCTGGGCAGTTTTCCTTAAAGGTCAGCCCAAGGATCAGCACCCGCGCGCCATCCACCTGAAGACGGCGCTTCAGCATGGCCTTGACCAGTTGGCTGGCCACATATGCCCCCATCCCGTCATTTATGCGTCGTCCCGCCAGGATGACTTGCGGGTGATACCCCATCGCCTCGGCCTTGTGGGTCAGGTAGTAGGGGTCCACCCCGATGCAGTGCCCGCCGACCAGCCCAGGCCGGAAGGGCAGGAAATTCCATTTCGTCCCAGCCGCTTTCAGCACCGCGTCGGTGTCGATCCCCATCTTGTTGAAGATGATCGCCAGCTCGTTGACGAGTGCAATGTTAAGGTCGCGCTGCGTGTTTTCGATCACCTTCGCAGCCTCGGCCACGCGAATGCTCTCGGCTTTGTAGGTGCCTGCGGTGATGATGCTGGCGTAAAGCTGATCGACCTCTTCGGCCACTTCGGGCGTGGAGCCGGATGTGACCTTACGAATATCAGGCAGGCGGTGCTGCTTGTCGCCGGGATTGATCCGTTCGGGCGAGTATCCCGCGAAGAAGTCGGTGTTGAAGGTAAGTCCAGACACGCGTTCAAGGACAGGAACGCAGTCCTCCTCGGTCGCGCCGGGATAGACGGTGCTCTCATAAATGACGATATCGCCGCGCTTCAGGACGCGCCCCAGCGTCTCTGATGCCTTGATCAATGGGGTGAGATCAGGGCGCTTGTGCGCGTCGATCGGCGTGGGCACGGTCACGATATAAATCGACGCCGCAGCCAGATCGGCCGGATCGGAGGTGAAGGTGAGGTGTTCGGCGGCGGCCAGTTCATCTGCTGACACCTCCTGCGTGGCATCCTTACCGATGCGCAGCGCCTCGATCCGGCCTTGATTGATGTCGAACCCGATCACGGGCCGGAATTTTCCAAACTCCACCGCAAGGGGAAGACCGACGTAGCCTAGACCAATAACGGCAATCGTTTTCATGTCAGATGTCATTTCCCCGAATACTCCCGATACCATTCTACAAACCTTGCGATGCCATCGCGGAAATCCGTCTGCGGACGATAGCCTGTAAGCGTTTTCAGCAGATCCGCATTAGCCCAAGTCGCGGGCACATCGCCGGTCTGCATGCCCATGTAATTGCGCTCCGCCTTCTGCCCGAGGCACTCCTCGATCGCATCAACGAAATCTAAGAGCCGCACCTTGTCGGAATTACCGATATTTACGACGCGGTAGGGAGCAACTGGTGACAGGCTGTCGCCTTCGGGCACAACACCGTCTTCCGGGCGGACGGGCGCCACATCAATCAAGAGCCGGATCGCGCGCACAAGATCGTCGACATAGGTAAAGTCGCGATACATGTCTCCGTTGTTGTAGATATCGATTGGCCGCCCATCGAGCATCGCATCCACAAACTTATAGAGCGCAAGATCCGGACGGCCCCATGGACCATAAACAGTGAAGAACCGGAACATCGTTGTCGGCAGATCGTAAAGATGGGCATAAGCGTGGCCCATGCTCTCGTTCGCCTTCTTGGTGGCGGCGTAGATGGTCAGCTGCGTGTCGGCCTTTTCCGTCTCTATAAACGGCATCTCGGTGTTTGCCCCGTAAACCGACGAGGTCGAGGCCATCAACAGATGCTGCACACCAAGGCGGCGCGCGGCCTCCATGACGTTGAACGTGCCGATCACGTTGGCATCCAGATAGGCACGGGGGTTTTCAAGACTGTAACGCACTCCGGCCTGCGCTGCGAGGTGGACGATCACATCAGGGGCAAATTCATCGGTGACACGGTCGAAGAGCGCCTGATCTTCCAACATCCCCTCGGTCGCAACGAAGTTCGGGTTCTGCAGCAGCATCTGATGCCGACGCTGCTTTAGCGCAACATCGTAATAATCTGTCATGCCGTCATAACCGTGAACGACGAAACCCTCGGCCAGCAACAACTTGGCCAAGTGGAATCCGATGAACCCGGCCGTCCCAGTGATCAAAACACGCTTTTTGGTAGCGACTTCAGCCATCTATATAACTCTCATTTTCAATTTTCTGGCAATCTCTTTTCATTTCAACCGTTCTTCAAGGCAGCATTTAGCTCGGCCAATTCCGCGTCGGATAAATCGTCATGAACTTCGTCAATTTCAGCTTTCAGAAGCTCGTACTCTGCCATCTTACGTACTAGAAACCGTTTGGTCAGATCTGCCTTTGCGGCGATGCCTTTGCGTGTGAGCACATAGGCATAGCGTCGCTTGTCTTCAGCGGCGGTGAAATTCCCCAGCTTGAGCAGGCCTTTGTCCAGGAGTGCGTTGAGCACGTAATGAATGCCACCTGTACTGACGCCGACGGCTTTGGCCAGATCGCGTTGGCTCATTTCGGGATTGTCCTGCAAAAGACGCAGGATCCGGAACTGCACGTCTTCGCGCAGCTTATCTCGTTGTGTGGTCATAATTGAAATGCTTTCTCGCAGGCTGCCGCACAAGGACTGCCTGCAAGGCGCCTCGTGTGATCCGTGTTTGCAATGTGACGCAAAGTAGACATAACTGCTCAGTACCGAGCGATAACCGCTTCGGGATTAGGTTACAACCATGAATTTTGGATGAAGGGTTATTTTCGCGCGCTGTGGACCAGCATTGGTTCGCGCGCAGGAGGCATGACGTCCAGCGTCAGCACACCATACAGGCTGAAAAAGTAACGCAGGCTCCGGCCGCGCGCAATCTCAAATTGCTGCACCTGCAAAGTAAGTTTGTTTTTTGCCACGCCTCAAGCCATCGCAGTCCGGCGGGAGGCGATCACACAGCCGTGTCGCGCGCCAAGGAGCGATCTGCGCTACTCGGCGGCGATATCCTGCTCTGGCTGCAACGCATCATCTTCTGACTGCGCTGCGGGCCCAGACTGACCCTCTTCCTGCGCCTGCTGGTCGAGCGCCTCTTCCATACTGGTGGTGTTGATCACCAGTTCAAACTGCTCGAGGATCTCGGGCGCTGTGCGCGCAAGCCATGACTGGACCGCCTCGTTGCCGACAAGCTTGGTGACGTAGCCCTTGGCGACCACAAGGTTCAGTAGCTCTGACCCATAGGATTTTTCCGCATCCTTGTACTTTTCCTGCACATTGCTCATCTCGCGCTCGAGACGGACAATCTGCTCCAGCGGGTCGCCTTTCGGCTCTTCCGGTTTGAGCGGCGTGTAGTCGGTACGCTGCTCGGGTGGCGTGGCTTTTAAAAGCGCATCGGCATGGGCGGCCGTGAGGCTGTTCGCCGCGATCATCAACTCGACCGCCTCGATCTGGCGGGCGGCCTTCATCTTGCGCAGGTGCCGCGTCATATCCGGCGTGAACTGATGGTCGTTGAGCAGTTCGGTGGCGCGGGGGCAGATGCCATGCAAAAGGTTGATCCGGCTGTTGATGGTCGAGAGATTGACGTTGAAGGCGCGCGCCAGCCGTTCCTTGCTGACACCTTTGTCGATGGCGCGGCGCAGCATGTAATGCTCCTGCACCGTCGAGAGCCGGTTGATGCGGTGATTATAGGTATAGGTCTCGAAATCCTTGGCGATCAGGCAGGGGGCAACGTCCTGGCCCAGTTCCTTCAGCGCCAGCACCCGCAGATTGCCATCGAGCAGCAGAAAGCCGGGGGCGTCGGCGTCCGGCTTAATCACGGAAAGCGGCTCGATCAGCCCGATCTCTCGGATCGAGGATAGAATCTGCTTGAATTTGCGGGTGGTCATTACACCGTCCGGCACCTTTTTCGAAGGCATCAACTCTTCAATCGGAATCTGGAAGGTCTCGAGATCAAACCCGAGCGTCAGGTTCAGGGGTGCGGTGGGATAGCGCGGTGCCGCATCCTCCTCGCCGCTGGGCAGGGGGAAGGCGCCAGGGTAGATGGGCTTTACGGTGTTCATTTCGGTCATGATGGGCTCCGGGATCAGATGGTTTCAATGCGGTCGGCGAGGTATTTGGGCAGGGTGTCGAGCCCTTCGGCGCGCAGAAGCGTCACGAAGTTCTCATCGCCAAAGAGGGATTTCAGGCCCTGGACCACCAGCAGGAGCTGCTGATGTGCGTGTTCGGCCTTGAGCACCATCTTGTGCTGGCGGGCGACTTCCTTTTGGTAAATCT
>Ga0307939_1001190_pt1 | contig 13673 bp, 15 predicted proteins | sample OrgLakmetagen122_FD_201844 | JGI IMG/M metagenome (GOLD analysis project Ga0307939, IMG submission 201844) | Saline water microbial communities from Organic Lake, Antarctica - #122 | ecosystem: Environmental > Aquatic > Non-marine Saline and Alkaline > Saline | place: Antarctica: Organic Lake... | reverse complement strand
TGGGGACAGAGCGCTGAGGTTGAGTCCTGGGACGCGGGCACGCGCATCCTTGGGCTCAGCGAGCCGGTTGACGACACCACCACTGTTGTCGGGCTCAGCGACCGCCGGGGCAGGCTCTGGGGACCAGTTGTGGTAGCATCTGTTTCAACAGACGGGTTCAGCGTTACGCTGGACGCGGGTGACCTCTCTGCTGTTGAGGGAGACATGGGCACCATCCCTGTCTACATTGATGCCGACCAGGAGCCCACCCGGGCAATGTGCGGGACCCTCGACACGTACAGCAGGAAGTTCAAGGTGGTTGGGAGCACTCCCGACAAGGGCGGCACTGTCCAGATGGTGCTCACCAATGATGACCCGCGTGTGTACACAGCGGACCTCGGGACGCCTCCGGCTGAGGTCAGCCCCTACGGCCCCGGGACGGTGCCGGACGCACCCGTTGTGTCTGGGCTCTCAGTCAGCCAGAACCCCTCCAGCCCCTCCAGTCCCGTCCTCCTGGACGCCAGCTGGAACGCGGCAGCGGGGGCAACGTCCTATCTACTCCAGGTCAGCCCGGACGGGCTGACCTGGGACAGCGTCTATGACGGCCCCCTCACGTCAACCCAGTTCACAACTGAGGCCGGGGCTGTATATGTCCGTGTGTTCGGCATCGGGGAGTTCCGGGGCCCAGCAGCTGTCCCCTCACCAACTCCAGTCACCTACGGCACGCCCACGCTCCCCCCGGGGCAGCCCCAGGGCCTGTCCGTTGAAGCAGACACCGGGGCAGGAGTTCTTTCAGCCAGTTGGGGCGCAGCCCCCAGGGCCACGAGCTACCGGGTTGAGGTCTACACAGACACCGGCGGGAGCGTCTACACTACGCTGGTCCTGACCCGGACCCTGGCGGGCACATCTGTCCTGTTCACTTCGACAGACATCACTGCCGCTGGGGGACCTTGGGACGCCTTCCGGCTGGTGGTGACCCCCATCAACACTGTTGGCGAGGGTACGCCCCTGGGCGAGACTGTCACGGATGTAGTCATGGACCCTCCCGCATCAGTCAGCCTGGTGACGGCCTACAACGGTCAGGAGGTGAACGCCCAGTGGACGCCGGTTGTGGCCGCATCATCCTACAATGTGGAGATTTGGGAGAGTGCGACCCTGCGGGCCACTTACACCATCACGGGCACCAGCATCGTTGTCACGGGCAGCTCGCTCGCCTCAGCCGGGGGGCCTTGGCGCTCCCTGGAGCTCAGGGTCAAGGCGCAAAACGGGACGCTGGTGAGCTCTGCCACGACCCTCGCCATCAACGACACGGCCCCGGCTGTACCAGCGAACATCTCCACCTCCTCCGGGACCGCCGGGGAGGTTGACGTCAGCTGGGATGCCTCCACCAACGCCACGGTGTACGTCCTGTATGCTGACGGCACCTCCGGGTTCACCCCTGGCCCATCCAACGAGGCGTTCCGGGGTGCCGCCCTGGGCGTCAACATCTCCGGCCTGACCCCCGCCTCCACGGTGTACTTCCGCCTGGTTGCTGAGGACAGCTACGCAGGCGGGGACGGCTACAACACCAGCGCTGAGTTCAACCAGCTGGTTTCATAGGGAGACGCACAGTGAACATCAGCAACTTCGACATCCAGAGGCTCCTGAAGGCCGGGGGCCGGTACGGGGGAGCCCTTGATGGGGACCTCGGGCCCAAGAGCATGACAGGCGTCAACGGGCTGCTTGAGTCCCGGGCGGATGAGGCCGCGGGCCAGTACAAGCGCTGGGGGGAGCGCCGGAGGGCCATTGCGGCCTTCCAGCTCATCCTGAAGCACGCGGGCTTCCCGGACGTTGGAGCGATTGACGGACTGGTTGGGCCCGACACTGTCCAGGCGTACAGCGAGTGGGACCACCTCCAGCGGGAGGGCGAGCGCCCGGCACCCTGGCGTCCCGACGATGAGCCGGAGGACGGCCCGGTTGTTGAGAACAGCTGGGGCCGACAGCGGGACATGGACAGGCGCTTCGGGCCTGCCGGGGGGGCTCAGTGCACGGCGGGCAAGGTGAACCTCCCGTTCAGCATGCGTATCGCCTGGGACAAGCGGTCCACTGTCCGGCGCTTCTCCTGCCACGAGGACGTGGCGCAGAGCGCTGAGAGGGTCTATACCAGGGTGGCGGGTGCCTACAGCCCGGAGGACATCCGGCGGCTGGGCATTGACCTGTTCGGGGGCTGCTACAACTACCGCAAGAAGCGGGGCGGCTCCACGCTGTCCACGCACGCCTACGGCCTGGCCATCGACACAGACCCGGAGCGCAACCAGCTGAGGTGGACCCGGGACCGGGCACGCCTGGCCCAGCCGGATGCGGAGGAGTTCTGGAGGTGTTGGGAGGCTGAGGGCTGGTTGAGCCTGGGCCGTGCCCGCGACTTCGATTGGATGCACGTCCAGGCTCCGGGGCTGTGAAATGACAAAAGAGAAAAAGACCTACAAGCGGGAAACAGCAGTTGTCCAACTGGTCCTCCACTGGGCTCTGGTGATGCTGATTGTCTACATAGCAGTGGAGAACCCAGAGCGACCGCTTGACGACCTCGTTGCCCTGGCGACTGGCCTTGCCGTCTGGGTGTACGGCTTCGCCGCAACCGCCTTCGGGATGGATGCTTGGGCCAAGCAGGTCAAGCAACCGCAACCCGACAGGTCCCTCCAACCCCCTGACGGATACGCCTCATGACCCGCATTTACGTCCTCCTGGCCCTGGTGGCCGTCCTCGGGACCTCTCACGGTGGAGCCTACCTGAAGGGCCGGTTTGACGGGAAAAGCGTTGCCGAGGAGGCAGCCCGGGAGGAGGTCATTGAGCTCAATGAGGAGCTGCGTGTTGCCGAGGAGGCAGCCCGGGAGCGCGAACAGCAGCGCCTGGCTGAGGTTGAAGAGCTGGAGCGATCAATTGAACAACTGAGGAGAGATGCCGATGCGGACCCTGATGCTGAGCGTCCTGCCGTGGGTGTTGACAGCGTGCGCCGCATCAACTCCATCGACTGAAGAGCTGCGGCTGGACCCACCCCCTGCCTCCCTGACGCAGGCCTGCTCCCGGGCCTCCCGCCTCCCTGTCCGGGTGTTGACGCAGGCTGAGGTTGAAGCGTTCTGGATAAGGGACCGTCAGAGGCTGTCCGCCTGCCGGTCCCGGCACACAGGTTTGACTCAATGGACAATAGAAGTGGTCGCAGCCGTCAATGGGCCGTCTTAACTTAGCGGTGTGCCGTCTTAACTTCGCGGCCCACATCCTGCCCTAAGTTAAGACGCACAAGTGTTTGAGAACCTTGACTGAATCTGCCCCGTCTTAACTTTCTTAACTTTCTTAGGGTGGTTTCACTTCGCCCGACAGGGAAGTTAAGACTGCCCTCCCCTATTTAAGTTAAGAAAGTTAAGTAAGTTAAGTTTTGCCTGGGGGGTCAACTGGTTATGCGGAACGACTTGCCTGTGGGCCGGTGTGCGAAGTTAAGAAAGCCGTTCCGCTGCGCCAGCCCTTTTGGGCTTCCTTTCCCGCCCTCCCCCGGGTAGGATCGGGGCCTGAGAAATGGAGGACCCCTTGAGCTACCAGTTCCACACACAACCGTTTGCCCACCAGGCTGAGGTCTGGGAGGCGTCCCGCAACTTGAACGCCTTTGCGGCCTTCTGGGAGCAGGGCACCGGCAAGTCCAAGCTGACTATTGACACCCTTGGGTACCTGTACACAGAGGGCGAGGTTGACGCTGCGATTGTCGTTGCCCCGAATGGCGTCCACCGCAACTGGATCACCGATGAGCTCCCGACCCACCTGAGCCCGGACATTCCACTGCGCGCCCACGCCTACTCCGCCCCCTCAGCCGACACCAAGTGGCATCAGGCGGCAGTGGGTCAGCTGCTCACCCACAACGGCCTCCCCCTCCTCGCCATCAGCTATGATGCCTGGATGACGGACAGGGGCAAGAAGGCGGTGTGGAACATGATGCGCAAGCGGCGTGTCCTTCTCACCCTTGATGAGAGCCACCGCATCAAGACGCCCTCCGCCCGGCGCACCCGCTCCATACTGGCCGGGGGCAAGCATGCTGCCTACCGCCGGGTGCTCTCCGGCACCCCCGTGACCAACGGCCCCTTCGACATCTACACACAATTGGCCTTCCTTGACCCGGAGTTCTGGAGGCGTGAGCTGGACATCGGGAGCTTCACGGCCTTCAAGAGCTTCTTTGGCGTCTGGGACAAGGGTTGGAACAACGCCCAGAAGCGCGAATTTGACATGCTGGTGGGCTACCAGAACCTGGAGCACCTGGCGGAGGCAATCCGGCTGATCAGCTCCCGGGTGACCAAGGATGACGTTCTGGACCTCCCGCCCAAGCTGTTCACCAAGCGGTACTATGAGATGAGCCCCGCGCAGCGCCGCGTGTACGACAGCGTGGAGGGAGAGTTCATGGCGTGGCTCGACAGCGGGGAGCTGGTGACGGCCCCGCTCGCCATCACCCGCATGCTGCGCCTCCAGCAGGTCCTCTGCGGATACATCCCAGTGGACGGGGAGGATGAGCCCACAGAGCTGATTGAGAGGGACAAGAACCCCCGGCTGAAGCTGCTCCGGGACACAATGGAGGACGTCAACGGCAAGTCCATCATCTGGGCCACCTGGACCCGGGACATTGAGATGATCCTGGACATGCTCCGGGACATGGGCCGCAACCCCGTCCGCTATGACGGCAGGGTCAGCGATGACGAGAGGAAGCGGGCCAAGGACGCCTTCAAGCACGGGGATGCGACTGACTTTGTCGCCAACTCCCAGATGTCTGAGGGCCTCACCCTCAACGAGGCCAAGACAACAATCTACTATGCGAACAGCTACAAGCTTATTGACCGCCTCCAGACTGAGGACCGCAACCACCGCATCGGACAGGATGACCACGTCACCTACGTTGACCTGGTGTGTCCCGGGACGCGGGATGAGAGGGCCATCGACGCCCTGGTGGCCAAGCTGGACGTTGCCAACGTGATCATGGGCGACAAGAAGAAGGGATGGATTGAATGACTGTATTCATTGTACAGGACCACCGACGCTACAACCGGGACACAGGGCAGTATGAGGCTGTCCACGACCTCACCCCGGCGGAGGAGTATGGACCGCTGAAGTATCTCCTGAGCCCCACAGCAGCGCCCTGGAACCCGGAGACAGTGATGCCTGAGCTCTGGGAGGGCCTCCGGGACTTCGGGGACGCTGACCACCTCCTCCTGACCGGCAACCCCATCCTCATCGGTTGGGCAACGGCTGTAGCAGCCGACACGAACGAGGGGCGTGTGAACCTCCTCCAGTGGCATGGGCGTGAGCGCAGGTACACGCCTGTGTCCGCTCAAGTGTTTCAGGTTGACCCGGAGGAGTTTCAAGGGTAGTCTCTGAGGGTAGAGAAAAGGAGAACCACTGATGACTGGATATGAAGAATTTGCCCAGGCCCCGCTGGGGGACAACATCCTCGCACAGATCGCACAGACGGCCCGGGACATCCTGGAGGCCCAGGTGCTCGTGCGGGAGCGAGAGGAGCAGCTGAAGGACGCCAAGAAGGTCCTGAGCGTGCTCCAGCAGGAGACCATGCCCGAGCTGATGACCAGCGCTGGACAGGAGGTCCTGACGACCATTGACGGCCTCAAGGTGTCGATGAAGACAGGCACCCAGTGGCGTCCCGACCAGGAGCAGAAGGCCCTGACCGTGAAGTGGCTTGAGGACAACGGCCACTCCGGGATCGTCAAGCGGGAGGTCAAGGTGGCGATGGGGAAGGTGACCCAGGAGCAGGTTGATGAGCTGGCTGGGAAGCTGGTCACCATGGGGTGGTCCCCGGCGGCTAAGCTGGACGTTCACCCGCAGACCTTCGGGGCTCTGGTCCGTGAGCTGCTATCCAAGGGCGAGGACGTGCCGCTGGCTGACATGGGGGCTGAGGTCACCAAGTTCGCTGACGTGAAGACAGCCAAGTGAGATACCGCCACCTGGTCTAATGGTGGGAGGCCCTCCTGCTCGGGGGATGCGCATTGAGCCGGGGCGCTACAACCCGCCTCACATTGAGAAGGAGACGCCACATGGCGACCAAAACTGAAGTTGCGAAGAAGGAACAGGCCGGGCTCCCGGCTGAATACGCCAGGCTGGAGGAGTTCGCAGGGCAGGGCCTTGACGACCTCGACAGCTCTGACCGCTCTGTACCGTTCCTCAAGGTGCTGGAGAAGAACAGCCCTGAGATTGAGACAGTTGACGGTGCCAAGGCGGGCATGATCATCGACACGGCCACGCTGAAGCTGTATGAAACAATCCGCTTTGTCCCGGCCTGCCGGGAACACACGTTTGTCGAGTGGGTGCCGATTGACAATGGTGGCGGCCTGGTGGCTTCCTACGGGATGGGCGAGGACATTGCCAAGTGGGCCAAGACGCAGCGCGGCAAGATCAGCCTGCGGAACGGCAACGACCTCGTTGAGACGTTCTACCTGTTTGGCATCCTCCTCCCCGAGGAGGGCGATGACGAGGGCGAGCCCAAGCCGGTGGTGGTCAGCTTCACCTCCACCCGGATCAAGACCTATAAGAGCATCGTCAACCGCTCCGACAGCATCATGCTGTTGGGCTCCGGCGGACGCAAGTTCAAGGCCCCCTGGTTCTGCCACGTCTGGCGCATCGGCACCCTGAAGAAGCAGGACGGTAATCAGTCCTGGTTCGTCTACACTGCCGAGTTCGACAGCCCCGGCAAGGACGCCGGTGGTGCCCGCCTCCCGGCGGACAGTGAGGTTGTTCAGATGGGGGCTGAGATGGTCCGCCAGAAGTCCTCGGGCGAGCTGAAGATGGCCCAGGAGGGAGCGTCAGGTGAGCAGCCAGATACCCCTCCTGCGGGCGGATACTCCGGCGGGGGAAGCTCCGGCGGTGGAGATGACGAGCCACCATTCTAAGGGGCCGTCAACGACTGGTCGATGTCCCATCCCACTGGGACGCCCCTAGCATGCTGGGGTGCGGCTGAGGTCAGGGGAGCGGCGCAAGCCATCTATGATCCTGACTACCTGCGCTGAAGAGCGCACCCCCGGGACGCCGCATGCCGGACCCGGGGGACCTTTCACAGAAATGGAGGCGAACATGATTCGCAAGGCAAGACTGAAGGAAATGGCCCCCAAGGGGCACCCCACCGGGACGATTGGCCGCAAGGGGGAGTACCAGCGCCGACAGCTCGGGGCAGTGCTCAAGGGCGAGCGCGTCCTGAGCTACCACGCCACCAAGGGCTGGCGCAACCGCCGGGCATGAGCCTGGTCCTAGAAATGGAGCACGACACATGGAATGGGGACCCCAGCAAGACAAGGGCCTGTCAGCGGTCAGCCGGTGGCTCGCCAACCGGGACGGCAACCAGCTGTTTCGCCTGTTTGGGTACGCCGGGACCGGCAAGACCACGCTGGCCAAGCACCTGGCGGAGGGCGTTGACGGTGACGTGCTGTTCGCGGCCTTCACCGGGAAGGCAGCCAGCGTCCTGAAGGCGAGCGGCGCACCCAACGCGCAGACCCTCCACAGCCTCATCTACCACCCCAAGGAGAAGTCCCGGGAGCGGATGGATGAGCTGAAGCGGGAGCTTGACGAGGTCCATCAGATGATCTGGGAGGACCGGCTGGAGGGTCCCCCGGACCACGTTGACGACCGGCGCAAGACTGACCGCGTCCAGAAGCTCCAGGGTGAGATCAAGGCTGAGGAGCGCAACGCTGTCCGCCCCGCCTTCTCCCTCAACCTGGAGAGCAAGCTGGCCACAGCTTCCCTCCTGGTTGTTGACGAGTGCTCCATGGTTGGGGAGGAGATGGCCCAGGACATCCTGAGCTTCGGGGTGCCCGTCCTCGTGTTGGGCGACCCTGCCCAGCTCCCGCCGGTCAAGGGCACAGGCTACTTCACAGACGCCAAGCCAGACATCATGCTCACCGAGATACACCGCCAGGCCCGGGACAACCCCATCATTGAGATGGCCACCCGCGTCCGCAACGGGGAGCCCCTGGAGCTGGGCCAGTACGGCTCCAGCAGCGTGATCAGCCGCGCCACCCCGGAGCTTGCGACCGCAGCCAACCAGGTCATTGTCGGCAAGAACGCGACCCGGAACGCGACCAACCGGCGCATGCGCCAGCTCCTGGGCTTTGACGGTGCCCCCTTCCCCCGGGAGGGTGAGAAGCTGGTGTGCCTTCGGAATGACCGGGAGCTTGGGCTGCTCAACGGGACCCTCCACACGTCCATGACGGACAGCGAGGAGCTGGGAGGTTACGTGAACCTACGCATCCGCCCAGAGGACTACCCACAGGCAGAGCCCCTGCTTGTCTCTGCCCACCCAGAGCACTTCAACGGGGACCCGGAGCAGATCGGGTACTGGGAGCGCCGGAACGCCCAGGAGTTCACGTTTGGCTACGCCCTGACCTGTCACAAGTCACAGGGCTCGCAGTGGGATGACGTCCTCATCATTGACGAGAGCCGGGTGTTCAGGCAGCGGGACGTTCAGATGAAGTGGCTGTACACGGCGATCACCCGGGCTGCCCAGCAGGTCACGGTGGTGAGGGGCTAGTGAGCGCCGGGGAGCGCCTTGATGAGGCCCACAAGGTGGCAGCCCCGGCCATGGGTGCGCTGGTCACCATGATAGTCCTCCGCCGGGGCCTGACCCGGGAGCGGCTGGAGTGGATTGCCGACCGGCTGGAGCGGGCAGCAGCCACCATTAGATCGGTGTTGACCGACAACCAGGGGGACAGCTAGATTTGAAGTTCGTGCACACGGTTAGATGAAACCAACAACAAAGGGGTGCCTGTCATGGGTCCACAGACACGGGTGGGAGACTACTTCCACGCAATGAAGTATCGGGCGGAGGGCGAGGACTTCCGTGAAGCCAACAACAGGGTTGCGTCAGCCCTCAAGGACAGTGACGAGCATTACCATCAATTCAGGGACATCACCGGCCACCAGCGCTTCATGGCCGCCGGGCGCGTCCAGAGCGCCATGGGCTCCTCCCGGGCCACCACCCCCTACAACTGCTATGTCTCCGGCACGATTGAGGACAGCTTTGTCCACGGGGAGGGCAACATCATGCAGCGGGCCACAGAGGCCGCAGCGACAATGCGCATGGGCGGCGGGATCGGCTATGACTTCAGCACGCTCCGCCCCCGGGGCGACATCATCCGCAAGCTCCAGTCCCACTCCTCCGGCCCCATCTCCTTCATGGCCATCTTCAACGAGGTCTGCAAGTGCGTGGCCTCCTCCGGCCACCGGCGCGGCGCACAGATGGGAGTGATGCGGGTTGACCACCCGGACATTGAGGAGTTCATCAACGCCAAGCACAACATCACTGAGCTGACCGGCTTCAACCTCTCCATCGCCATCACTGACGAGTTTATGGAGGCTGTCCTGGCCGGGGCGGACTTTGAGCTGCGCTGGGGCGGAGAGACGTACAACAGTGTGGACGCCCGGAGCCTCTGGGAGGCAATCATGCGCTCCACCTGGGACTGGGCGGAGCCCGGTGTGCTCTTCATCGACCGGATGAACGACATGAACAACCTCTGGTACTGTGAGACAATCGCAGCCACCAACCCCTGCGGCGAACAGCCCCTGCCCCCGTTTGGGGCCTGCCTCCTGGGCTCCTTCAATGCGACCAAGTATGTGAGGCCCAAGACGGTGCGGAGCCTCTCCCAGGCTGCCTGGGAGTTCGACTGGGACCAGCTCCGGGCGGACATCCCGCCGGTCGTCCGGGCCATGGACAACATCGTGGACCGCGCCCGCTACCCCCTCCCACAGCAGCGTGCTGAGGCCCACGCAAAGCGCCGGATGGGGCTTGGGGTGACTGGGATGGCCAACGCCGGGGAGGCCCTGGGCTTTGTCTACGGCTCCCCCGAGTACCTGGAGTGGCAGGAGGAGGTCCTCAAGATCATCGCCATTGAGTGCTACCACGCAAGCGCCCTCCTGGCAGCTGAGAAGGGGACATTCCCAGCCTATGACGCTGAGAAGTACCTCCAGGGCAAGTTCATCGTCCAGCTCGGGGAGGAGGCCCCGTCCCTGCTGGAGCTCATCCGCAAGCACGGCCTCCGCAACTCCCATTTGACCTCCATCGCACCTACCGGCACGATCAGCCTCACAGCTGACAATTGCTCCTCGGGCATTGAGCCGTTGTTCGACTACCTCCAGGAGCGCCCGGTCAACACGCCCAGCGGCGTTGAGATTGTGGAGGTGGCTGACTACGGGGTGGCCAACTTCGGGGTGCGCGGGAAGCGGGCCCACGAGGTCAGCGCTCAGGAGCACATCGCAGTGCTGACATCCGCCCAGCGTTGGGTTGACAGCTCAGTCTCCAAGACCACCAACATGGACAGCTCCATGCCGTGGGAGGACTTCAAGGACCTCTATATGACGGCCTGGAAGTCCGGTTGCAAGGGCTGCACCACCTTCAACAAGGACGGGAAGCGCATGGCGCTCCTCACCGGGAAGGCGACCAATGGCCCAGTCAACGAGCCGGGGGAGGGCATGACGTGCGAGATTGACCCCGTCACCGGCCTGAAGGAGTGCGGCTGATCACCAGGGGAGCCGTTTAATCGGCTCCCCGCAATCCCACGCAGGGTACACTCTCGACAGCTCTATTCAGCCTCCAGACAAATTATTTTACCAGTCAGCCAGAAAAGTTCTTGACTTATCCCCGGTGTGTTGTTATCTAGGACTTATCCCCGGATGGTCTGGGGCCTAGAAATGGAGAACCGACATGACAACCTTCGCAACCATCACCCTGGACAACCTTGACGTCACCTTCCACGGCTCGGCAGAGCGCGCAGAGAAGGTTGCAGACGACAAGGGCCGCTTCCTCGCCGTCATCGCTGACGACCTCCTGGAGCTCACCGGCGCTCAGGCCGTCGCCCTCTACAACGCGACCGCCCTGGAGCTGGACAGCAACACCGTCCCGGTCAATAAGTTCAGCACCAAGGCCGTCGCAGCCAAGCGCCTCTGGGCCAACCTCGTGGACCTCGCAGAGCTTCGGGCGGAGAACGCCAAGCCAGCTCCCGCAGCCAAGGCCACCGGCCCACGCCGGGGGACGGGCATCAACCTCGCCCCCAAGTCCGCAGCCTACCCCTGCCGGGAGGGCTCCAAGCAGTCCATCCTCGTTGACTTCCTCAGCCGGGAGCAGGGCGCGACCATGGAGGAGCTTCTCAAGGCCCTTTCCGGCGGCGCAAAGCCCTGGCTGGAGGTCACCGTCAAGTCCGGTCTCAACTGGGACGTGAACAAGATCAAGGGTTACGGCATCCGCACCACCAAGCGCGGGGACGCAGACTGCTACCACCTCGTGCTGCCCGAGGGCATGTCCAAGCCGCACGCCCACAAGCCCATGGCAAAGAAGGGTTGAGCCTCCGGGCTCCCCTCGCCACCCACCAGACAACCTAGAAATGGAGAACCCCATGACCGCCCAGATCGACCGCAAGACCCTCGACAAAATCCGCAAGCTCATGAACCTCGCCAAGGACGGCGGAGCCACCGAGGGCGAGGCCAGCGTGGCCATGGAGAAGGCCCGGGAGATCATGGCCACCAACAACCTGTCTATGGCCCAGCTGGAGGCCAGCGGCAAGTCAGGCGGGGAGGGCTCCAACCGTCTCCGGTCAGGCCTCAAGGGCAAGGCCCTGTACAAGTACCAGCAGAGCATCATGTCCACCATCGCAGACACCAACTTCTGCGCCGTCCTCGTGGACAGCGAGCGCCGGGGCAACCGACACATCGACACAGGCTACACGATTATTGGCCGGGAGGCCAACGTGGCAGCCGTCGCCAACATGTTTGACTACCTCAACGCCTCCCTGGAGCGGATCGTCACGCCCCACCTGGAGAGCAACTCACAGCGCCTGAGCCGTTGGGCCGTGAGCTTCAAAGAGGGGGCAGCCCAGCGCCTGGCGGAGCGCCTGCGGGACCGCCACCAGGAGAAACTGGCCGAGCAGTCAGCTGGAGCCCGGGCCCAGAGGGAGGCTCAAGCCACCTCCTCGGGCAGCGGAGCGCTGGTTGTCGTCATGGAGGACTTCGCCCAGGCTGAGGCAGACGCCAACCTTGAGCACCGCATGGGGTGGGAGCCCGGTGAGGCAGCCCAGCGCCGCGCAGAGTGCGAGGCCCGGCGGGCTGAGTACAAGCGCCAGGAGGAGGAGCGCCGCGCCAACCTCACAGAGGAGGACCGGGAGGCTGAGGACGCTGCCAAGGCCCGGGACCACGCCAAGTGGGAGCGCAAATGGGAGAGCGCCTTCAAGCGGCGCTGGGCTAACAAGAACCAGAATGCCTACTTTGCCGGGCGGCGCGAGGCGGATGAGATCGGCATTGACGACCAGGTGTCCAAGACTGCGCAGGCAGCGCTCAAATAAAATGACTTGCCCCGGGGTGCACCCGGGGATAGGCTCTGTGAGAGAAAGGGAGCACCCATGCTAGTCAACAACACCCCCGTCCAGGACCACCTCAGCGAGTTCGGCCTGATGGTTAAGCGGGAGGACCTCAGCTGTCCACCGCCCGGCCCGCCCTTCAGCAAGACGCGGGGCGTGTTCGCCCACATCCGGGACCGCCCGGAGGAGATCATTGGAGTGCTGGACACCTACCACTCCCAGGCAGGCCACGCGGTGGCGCAGGCCTGCTCCCTGTTGGGCAAGACCTGCGTCAACTATTACCCCCGGTACAAGAGGGACCCCGGGCCGCACGCGGCCCAGACGCACTCCATGGGGCTCGGGGCGCAGCTCCAGCCGCTCCCGGCGGGACCAAGCTGGCACCTGTTCCACCAGGCCAAGGCGGACCTCGCCAAAGTCAACGACAGCTACATGATGCCCAACGCCCTCAAGCTCCCGGAGATGATCACCGAGACGGCGGCTGAGGTGAGGCGGACGCTGGAGGCCCGGCCCGAGGTTGGGACCTTCTGCGCCCACCACCCGGTGTTCATCCCAATCAGCTCCGGGACAATCGCTGCGGGCGTCATCACCGGCTTCCACGAGGCCGGGCTGAGCCCCCGCTTCATCCTCCATCAGGGGTATAACAAGCCCGAGGGGGCCACCCTGAAGTACATGCTTAAGATGTCCGGTATGACCACGTTTGAGGACACCCGGATCACGTTCATCAACGAGCGCTACAACTACAAGGACCAGGCCCGGCCCGGCCCGACACCGCCCTGGCCTGCCAACGCCTACTATGACCTCAAGGCATTCCGCTGGTGGATGGCGGAGGGACGCGACAAGTGGGGCGAGGCCCTCATGTGGAACATAGGGTGAGCGGGATGTTGGATGATGCTGAGTACTGCGGTCATATGCCCGAGATTGCCGGAGCCCGAGCCCTCGTCAGGCCTGACGACATCTATGACCTGCCGCTGGGGGAGAGGACCCTTGAGGCCCACTTCCCATTCCTCCCGGAGGAGGACAGCCCGAGGCACCCGTTGACAGGGGAATTGTTGGGGCTTGGCTGGCACACCTTCCCGGTCACTGACTTCAAGCTCCTCATCCCGGTGAGGATCTGATATGCTGAAGGCTCGCCCAGAGGACATCGACCGCTTCATGGGGTACGTTGAGAAGCTCCCCAACGGCTGCTGGTTCTGGACCGGCGGACGCTCCCGGGGTAAGGGTAACAGGAAGTGGTATGGCTCATTTAGGCTCGGGAAGCGGACGGTGAGGGCCCACCGCTTCTCATCAGAGGTCCTCGGGGGCCAGCCCTGCCCGACCGGGCACCACCGCGACCACACGTGC